>VFQQ010001944.1_pt1 | contig 25872 bp, 46 predicted proteins | sample 3512341 | NCBI WGS metagenome assembly VFQQ01 (sample SAMN10412373, study PRJNA504923) | tailings metagenome | isolation source: Relicate 2 Philex TSF1 revegetated site | place: Philippines: Tuba, Benguet | collected 2017-08-29 | reverse complement strand
GTGAAGGTGCGACAAGGGGGCAGGGAAGTAATATTTGTATGTATAGTAATAAATGAATGAAGTGCTGTGGGGGGGCACTATGTTGCATGCTTCTCAGTCTGGCGAGCCTGCCCCACAACGTGCCAGTAACACTGCAAACATAACAATGGCAAAGGCTCGCTGCCCTTGCTGCAGGCCGAGACCTCAGGAGCGTGCTCGATCTGCGGGCGGCTGATGGCCAGCGGCTGTTTGGCTGGTGAGCGCAGTCGACATGGCGCGCAGCCAGCCTCCAAACTTCAACTGGGCTGGCCCGTGGTAGCAAGGTAGCTGTGCCGAACCCTACCTGACACTCTACCTGCTGCGCAGGTATCGGCTGGGGTGCAGAGTGTTGCTTGACGTGGCCCGGGCGCTGAATTATCTTCATTCCAAGGGTGTAGTCCATATGGTGAGCATTCATTCAGGCCCGTGCAGCACAGTGCCAGCCTTGCTGCCACATGCCAGCCGCTTCTGCCACCGCACAGGCGCCGCCCACCTGACTGCTTGCCTTCCAGCATGCACCTGAGCAAGTGGGCCACCATACTGCTTCACATTCACACCGTGCTTTCCTCTGCATTCTCATCGTGCCAACAGGATGTCAAGGCCGGCAATGTGCTGCTCACTGACCGAGGGGTGGGCAAGCTGGCGGATGTGGGTACCAGCCGCCTGCAGACGCACACGTTCCTGTCTGAGCTGCCGCTGGTTGGCACGTTTGCCTGGTGAGCAGGTGCAGGCCTGCTTCGTTTAGTTGAGGCGCACGCCAGCGCGTGAGTGTGCTTGACATGGCTGGCATCAAAGCGCAGCTCAGCGACTGGATGCAGCGGCTGGCATGCTGCACGGGCCCACAACACCACAATCCCCCTCTCCACCTGGCAGGGTGGCACCCGAGGTGCTGATGGGTGGCCACAACTGCACCAGCGCTGTGGACCTGTGAGCGTGAACTGCTCTGCCTGGCCATTGACAAGGTCTTTGTGTCCATGGCAGCCAAGGCTGCAGCTGCTCAAGTGTGCTGGTGCTGTCTGCACTGGTGCTGTCTGCGCGTGCCCTTGCTTTTTCAATCTCGACAAATTTCCGACCATTGCCCTGCATGTTTCAGGTTCAGCTTTCACGTGCTCATGTGGGAGGTGTTCACAGGCGAGAAGCCCAAGCGCGGCTCGCTACGCACCGTCCGAGTTCCGGACGAGTGCCCGCAGGTGGGGCAGATGTGCGGTGTGGGTGCCGTCCTGGCAGGTTGAGGCTGCTTGCGTTGTTGTACAACATGTGCTGGTTTGCTTATGGGGCGGGGGAGGGCAAACTGCTGCATTTATCCCATCACGTGTCCGCCAGACCGGCCGGTTTTAACATAATACAGAGCACCAATTGCGCCAACCAGCCCCTCGTGTTGTGTGCAGGAAGCGCTGGACCTCATGCAGCAGTGCGGCAGCCTAGACCCGGCAGCCCGCCCCACAGCGCAGCAGGTGCTGCAGCGTCTGGCATGCATGGTGGAGGAGCACGAGCTGCCACCTCCAGCTAGCACTAGGTTGTGACCGCTGGCTCGTCGAGCTTGCTAGCGTGCCAGGCGGCCAGCCTAGTGTGCTGGCCATGCCGAGCATGACGCACTCGTGCTGGACCTTTCGCTCCACTCTCTTGACTCTTTTTCAATGTCAACGAATCAACCACGACATATCTGCTCGTCACCTACTTTGCTTTCTGATGTCCTTCTTATGCAGCGTCTATGCTGCCCTTTTTGCTGCAAGATACCAATCACTCTGGGGTGCTGTGGCTGCCTTCCACATCATTCGCACTGGCCATGCACAACTTATCAATTCAGTTTATCAACCGTCCATAGTTGTGCCGGTTCTCAACCTTAATCCAACAAGCTGAGGCATCGCAGCCCGCACCAACACCGTTGCTTGCACATATTGAGACTGCTGTTTGGTTCAGAGTTGCAAGCAAACATCAGACGCTTCAAGATTCAAACTTCACAAGCATGTATGGAGGAGACGTGCAAATCAGGATATCTGTGCTGCCATCTGCCGCACACAGGGCATCCCTGCCCTCCCCACTGCTGTTTGCTGCTTCTGTCTGCCGGCCATTGGGCATCCCTGCCTGCCTCATGCTAAATTACTGCCCGCTGCCACAGGGCATTCCTGCCATCCCCGCTGCTGCGCTGTGGCAACCGCCTGCCACTCGCGGAGCATGCTGCCTTGGCAAACTGCTGCTGCTGCTGCTGCTGCACAGATGCGGATAACTCCTTGTGCATTTCCATATCGCGCTGATACGAGCCTAGCAGCTGCAGGGTGTGTGAAGGGGAGCAGGAGGAGTTACAGCTTGGCAAAGAGCAGCCACCGTTGAGCTGGCCGAGCAAACCCCACTGGGCAACTCAGGCGCCGCCGGATCCTGCCCTGCGTAGCCTCTTGATTGTGCGTTGCAGCTCTGGATCCGCTGCTGGCTCTGCCATCGGGGCCCCTGAGCCGGCGGCGTGTTGTGGCTGGAATTGGGGTCGCAGAGGGAACGGCAGTTAGGGCAGCTTCCGGGTTCCTGTCAGGCATGTGCAGCAACTAAGCCCCCTAGCTCGAGTCCTATCGTACATTTGTGCCCTGCAAAGCTTTTGAGGGCGGCATGATCACGCTTGAGGCGTGGCAGCATGCGCCACCAGCGACATTTGCACACCTGCTGCAGCTGCACGCTCTGCTCGATGCTCGATTACAGCTCGGCCGTAAGCGCTGCATTCTCCACAGGCAGCTGCTGCTGCGTGATGGTGGAGGCCATCTTCTGCTCGCCAAGCTCCACTTCATACCATTCTTTCACCTGCAGCGGCATTGAAAGATAGCAGCGCCTGAGCACGGCATTGGGAGGGGCGGAGGCGGCGGCACGCGCGCACTTGCCCACGAGCGGCCCCTGTAGCCGCCTGCCTACCTCCTCGGCCGTCCTCTCGCTTATATTCCACGGTCGCGGGGCCATCGGACCTGCCTCGGCCGCACACTCGAACCAACAGCCCGGTGACTGCGCAGCAGGGCCGCCTGCTGCTCCCAAGATGCTGCAGGAGGTGCTGGTGATCAGGCCGAGCACCATCAGGCGTGGAGGGGTTGGAGGCAGCCCCATGCATGCTGGCGCGCCATGCAGGCGCCGCTCATGGGAGCCCGCTGACCTGCTCCTCGTCACATTTCACCCGCTGGCGGCCATCATATGGCAGTACAGCGCATGGGGGTGTCGGCATATGACGGCCTGAGGAGAGCGGCAGGGCGCCATGGCGGCTAGTGGAGGCATAGCCAGCGCACGAAGAGGCACCCCAGCAGAGTGGGGTGTGCACCCATCAAGCAGCTTAGCTGCATCTGCAATAGTAACGACCACCCTCATCTTGCAACGATGTCTGCCACAAGCCGTGAGTTCAGAGCTTACGACACACCCGTTGCAGCAGCACACCAGCGGTGCAGCCCCGGGTCGATGCCAGCGGTCACGTCCAATATGTCCTGCTTGTCTGGGGTTACAAGCGGCAGAGCGCTCAGCGGTCAGGGGATAGCAGCACAGATGCGGTGTGCGCATTGAATCAATGTGTGCATGGGGGCTCAGAAGGGGCGTGCATGGGTTTGCGTGGCGAATAAAATGCGTTCCATCATGCCTTGCGGGCGGCCGCTCAGCGGCCTCAGGACAAAAGGGAGGGGATTCTCGGGATGCGGACAGCTGAGGGGGCAAACGAAAGTACAGGCTGGGTGCACCAACATGCAGTGCAGTGTGAAAATTGGGCGGGGTTTCAGCAGATCAACGATGGAATGAGATGGGGTGCCAGGCAAAAAGGGCAGGTGGGACGGTAAGGTTGCATGGCGGGAGGCTGCAGGGCCGCTCCTTTCATGGCCGCCGCTTCGTGCGGCTTGCGGCAAGCGGGCTGCAGATCGCCTGCAGCTGCACCGACGGCCGGGCCGCCACACCACTCTCATGCTGCTGCTCACTCGTTCAGCAGGTGCGTGACCTGCATACATGGGGGCGGCGGCAACAGCAGCGTTGGTATCCGCATCTGCGGCGCCAACACGGTATCGCCCATGTGCTCGCTCAGCACATGTCTGTGCAACGTAGCTCCGATGTTGATGCACCCAGTGTTGCAGGCCACAGGGTCCACACCCAACAGCTCTTTTGCCCACACACCTTGTCCACTGTGAAGAGCATGACCGCGTTTGCGGGTGCTGCGCGCATGAGGCAGGGGCTGAAGCCGCGGTAGAACCGAGACACGCCGCCTGGAGGTACAGAACGGGAGGGAGAAAAGGACGAGGGGTAAGCCAGGGAAGCGGTGAGAGGGCGGAGGTGAGGATGGCCATGGCGGTTGGCAGAAGCCGTGCTGCACCATACTCTGCTCAAATGCGCTGCACTGCGCTGCGCAACAACCTTACTGCTAGGCCCCGCGCGCATGCGCTGGCTTTTGCTACCAGCCTGCCCGCCTGCTCGCACATTCAATTCCCTGCTCCCCCGTCCCCCGGGCTCTCACCCTCGGCCCACAGCTTGCGCACGGCCACAGGTATGGAGGGGTACTTGCGATGTGCGGGGTCGATGCTGTCGGTCATCATCGCGCTCTTCACCACGTCCACTGCACAGTGAGAGAAATGCTGAAGCGTTACCGACAGGGGCAGGGCGCGGAGGATAGCGCGGGCGGCAGGGCGCAGCAGGTGCATCTGCAAGGAAGCACTCACCATGTCCCCAGCCAGCAGTGGGCGCATCAGCTTGCATACACCCTCCCAAGCCGCACCAGGGAAGATGGCCAGCCAGTAGAGGATGCCGCCGGTGGCGCCCGCGCCCATGCCCACGGGGGCAGACAGGTCCTTGATCTCGCAGCCGTAGTGTGCCGCCGCCCGGTTCTTCAGCACCTGGTGTTCGAGAATGGGCGGAGCAGCGGTGGATCAGACGAGATGCGGTGTAGCGCACGGCAATTCCAAGGAGTGGGTGGCGAGGTCGCATTAGAGGTGGCGGCAAGGCACATGCCGCATGCACAGGTTGGTGCAGGCAGGTCAGGCAGTACAGCATGTTGCACTGTCCCACACTGGCCAACCCAACGCACCTCAAACGAGCCGAGGTAGACGGAGTTGGCGGGCGCATTGCGCAGCAGCGTGGCGGACAGGCCCTGCAGTGCGTGATGGTGGTGTGGGTCAGAGTTTAGAGCGCAGAACACTGCCGCGTCTGCAAGCCATACAGCCCCCCAAACTGTCTGCTGGGAGCATGCTGCCGCAGCAGGCTGAGGTTGGGGCACCGCAGAACTGCGCATGCACAAGGGCATCCCATCGCTTGGCTTGCAATGGGTTTCCCCTTGCATGCCAGCACATTGCATGCTCAGCCTGCTGCTGACCGGCGGGCGCACCTGGAAGGGGCCGCGGACGCCGCTGGTGCGCAGCGTGGACTTGACGCAGTCCAGCACATTTGTGTAGGGCGCTGCGGCAGTTGTGGAAGGAGGTTTGCAGCAGCGGATGAGCGGGGCAGTGAGCGCGGCTGGGTGCAGCCAAGTGTGAATGCAGCAGGCAGACAGCAGGCAGAACAGCCAGCAAGGGTACATGAAGCGACAGGCAGCCCAGAGAACACCAGCAGTGCACCCCTGCACCTGCAGCAACCCCATCAGCACCACTCGTCAGCCGGCACACAAGTCCACCACCACAAACTCACGCTTGTAGGCGGGGTCCGACTTGGCGCGGATGATCTGCACCTGGATCTGGCTCTTGTAAAAGTCGATGGGGCTCTCCGCAAACGCCGCCGCCGCGCCGGTGATGAAGCCGGCCTGAAAGGGGCAAGAGGGATGGGGGGTGGCATGCAGGTTGGTTTGGAGGTGCAGAAGAGTGGCAGGAGGCGGCTGGGCATCAGGGCAGCACTGTGTGGTAATGCGGGGTGACAATGTTATTGGGAGCAGCAAGCTTCCCAATGCACCTCGAACATGCCTGCGCTGGAGTGCGCCAATGATGCAAGTGCAGCAGGCTTGCATGCCATATTAACCGCCACTGTCACCACCAGCGGCAGCATCAGCGCACCTTGAAGAAGTCTGCGCTGGTGAGCTGCCGCGTGGAGCCGTCGGGGTTGGTGGCCAGCCAGCGCTTGGAGGCACCAAACGCGGAGAACAGGGTGGCGCGGAAGAACATCTGCGGCAGGCAAGAGCTGGCAGATTGAATAAGTTAGCAACGCTGATTGAATGTGGAGAACAGCGTGGCGCGGAAGAACGTCTGCGGGAAGGCAGGGCCAGGCAAGGTTGGCAACGCCTAGCGAGGAAAAGTACAGGGTCGGTGAGGCATGCCTGGGCAAAGGTCAGCAGGCACAGGCTCCTCAGGCGCACAGGCGGCAGACCCTTCATTCCAATGCATGCCCACCTGCCCCGCCAGCGGCGACGTCACTCCCTTGTACAGCCCCGGCACGCCCTCCCACTGCAGCGTCTTGCGGAAGCAGTCGATGGCGCCGCCTGCGAGATGAAATGAACACAGGGTGCATGAGCTGCAGGGCGGGCAACTCCAAAGCCTGCGGCAGCAGCAAATGGGGCCAGCAGGCAGCAGGTGCAGCAGACGCAGGCAAAAGCATGCTGCATCACACAGGACGCCTGCCCCAGCGACTCACTGTAGATGGGATTCGTTGTCGGCTGTGTTTGCAGCCGCACTTTGACGGTGTCTGCACGACAGCACAGCAAACGGAGGCATTAGGAGCGAATGGGTGCATAACCGCCACGGCACGGGAGGGTGGTAGTGGAGGCACCCTAGGTCGAGCAAAGGCAGCAGCGCAGGTGCAGGCTGCAGCATGGCACTGCTGACAAGCAACTGCACGCAAGCAGCGGCCGCTTACCAAATGGATGGCCCACCATGGTCACCGCAATGCCGCCTGCAAGCACGCAACAGCAGCCGGGGTGCACAGTCAGCGCGTCGGTGTGTCCGCCAACGTCCGGCCGAGCGGCGGCGGCACCTGCAGGTGCTGCACACGGCAGCCCTGCTGGCTGGCAGCCCTGCCACCTCTGCTGCAGCACTCCACAACGCACCGACTGTGCCCGCAAACGAGTCCTTTGCAAACTTGACAAAGCCGGAGGGTGCGGCCGTCACGGCCGGCACCGCCGCCGCCGCCGCTGCCGGCGGCACTATCTCGGGCACTGCCGGCATCCGCACTTCTTCCATCCGACTGTGGGCCGCTGCTGGAGGTGTCCCGAGCCACGTGAGCGGGGGAGGGAGGGAGCTGGAGGCACTGGCTGCGAAGGCCTGTGGTAGAGTGACAGAGCAGGTGATTGCAGACGGGTTGGCGGGTGGCGGGAAGAGTGTGCAAGTGATTCCGAACAGCCTCAAAGCGCAGATCCGCCGAAACAACACGCACGGGCGCCTCATGCAAAGCTGCCCATGCAGGGGGGGCAGGACTGAGCCGGACGCCATTGCAGCGCAAACCAAGGCTGCGCAAGCATCGCTGAATTCACTGCAAGGGGCCGAGGGTGCGGCACAGAGGCTGTCACGGACGGCCTTGCTTATGCTCCCTCTTTGGCCAATTGCGGCGGCTGTGCTTGCTATCGCGCTGATAGGCATGCTGCAGAGAGCGCTTGGGTCGGTCCCAGCACCCGCCAAGGGCGTGGCACACCAGCGCCGCCCGGCGTTTTGGCGGCCTCAGGCCGCAGCTGCTGCCAGGTGCGCCGACTAATGTGTTGTCTGGGTTGGTGGCTGTACTCTACTTGCACTTGTTGATGTCTAGCACCGATATTTATTTTGCGTCATCTCTCCGCAGGCCTGCTGCTGCCGCCGCAAGTGATGCGCCGCCGGCACGCTACCTGCCGTGGGACTCTGTGACCAAGGACGTGGCAGATGTGCTGGTTGTGGACTGCACCCACAGCGCAGCGCAAACCATCACGCACCACAAGGGGCAGCGCAACCCGCCGGCAGAGCTGATGGCCAGCGACTGTTCCACGGGGCTGGTGCTGGATGCCTTGAAGGCGGCGGCGAGCGGCGGCCGTGCGGCAGCGGCAATCGCGCCCTGGCTGGTGAGCTGATGTTGGAGCTCGGCAGCTGCATGGCACAATGTAGCTCACTGTGACCGCCTGTGTGGCTGTGTGCTGCAGTTGTTATTGCCTGGCTTCTCTACTGGCCCTCCCAGGTCCCCTTGCTGCGCTTCACGTGCCTTGCTGTCCTGCTCCACATTCAACACCCCACCACAGGCCAAGCCCTACGTGTCGGTCAACCACTTCGATGCGGACGCAGTTCTGTCCATGTGGACCTACATCAACCGCCATGCAGCCCTGCAGCACAGCGCCGGTGAGGCAAATGGTGGTTGTTGCAAGTGCAGTGGGGGCGGGGTTGAAACAGCGGTGCTGCTGCTGCTGCGGTTGCAAGCCGGAGGTGCAGGTGTACACCATGAGGACACTACGAGAGCCGGGCACACAAACCCTGCATGCAGCAGGTTACAGGGCTTCTCATGCCACCCTGCCCCGCTGCGCCATGCTGTGCAGTACTGCGCCACGCTGCACGCATTGGCGACCTGCGGGAGGCTGGACTGGGTGACAGCCCGCAGGCGCTGCAGGCGCGGCAGTGGGACGGCGTGGAGAGCGAGGAGCAGGTGCGGCTTGTTGTAGCATTCTTGTTTGAGTGTGGATGGTGGGTGTATGTCAAGCGTTCTTGAAAAGGCAGCTTGACAACAAGGAACGGATACATTGTCCGTGCTCCAAAGCGTGCAGGCAAAGGGCAGGGTGCTGTGTGGCAAACAGGGGCAGAGGCCTGCCTGGCTGGTATGCCTGGCCAACGCTTGCCTGCCGCCTCAAGTATGATTTACAAACCGTTCGGCCGCCTTCTTGACCTTCCATCAGTCAGCAAAGTGGCTCCCATCCCTCTGCTGCCGCCATCGCAGGTGCACCACGCGCTCAAGCTGTCCTGCTGGATCAACACAATAGAGCGGCGCGATTTCTCGCCTCCCTATGTCGACAAGGTGTGCTTGTGGGCATGTGTGTGGCTACAGCGCTAGTGATTTGCACGGTAAATAGCGCAAGCGGACGTCTCCACGCACAAACAGCAGGCTGCCATGCGGGCAGCTCGTCTGAACGTCCAATTCACCGAACCGCCCCACCTGTCTGCTTGCATTGCAGGATTCCAATGACAAGCACGAGTACTTTCTTGCGCGGCTGGCAGACGCACTCACTCCCGAAGGCATCGAGGCGCTGCGCCCGGTGAGGCTGAGGTGGGGTGGGTGGGTGGATGGGCCGGCGGACGGCTGGGCGGCAGTCTAGGCTGGTGCAGCGTGGTCAGCTACATGCATGGGTGAGTGGGTGGCTGGGTGGATGGGAGAGCGGGTTGTCAATTTGCACACAAAATTTTGACGTTGGTGCCCTTCCGCAGGACTGGGAGGAGGAGTATGAGCGTGTGCTGGCGGGGTGGTGCTCAGTCCAGGAGGGGCTGCCCTCCTCAGTGGAGCGGCACGAGGGGCTGGGCCTGGCGGTGCTGCGCCTCAGCCAGCCCCTGCACTACTACTCCGGTGCGCCTGGGGGTGGGCGGGTTTGTGAGTGGGCAGGTTTGCGAATGGGTGGCGGCTCATACCCATGTTGCTGGATCGCAGCGCAGGTGGAAGTGTGTGCCGACCGTGCAATGAGCGGTGCCAGTTGCTGTGCTGACGTGGGACAGCTGGTTGTTGCTTTGCTCTGTGGGTGGCATACCAGCGTTGAGCGTGAGTCGCTTCCCTGCTGCTTGCTTGTGCCTGCAGCCTGGAGCTGGGCCATTGGCTGCGACACAGTGCTGACGGTGCTGCCGTGGCAGCGGTACGAGCTCGAGAGCCGGTGAGAGGCGGGAGACGAATGCGAGGGTGCCTACTGTTGGCTTGGCTGTCTGAAGCGGGTGGGATTGGGGCAGCGCCATGCCTGCGGGCTCCCGCAGCGCGTTCAAAGCTCAATTAATATTTCTGTTTTGCAAGATGGGTGCAGGTACACACAGTTCATCGACATGCACTCCCGTCCAGTTCAGGTGTGTGCCACCAGTGCCTGCACATTGTGGGGCGCGACTGTGCAAGATTCTTCTGTGCTGTTGTGCTTCAAGCACTGGTCCAAATGTCCACAAGTGCAGTTTCTTCTCATCCTATCATTGCATGCTTGCCGTTCCCCCTCCCTCCCACAGGCACGGCTCGACCTGGGGCGCCTGGCTCGTGTGCTGAACCGCATCGACAGCGGGCGGCAGGCGGGCATGCAGTGGAGCGCCAGCAGCCTGGTGGACACGGGGCCCATTTTGCGGTGAGGGCCAGGGATTATGGGTGGCGTGTGTGTGCATGATGAGCAGCGTGTGGCTGGCGGGGAGCAGGAGCCGCGGCTAGCAAGCAGATTCAGCAGCTGCTTCATGCAAGCTGTGGCAGGGATGGCAGGCACGGTGAACCTTTTTGCCTGTGCAGAAATCACCAGGCGTGTTGCAGCAGCAAGTCTGATCAATGCAACTCAGCTGCTGCCGCCAACTGTCTGGCCTGGCTGGCTGTGCAGGCTGGACCGCGGCGGCGATAAGCTGAGCAAGGCGGAGCGGTGAGTTGCATTCTGACCTGGGTGGCCCTGAGTGCGTGGCTTGGTGGCATGTCCATGGGGTGGTGCTGGATCAGCCTCGATGTCTCACATGCGTCCTCACGTCCCACCCAATCCGTCCACCTTTATGCCATCCTGTCGCTCCCACTCCCCCCTCCCCGCAGCTACGGCCACCCCACCGACCGACCGCACTATGCCTCTGGCCTGCCGCCTGCGGCTTTCGAGGCGGTGGTGTGCAGCTATTTGCAGCATGGTCTGGCGGGCACGGCGCCCCAAGTGGGCGGGTGGAGCTGGGAGGAGCTGCAGGTGGGTGCTGGGGAGGCAGGAGGGGCAGGGAGGGCAGGCTCGATGGCTCAGGGCAGGCTCTAGTGCAGGTGCAAGCACCATGGGCAGGGGCAACGGCTTGCTGCAAGCCGATGCCAGCCGCCACACCGATTGTTGAGCTTCGCATGCAACTTTTGAAACGCAGGATCTGAATGCTGGCATCGATTGGGATGCTTGGGAGGCGGAAGTGCTGCCCGCGGTGCTGGCGGCGCATGGCGTCGCGGCAGGAAGCAGCGGCGGCGGCAAGGGTGTGGCAGCAGTGGCGGTTGTAGCCACGAGTGGCAGTGGTTCAGAACACCCGCCTGTGCATCCCTCGCTGATCATGGAGTGATGTGGTGTTGTGCGTTGTGTTGTAAATGCTTCAGCCGGGCGTGCAACAGGCGGCATGGCAGTGGCAGCGGCAAAGCGCGCCACAGCGGCGGGTAGGGTGTGGGCGGTGAGGTGGTCTGATCGCGGCGCTCGCCCCCCATCGCTGCACATAACTCGCTGTAGGTATCGAAACGCCTGCCGCTAGCGCTCCAGAGCGTCGTCCGCCGTGCGTCCAGTGCCCTAGCTCCGCCAGCGTTGCCCTCTGGCCCCCCACACCCGCCCTACCAGTTCAGCGAACCGTCAGGATGCTGGCCCGCACAGCTCAGGTCGCCGCGCAGCGGTGGGCGGCGGCCGCCGCTGCCGGCTCGACCCGCGCCTTTGCCGCCGCGGCCGACGGCCCCAAGTCCAACCAGTTCCCGCCTCCCGACCCCAGCCGGCTGGGCACCGCTGACCTGTGCGATGTGTACCACCCCGAGGCGGTGGATGTGGTGTCGCAGCCCAAGATCCAGATCATGCAGGTGGGGTTGGGGTGTGCTGCATGGGAGCGGCGAGCCATGGCATGGCGCTGCTGCCCATGTGCGTCTACGGTGCTGCTGCCTAAGTGCGCCTAAAGGCATGAAGAGCCGGTCTGTCGATGCTTTGGCAACAGCGCGGCGTGGTGGGCTGCAAGGTGACAGTTCTCACTGTCTCAATATGTCTGCCCGCAGCCGCTGTTCCGCGATTACGGCGGCCACCTGCGGTTCCGCGGCCGGGCAGCAACTGTGAAATGCTTCGAGGTGAGCGTCCAAGGGGCTGCGTTTGGGAGTAGTGAACCCAAGTTGTATGACTGTGCATGGCTGTCAAATCCGCTTGCATGCAGCGGTGTCAGGGCCAGCAGGACTAAGGCAGTGCGGCCGCTGCCCAGCACCTGCAACCGGGCGCCTGCAAGCACGACTGCCGCCCGGGCTTCTGCTGTGCATGTTTGCCACAGCCCATGTTGTTCACAAGCGCTCTCCTCGCACTCACCATGCCCCTTCCCCCTTATCAAAGGCCAACCCACTGGTGCGGGCTGCGCTGGAGGAGCCTGGCGAGGGTCGGGTGCTCGTGGTGGATGGCGGCGCCAGCATGCGGTGCGTGCTGCTTCGTTTCGTGTGCTGCTGTGGATGCTAAAGGTAGCGACAGCAGCGGTCAAGCGCTGCCGGCGTGTTGTAGAAGCGCATGCATCACTTGCCACCATGTGTGCGCTGCTACCTCTAATCGACCGACCATGCCATGCTATGTCAACATGGCATGGCACCATGCCCACGCCACACCATGCTTGCCATGCCATGCCTGCGTGCCATGCCTGCCACACCACGCCTGCCATGCCTGCGTGCCATGCCTGCCATGCCATGCTATCCATGCCCGCCTGCAATGCCTGCCTTCCGTCCCATGCCATGCCACGCGCCATGCCATGCCATGCCATCCCCATGCCACGCCACGCCATGGCCATGCCATGCCACATGCCATGCCACGCCACGCCATGCCATGCCACTTGAGCAACTGCTGCCACGCTGGCCTTGCAACTGCAGGTGTGCGTTGCTGGGCGACAACATTGCGGCCATGGCGCATCAGAACGGATGGAGCGGGATCATCATCAACGGCTGCATCCGCGACAGCGAGGTGCGTTTTGTGTACTGCAGATGCATGCGGTGTGTGGATCCAGCCTTGTTCATGGGACTTCATGCGCTGCAAGCACGCTGCCATTGGGTTGGCCCTCTGTCATGCGCTGTCCATGCCAATGTGGAGGTGCTCGCTGCTGCTGCCGGTTGCCATTGGAACCTGACCAGCTGCTGCTCTGCCTGCCGCAGGACATTGGCGGCATGCCCCTGGGCGTCAAGGCGCTCAACACGTACCCGCTGAAGAGCGCCAAGCGGGACAAGGGGCTGCGGGACGTGCCCATCTCCTTTGCTGGCGTGACCGTCAAGCCCGGCGACTGGGTCTATGCCGACAAGGTGAGGGGGGGTGAATGCAGATGATGCGCAGCAGGGCGTGTGGTCTGGCGGGTGTGTGGCTGCATTGCTGGTGGATGAGCGGCTGGGCACTCCAGCAGCAGCTCAAGGTGGCTGTACAAGCCAAACGGGGCATACATTGCTTGGCTTGAGGCGTCCGTTTTCGATGTGCTGCTGGTCATGTGTTCCCTTGCCACCTTATCGCAGGATGGCATCATTGTCTCGCCCGAGGAGCTGACGCTGTGAGGCCCGCCTGCTTGCCATTACTGGACTGAGCAGCTGCCGTGCACCCACTCCTCCGGTTGTCCTGGTTTGGCGAGTCAGCTGCTGCTGCCACCTGCGCAGCATTTTCTCCAATCCATGTCCCGCCCCCTCCCTGCCTCTGTGCACTACCCCTCCGCTGTCTATCTGAGCACTGTTGTATTCCTTCACCTCTGTTCAACTGTGTGCGTGCGTTGATGTAACATGGTGCCCGTAGAGCAGGGCAGTGGCCGCACAGGGCTCAAGAACAGGTAACATCAACAACCAGCAACGATGAGATAGGATCCAAAACGGGGCTTGTTATTCAAGGGTTAAAGACAAGTGGGGGACAGGCGGCGCCTTTTTGCGGCGCATCAAGCAGGGGCGGCGGGATCAATGAATCAGGCTGGTGTATCAAATTAGGTCAGGGGTGGCAAGGCTGGCCAAGGCAAGGGTACAGGGGCAGTGCACAAGGGGGGAAGGGGCAGTAGTCGCAAGTCGAACAGGAGGCAAGCAAGAGAGAAAGCGAGGCACACAGCGAGGTCGGGCAATGCGAGGACTAGAAACAAGGCGGCAAGGCGGTGCTGGGAACAAGCAAGGGATGAGGATATATTTCTGGTTAGGGCTTTTCAGAGCTGGTAGAAGGAGTTGGGCGCGAAGAGGAGGAAGAGGTCCACTGGGTCGAGCTCGACCCACTGAATCGCCTTGATAGAGGCAACCGTCAGAATGCGGCCCGCCAGCTGGGCGGCCAGCACACTGATGGCGGGCAGGCCGGCTGCCAAGGACATAGCGTCCAGCTGCCAGCTCAGCTGCTGCAGAGTGCCCTGCAGCGTGGCAGCCAGGGCCAGCGCAGGGGCGGGCTGCTGGCGTGGCGCCAGGGGAGTGGCGGCGGCGGCAGAGCGGTGGGGCGGGGCGGGCTTGACCAACGGCCAGCAGGAGAAGCGGCCGCACATGGCCTGGGTCGTGCTTCGGGCCCTGGAAGACCTCAAAGCTGCAGACAGCGACGAAGGGGAGGGCAGAAACCGTCAAACGCGGTGCACGTGGGGCCGACTTGCAGTCATTCCAGCACTCTCCGCGGCGCTACCGAGCGCATGTTGAGATGCTGGCAGACTGCCAAGAAATAAAGAGATGCTCACCGGCGCGGGAGGCCGCCTGCACGCGAAGACTGACTGCGGCGGCGACTGTGGTGGCTGCCATTGTGCGTGGGAAGAGTTGCAAGTGACAAGTAGAGTATTAGGCAGTGGAAACTAACAGCTGCGGCACAGATGGCGACGCCAGGGGCCCAGGGGCCCGCAGCAGGCCCAGCGGCGGCGGCACGCAAGTCGCAGGCAATGCAGGCACGCCAACTCACAGGGCACTCATCTGCTTGGCACCGACTGGCTCGCTATCCCACTTCACGGAGCACCTTTACACTGCCCGCAAGGGTTATACACGTGCAGCCAGTGCAAATGCGCACTGGACCGCAAGCAAGCGAGCCAAGGTGTGCTGTACACGGCAAAACAGAGCCGTCACTGTCATCGGCCATTGTGCCGGCGCTGTATCCGCTGCAAGTCTTCCATGGCAGCATTCATCATGCCGTGGAACTGATTGAACTGCTCAGCCATACCCGGCGGCAGCCCGGGATAGGCACCGCCTACGGGCAGCGGCGGCGGCAGGCCAAAAGGCATCGCCGCCGGGTAAGCTGCCGCTGCACTTGGCGGGCTAAATGGCACAGCCGGGGGGAAGGCTGCTGCTGCGCCAGGCACGCCAGCGGGAAGCGGCGGCACCTGCATGGCTGCTGCAACCCCCGCAGCTGCCCCAGCTGCTGCCGCCACCGCAGCCTGCTGTTGCGCCTGCTGCTGCGCCTGCTGCTGGTTGACTGCAGCCGCCCCTGCGGCGCCACGACGTGCTCGGCGCTGCTGCTGCCGCTGCTGCATGTACTGCTGCACTTGCGCTGCCTGCGCCGCTGCCTGCTCTCGTGCCCGCGCTGCGTACGCTGCCGCCTGCTCCTGCGCCCGTGCTGCAAGTGCCGCTGCGTGCTCCCGTGCACGCTCCCGAGCAGCTGCATTTGCTGCGTGTGCTTGTAGCTGGGCCGCAATGGCAGGCGGCGCATTGAGCCACTGCTCGTGCGCCGGCTTGCAGTTGCAGTAGTGGTTGGCGCCTGGGCAGCGGGCCAGGAGCGTAGGGGGAGACAGGGAACGGCTGGTTAACCAGCAGCGGAAGGTGACTTTTTGCGTCTGCAAAATGCAGCCAGCAAGCAATGCTGCTGCAAATAATGCTGCAGGTGTGCCAGCGATGGCATAGGGCATGTGCATGGCCATTTGGCATGCCACAGCGGAGGCGGGTGCAGCCGCTCCACAGCCGGCCTCACCCTGCCCGCTCACCTCTCTCCTTCCGCTTGCCGCAGCCGTAGCAGAAGTGGTTGCCGCAGCGGCAGGTCATGTAAGAGCAGCCCTGCAGGTGGGAGGAAGGCAGGAAGGAACAGCTGGGCAACTGCGCATCCTGCAAGCCGCCAGCCACAGCACGGCCATCGCAAGGTGCCGACAGCGCCATCCACACACAGTACCTGCACAAGCCCTGTTGCGGGGCATGCATCTCGTGCCACCAGAACCCCCTGTATCAGCACTGCCGCCACTCCCCACTCCCCAGCACTCACCTCTGTGCGCATCACCATGGCTCCACATGCCGGGCACCGCCGCATGCCCTCCTGCTCGGCCAGGTCCAGCAGTGCTTGGTCCTCCTTGGACCGCAGCGCGTCTGGCTGCGCCTGCATGGAAGAGTGGACTTTTGTTGCAGGGGTGGTCAGAGGGCACTTTATGGGGCCATTCCAGGGGGCAAGGGCAGCGCCTGATCTGCTTTGCAAAGTCGTTCCACCGGGCTGCGCCGGCAGACACCCCAAAACTCGGGCGCAAAGCCCCTTGCTATTGCACACCTGGTACTGCTGGCACGTCATGCCTGCGTGCCACGCCACGCCGCAGTTGGCGCACAGCTGTTTCTGGCTGCATACACGCAATAGGAGGAAGCACATGCATCTTGGCAATGGGAGAGGCTCCAGACTACCAACATGCAATGCTCTCAGCAGCCTCGAGAGCCACAGGCGCTAAAGCCCTCCTTCTCCGGAGCAGTAGGGCAGCTGGCGGTGCGCACCAGTAGGGGCAGTCTATGGGTGCATCCGCCTGCTTGTCGTCGTTCAGCAGCAGCATGCTGCACTGGGGGTTGGGGCAGAACAGGCGAGCGCCCTCGCCGATGGCCGCCTCCGCCTCCATCTGCAGGGCAGGAGGAGTAGGCAAAGATGTTGGGGTGTGTGGCCTTGCATATGGTTGCACATATGGCTGGCATTGCACAGCGCCAATGAATAGAGCCAGCCCCCCCTCTGGGATCCCCCTGCACCTTGCAACTGCATGCTGCAGGGCAAGCGCCCGCAGGGGTGCACTCTCCCTCCCGCACCTTGCCCAGCGTGGCCGCTTCCTCAGGCGTCAGCACCAGCCCGCACTCCGCTGCGCTGATGGGCGCCTTGCAGTCGGGCAGCGGGCAGGGCACCTGCAGTGCAGGGTAGCAGGCGGCCAGGGAAAGGGCTGGGTGGGTTGCGGGTGGCGCGCTGACCTTGCAAGTGCAGCGGTGGCGATGGAGCCTGGAGGGCGCAGGCAGAGCTGCTTGATTGGCACGATGCAGCAGCAAAAAACGAGCCATGCCGTCCCAGTTCAGGTCCCTAGCATGGCGTGAACCAACTAATGCCTCACCGGGAAAGTACGGTCCGCAATCTTGCCCGCTATGTACTCGCGCAGGCACCGCAGGCAGAATGAGTGCTTGCACGAGGCTGCGAGGGGCGGGCGGCAGGCGGGAACAGGTCAGCGATGGATGACACTGCTGCGTCAGGCAGCCGCAGTCGTCGCTATGCCAGAGCTGCATGCGGGCAGCTGGCAATGGGTTGTACAGTCCAGCACCCAACTGCCACCAGCAGCCGCGCACCAAAGGTGTGCATGAAGGCTGGCGCGATCTCTGCAGCTGAGGCGGTGGGCAAACAAGTGAGGGTCAGCCCCTGCAAGCCTCATCCCATCGGCGTGTTGCAAAACGGCACCTTACACAATACGGAAATCTAATGGCAGGATTCAACAAGGCTCACCATCGTCGAAGCAGATGTCGCAGCGCTGCTCGCAAGGAAGGGTTGGAGGGGTGGAGCAGTGAGCGTGTGACGAGAGTGCGGTGCAGTCAAACAACAACCGCTGCCGCTACATTTGAACCGTATGGCACAGCCTGCTTGATGAACCACTGCGCCTCACCTGCTGCGCCTGCGCCTCTTCCTGCTGCCCCGCAGCCTCCTGCTGCACATCCTGCCGCCGCTCCTGCTGCTGCTGCGCCGACGGCGACACTGGCCGTTGCTGCTGCTGCTGCTGCTGCTGCACCTCGTGGTGCGCCATTTCATCTACCTCCTCCTCCCACTGCTGCTGCTGCTGCTGCTGCCGGCTGGGCGGCTCAGGGCTGAAGCGCTGCTGCGGCGGCGAGTACTGGGCACCCTGGGACCGCTGCTGAAGTGGGTGCACCGCCGCTGCCGGCTCCGCATGCCAGCCGCCGTCCCCCCGTGGCTCCCGCTGCTGCTGCTGCTGCTGTGGCTCCGCCCTGTGCTGCTTCGTCGGCCGCGTCTGCCAGTTTTCCTCGTCATCCGCGGTCAAATCGATCACCGGCTCGGCGGGCGGCCGCTGCCGCCGCCGGTGTGCCGCCGCCTGCGGAGAGGCTGCAGCCAGGTCCAGGCCCAGCGCAGCGCCCTGCCGCCCGCTGGTACCAGCCTGCGCGAGGGTAAGAAGCAGCGGAGCTCCCGTGGCTTGTTGTTGCCTCAAACGCTTCGGCTTGGAGCGTTTGGCTGCCGGTAGCCCTGCTCCTCACCTTTGGCCGCACATCGGGCTGCGACGCCGTCAGGTCGATGACCTCCGCCGCCATAGCGCGGCGGCACCCCCACCCGAAAGCCCTGCGGGCGCGCCCGTGGCCCTGCTCCCAGCCAGCACTGCGTGTGAAGGTTACGTGAGTCTTGTGGTGTGAGGCGAGGAGGCAGGAGCAGAGGGGTCAGTGGCGGGAGCGGCGGCAGCACAGCGGTGCCGCCCAGGTGTTGCGATGCAAGCCGACTTGGGCCCTGAGGCAATCGCTGTCGGTTGTGTCCCCAGGCCCCGCATCACAAGATCTACATGCGAAGCACGACATGACCTCCACCTGCAGTGGTTTCCATCTGCAGTTGCGCAGCGGAGCATCCCTGGCGTTGCATTCGCTGCTCTTCCGCCTACATCACTACATTGGTTTGCCGGCTCTGCTAAGTTGTAAAAGGTGGAATGAAGCAGAACACTGTACAAGCAAACATCATGCATTCAGGAGTGGGTCAGTCACAGCGCCAGCATTCGGCCCAGCAGGGCAGCGGGAATGGGCGGGCTGAGCTCCAAGGTGCCTTGCAGGCGGTGCAGGCTGAGCGCAGCAACGCGCAGGCGCATACGATCTGCGCGCGGCAGGTGCGCCACCAGCAGGCCCGCCTCGGCTGCTGAACGATCCAGCACTGCAGGCAGCGCTGTGCCCAGGCCGGGGCAGGGCATGGGCACGCGCTGCCACTGCTCAGGGGTGAGGGGCATGTGAGCAGCGACGTCGCCATACAGCGGCTGCACACGCTGCTGCTGGTCAGCTGGCACGCCGGCAAGAAGGTCCAGCAGCTGCTGCGCACTCAGGCCGGAGACGTGCAGCAGGGCGCGTGCAGCGTTGGGGGCGGCATGGCTGTACATGCGGTGGTCCAACGCCTTGTGCAGCGGCCGGTGCCCCTGCTTGTCCTCCGCCGCTGCTGCAGCTGGGTAGCGGGCCAGCAGGAAGCGAGCCGCTGCTTCGTGGTTTGAGGCTGCTGCTTCATGCAGCGGCAGGGACTCGCGATCATCTGGCACATCCAGCCCAGGGGCACCAGCATCCACCAGCAGACGGATGCAATCCACGCTGCCACCTTCAGCAGCCAAGTGCATGGGCAGCTGCCCAGCACCATCCAAATCCGTGGCTGTCTGCGGGGCAGCCTCCAGCAGAAGGCGCACTGCCTCAGGGCTGCCGCTGGCAGCTGCTTCGTGTAGCGGCGTACGCCAAAGGTAGGAATGGTCTGTGGCTAACTCGGCGCCAGCTGCAGCAGCAACCGGACGGCTTCAACATTGCCGGCCCTGGCTGCACTGAGCATAAGCGTCCAGTCAGGGCGCCCATCCTCATTGTCAACAACTGTTGACCACACCAGATCTGGCGCCGCCTCTAGCAACAGCCGCAGGACATTGGTATCGTGCTCTGATTTGGCTGCCAGGTGCACTGGAGACCAGTTAACACCCTCCTCGTCAGCGCCCGCCCTGGGCTCTATCAACAGCAGCTGCTGCGCCGCGCTGGCATGGCCCAGGTCTGCTGCAGCTCGCAGCAGGCTTGCCGTGCACCGTGAGATCAAGTTGTTTGTACACTCGTCATCTGCAGCATGCGTGGTGGAGGCATGTGATGATCTGAACCTCCCAAGTACCACGTTCACAGCTGCAAACAAAGTCCCTAAACACACCTAGGCGTCGCTGTTGCACACACTCTTGCAGCTGTGCGGCCAGGTCGGCAAAGGAGCCGTGCAGCTCCGCAGCAAAGGAGGGAACCTCCATGCGTGGCACATGCAGCAGCTGGCTGGATGCGGCCAGGGCATGCTGCAGCTCCAGAGCGGCACGTGCTGCAAACAGCAGTTGGAGAGGATAAGTTTTTGAGCGCTACAAGGCTGCATCACTGTGGCTGGACTGTGGCACCATCTGCATGCCAGAGTTCAGCTGTCGACTGTCCTGTTACACAGGCGTTGTGCATGCCAAAGCCCCCGCGACACACACTTACATGTGAAGCACTGCAGCACAATGGCAGCCTCCACTTCATGAGCGCTGGCCTCCTCCGTCGGACTATCTGAGTTCCCTGGCCACGGCGGCAGGCGCACCTCGTGAACCTGGCCGCCAAAGGTAAACACCACCTGCACTGGACAAACGGGACAGCCAACTTTTGGCGTCGACTAAGCGTGCAGGCAAATTTCTCGGTGGCAGGCAGGGCTTCCATTTGCAGGCTGCGGCACATGCATGCGTGGACAACATGGGTACTTGGCTGGTCAGCAACATTGATCAACCATCCCTACCCCACCCACCTTCTTGGCACCATCTTCCAAGGTCAGGATCATGCCCTGGAAAGCCATGGCTGTGGCTCACTGGTGCCTGCGCCAGATGATGTCTGCATACAAGGAAGAACTATCTGCTGGGTTGTGGGGCCAAGGCGGTTCATGTGGAATGCCAGCGCCCGGCCGCAGCGCGGCGGCTGCCGCCGCCTGCCCGCCTGGCACCTCGCCTGCCCCAACCCTGGCAGGCGAGGGCATGCCATGCTGCCCTGGTGCCCCTGCTCGCCTGTCGAGAGGCCGAGACGTGGCTGTGGCAACACGCCGCTGGCGGCTCGGCTGTGAGCGCCTGCAGGGGCCGCCAGCTGTTTTGTAGGCGACAGCTTGCAAGCAGGAAGCAGCTAGGGTGGGCAGCATGAGCACAGGCGAGCCGCCGCGCCGGGCCGCTGCTGAGCTGGGCGGCTTCACCGTCGGCCGATCCCGTCGGCCGAGGGGAAGGCGCGCCTGCTAATGCAGCTCATGCGTGGTCACCACAAGCTGGCTAATGCATTCCATGGCATGTGTGTGGGCTGTACTGCTTGCTCGCCAATGACCAGTGGTGAGGTGTGCCCCCACAACTTCCGACCCGCCTGCATTAACGCCGCGCCGGCGTTGCATTTGACGCATGCTCACTGGTTGCTGCCTGCCATGCGTGCCGTCCCGCGCTGAGTTGTTAACAGGGAGCTGAAGCAGGACACTGTGTGCAAGCAACCACAAAGTAATCAAGCGCGGGACAGCGCTGATATGCGGCCAAGCATGGCGGCAGGAGACAAGAACAGCAAGCATCTTGCGGCGCTCAAGAGTCGGACAGGGACAGAGCCAGCATGCGGCCGAGCAGAGCAGCAGGGACGGGTGCACTGAGCTCTAAAGTTCCCAGCAGACGGTTGAGGCTGAGCGCCGCAACACGCATGCGCTGCCCATCTGCGGGCGGCAGGTGCGCCACCAGCAGCCCCACCTCGGCTGCTGAACGCTCCAGCACCGCAGGCAGCGCTGTGCCCAGGCCAGTGCAGGGCATGGGCACGCGCTGCCACTGCTCCGCGGTCAGGGGCATGTGTGCTGCCACATCGCCATACAGCGGCTGCACATGCTGCTGCTGGTCAGCTGGCACGCCGGCAAGAAGGTCCAACAGCTGCTGTGCACTCTGGCCGGAGACATGCAGCAGGGCATGTGCAGCGTTTGGGGCGGCATGGCTGTACATGCGGTGGTCTAACGCCTTGTGCAGCGGCCGGTGCCCATGCTGGTCCTCTGCTGTTGCTGCAGCTGGGTAGCAGGCCAGCAAGAAGCGGACGGCTGCTTCATGATCATCGCTTGCCGCAATATGCAGCAGCAGCGAACCGTCTTCATCTGGCGCATCCAGCCCAGGGGCACCAGCATCCAGCAACAATTTAATGCACTCCGCGCTGCCGCCGGCAGCAGCCCGGTGCATGGGCAGCTGCCCCCAAAAGTCGATTGCTGCTGCTGTCTGCGGCGCAGCCTCCAGCAGAAGGCGCACTGCCTCAGGGCTGCCGCCTGCAGCTGCATCATGCAGCGGTGTGCGCTGAGCGTCGCTGCTGGCGCTGGCCATCTGTGGCGCCAGCTCCAGCAGCAGCCGGATGGCATCCATATTGCCGGCTCTGGCCGCGCCGTGCATAAGTGTGCAGTTGGTATTGCCATCCTCATCCTCAACACCTAACCACAGCATGTCTGGTGCAGCCTCCAGCATCAGCTTCAAGGCTGCAGCGCCGTGTGCTGACCTGGCCGCCCGGTGTACTGGACACCGGAAATAAAACGACTGGTCCCCCTCCCGGGGATGGATCAGCAACAGCTGCTGGGCCGCGCTGACATGGTCCAGCTGCCCTGCGGCTCGCAGCAGGCCTGCCGAGCACCGTGAGGTCGGATCGTTTGTCCACTCCTCGACTGCGGCATGCACACAAAAACAGATCAGACATGGATGATTGGATCCTCCCGGTTGCCATGTTCCGAGCTGCAAACAATATGCCCAGTCTCACCTTCATGGTGCAGCCTCACACACTCTTGCAGTTGTGCGGCCAGGTCGGCAAAAGAGCCGTGCAGCTGCGCAGCAAAGGAAGGAACCTCCATGCACGGCACGTGCGGCAGCAGGCCGGATGCAGCCAGGGCATGCTGCAGCTCCAGGGCAGCGCGCGCTGCGGACAGCGGGTTGGGCAGGACAGAAATAGGCGTTTGAATGGCAGCAATTCTACGATGGCACAACATTGGCAGGGCAAGCGTTGCATGTCCTGCAATTCCCCGTGTCGCAGTTCAAGTATGCCTGCGCATGACAGAACCTCCACCAACTCCACTTACATGTGAAGCACTGCAGCACGGCGGCAGCCTCTGCTCTGACCTCCAGCTTAGCCACCTCCGCCTCATACCCGCTCGCTGGCCACGGCGGCAGGCGCACCTCATGCACCTGGCCGCCGAAGCGAAACAGCACCTGCGGGAGGGGAACGGTGAACTTGGGACACATGTGAGTATGTGAGTGAGTGAGGGCAGATGGTTCTGGACAGAAGGCAAGACCTCCATTTCCGGTCCGTGGCATGCAACCCAATCGCGGTGAGGCAGGCTGGATTGATGTGCCGCCGCCTGCCCACCTGCACGGTGCCATCATCAAGTGGCAGGAGCATGCCTTGGAAAGCCATGGTGAGGCCTTAGCAGCGCCAACACTGCATAGGTAGGGACGACCTGCCAAGTGAAGGGTGCACTGAGCAACGGCTGCTGCCGCAGCACGCCTGCCGCCGTCCGCCGCCGCCGCTGCTGCCGCCGCCTCCAAACCTCGTCAGGCCGCCCCAACCCTAAACGGGCAAGGTTTTTGTCTGTGTACCTGCTCGCCTGTCGCGTCGCTGCGCCTGTGCGCAGACCGAGGCGTGTCTCGACTTTTCCACCAATAGGCGCTGCTCGGCTATTCGCACCTGCAGGGCTGTTCGACCTGTCGACGGCAACAGCTGGGAAGCACAGAAGGCAGGGGAGGTGGCAGCATGGGCTGCCGCACCACGTCCGCTGAGCTGCCGCCGAAGATGTAGCGCCTGCTTTGTATACGCACATCATATGGAAGCAGATGATGGCGAGCAAACCAGAACGGAATAGTTAGAGCTGTCTAGCGACCTAGACTGGACGTGCCCCGCCAACTTCCAGCCGGGCAGTCCACGCTTCAGTCGCCGGCCGCACCGGGCGCCGCCACTGCCACTCCTTCGGCAAAATGCGTTACGGCCGATGTACGCGTGCCAATGTACAAAAGGTTGATAAAATTCAAAAGAGCATTGTGGGAGGCACCCACCCCAGCTTTGCATGACATCAAAAGGTGGGCGCAAAAGGTGGGCGACCAGGTGCACGCAATGGTCAACAAAAAGCAGCTGCGTTTCTGGGCAATGCTTCTTCACATTGCGATGCCGGTGCGGGACTGCTACACTACACAGAGCACTGTGCTTGGTGCTCTAAAGGCTGAGCTGCTCCTTGCTGACCAGCACGCCATCCAGGTCAGCATATACCCAGTCGCCCGGCCGGATTTGCACGCCGCCAATCACAACCCGCACCTGCAGGGGGGGCAAGCAGGCAGCAGGTTGGAAGGGTGGGCGGTGTGTTGCCCTGATTGCTGAGCAGCTAGTTCAGTTGGGGTGCAATCCTGAGGCTGGCTGGCTGCTTTCGTAAGTGCGCAGTGTCCAGCTCACCGCCTTGAGGCCGGGGTCCCGCTTGGAGCTCTTGAGCGGGCAGGGCGCGAGCGCCTTGATGCCCACCTGCATACGTACATAAGACGTTGCAGCAGTGTACAGCAGGTGGGTAACAAGACAAGCCCCCAGGGCGGCTGCATGATGAATAGGGTGCCCATTGCACTTGCACGGGCCCAATTTTGGCAGTGGGCGCCACCGAACAAAGCCGGCGGCGGCACAGCCGGGAGAAAAGCGGTCCAGGTGCAGGCATGGGGAGGCGCTACCCCAGCTCCTGCCCCCCAGCCCACCTGCATGCCCGCCAGCTGCGCAGTGTCCCGCACGCAGCCGTTCACGATGATGCCGCTCCACCTGCATCGATCAGCCAGACCTGCCAATTGCTTTGCCTGGCAGCGGTGGCCCAGCAGCAGGCTGTAAAGACGTCGACTGTAGCAAGCCGGCAGGGAGGCAGGTCAAGCGATGGCATGCAACATGCAGCGCACCCGTTCTTCTCTGCAAGCGCCGCAAGGTTGTCGCCCAGCAGGGCGCACCTGCAAGCAGGACGCAGCAGGACAGGAGCAGCTTGAGGCCAACAGCAGTGATGGCATGCCTTGCTGCCTTCCAAACACCTGCTGCAGCCAGCCCCTGTCGCTTTGCAGCGACACCTGCACAGGAAGCGGCTCGGCATCCAGCAGCTGCAACGATAGAGGCAGCAGCCCCTGCTCTTGCACCCACCGCAGTGAACCGCCGCCATCAACGACCAGCACACGGCCGTGGCCGGCAGTCTCCAACAGCTGCCGCACAAGCACATTGCTCTCGTAGCCTGCGAGCATGATAAGAGACCAGCAGCACTTAATTGAGAGCCACGAACAGCGGCGCGAAAGGCTGGGAGTGCGAGTTAAGCATAAGGGGTGGCAGGCATGTCCCCGGAGTGCAGGGCAGCAAGGGCTGCAAGTACTGCCCACGGCTCACATTTGACGGTCGCCGCCTGGCCGTGGAAGGACTGCCGCCCGCCAAAGTCCCTGCCTTGGCACAGCGGATGGGAGGCATGGGAATCGTTACGCAGCTGGCAACTGTCAGTTTGTTCCTCCTGTTGGGCCTGCTGTGGAGCTCCCCACTTGGGTGGGAGCAGCGTCCCAACTGGGCTCCAACCGCAGCCTCTAAAAGCCAGCTGCCCTGCACCACCGCACCACACGACATCCTGCCACGGCCCACCGCCCCCACATTGCACAGCAGCAGGGCACGCACCGCAGCAGGCCCGGCTGCACAATGGCCACAGCGCTATCAGTCATCACATCCACGGGCTCTGGCCGGTGCTGGTCACACAGGTCGGCGGTGGCAAGCTCCGGCATGGCTTTTGAGTTGCTGCTGCTGACTGCTGCTGCCCAGAACGCTGGCGCTGCCGCTCGGCTGTGTCACAATGATCTGTCGCTGCGGGTGTGTATGCTGCAGTTGTTGCGCCTGATCGTCACGAGGTGCAGGCTAGCTGGTGCCCTGCAGGGGGAGCGGCAGTGAGCAACGGCGGCGGCAGCGAGTGCAGTCCAGCTAGCTCATAGGCGATCAGCACAGCCCGTTTAGGACGTGCTGCTGACCTCGGGCAATCCAGCGGCGGGCAGAGAGGCGGTCCGGAGCTGGCTGCCGCAGACAGGAACAGGGGCACCACGCCAGGCCTTGCAGAAGTGATCTATGGCCCAAACCCTTACAGAGAGCGCAAAATGGCCGGGTCCCGAGGGCCATGTGTTGCATGCAGATCACCCCCTCATGCAGATTGGTCCCCTCGCTCCAGGCGTT
>VFQQ010001943.1_pt1 | contig 25894 bp, 56 predicted proteins | sample 3512341 | NCBI WGS metagenome assembly VFQQ01 (sample SAMN10412373, study PRJNA504923) | tailings metagenome | isolation source: Relicate 2 Philex TSF1 revegetated site | place: Philippines: Tuba, Benguet | collected 2017-08-29 | reverse complement strand
CTGGGCAGCAGGCTGTGTGAGCTGCTGCTACTAATCAGTGGCATTTATCTCTCAACTGGGGCTGGGCGCAAGGGCCCACACAAGGAGGCGGGCCGGCACCACACAACCCCAACCCACACAGGCTCGCACCTTGCCGTGCGCGAATGCGCCCACCACAAACACCAGCGGCTTGCCCGACAGCTCCGGCCGCATCACCCAGTCCTGCGTTTGATAAGGCCGAGAGAAACTAGCAGCAGGTGTTGAAGCGTCTGTGTGCTGCTTGCAGGCGGGGTGGCAGCCGGCGGCGGCACAGCCCAGCATGCTGCGGTCTCATCAGCGTGTGCACCTGCCTGCCTGCCTGCCTGCACTGCCGTCCAGCAGCAAACAGGCCACAGTGTCCCAGGGAGGGGTTGAAGCGAAAGCTTCCTTGCCTGCATCGCCACCAGCGTCTTGGCGGAATGGGAGAAGCCCACGCGCTGCCCATCTGCGGCAGGAAGGGCAGGCAAGGCGCAGGCGTGCGTCGGTCGCTGCAGTAAAATGTGAGAGGCAGAGGGGTGTGGCAGGCGCACGCTCACGAGCCTCGTCAACGTGCAAGCAGCATACACCAGCGCGCAGGGATGTGCAGACGCAGCGTACATGCACCTGTTCACACCTGTCTCATGCATTGGTCCCACAACAGAACCTGCCTCAGAACAGAATCTACTCGAAACAGAACCCACCGGGCGGGAAGTGCTTGGTGACGGGCCCCTTCACCACCTTGAGCAGCTTGTCGGGCCCGTTTGTGGCGCGGATGCTCAGCTTCTGCAGCAGCTGCACCATGAGGCCGCAGAAGCGGCGGAAGGTGCGCGGCAGGCGCACCTGCGCGCAGGGCAGGGCAGGGCACGAGCGGGTGTGGCGGATGTGGCAGGGGCGGGGTGGACAGGTTGGGGAAGAGCCCGGGGGGTGGGAGGGCAGGCGGTGGAGGAAGATGCACACTGGAGCGCAGTGCAGGAGCTGTTCTGGCAGAGGTGCGGCACAGCTCAACTGCATCAAACCCCCCTGCCTTCTTGTTCACCTGCGGGTTGACCTGTATGCGCACACCCTTGCAAGAGGTGCGGCACGACTCAAATGCGTCACAAACAATCCACTCCGCGCACCTGCGGGTTGACCTGTATGAGCACATTCTTGCCGGTGTGCACGTACAGCGCCTTGAGCCGCCCCGCCTTGTTCAGCGGGCTGTCCAGGATGGCCAGCAGCGCCTGCGCAGTGGGCAGCGGAAGTGGAGCCAACACTTCAGCACAACCGCGCCAGCTGCAATCAAGGGCTGGCCTGCCAACAGTGCTGGCCAGCCGACAGACGACCATGCAGCGCCAGCGCATGTGGAAGGCCGCCCATGCAATAGCGAGCGGCGCCAGTGCATGTGGAAGAAGTCAACATTCAGCAGCAGCGAGCACCCGCCTGGTGGCAGATGTCTGGGCGGTAGAGCGCGGGGTCCTTGCCGTGCCGCCGCAGGAAGTTGGCGTGGTCGTCGCAGTTGAGCAGTTCGTAGTTCTTGCCCACCTGCGCATGTTGAAATGCAAGGAAACTGTTTGACATTGTCGACCAATGGTCTGCAGACAGGGGACCGCACCGGAAGGAATGATGCGTCGAGTGCACAAGAATCCCCTCCGCACTGGATGCAAAGCTGGTCCTGCCGCGCACCTTGGCCACCTCCAGCTGCGCCGACTCCAGCACAAAAATGACGCCCTCCCCGCTAGTTGAGGCAGCCGAGGGCTCCTCCCACTCCGTCTCGAGCCCGCCCGCCATGGCTGGCCGCGTGCCGCCGCGCTGCTGCCGCCGGCTGCGCCCTGTGCTGCTGCAGCAGTGGGCTAGTGCAGCGCGCTGGGCAGCTCCTGCAGATGCAGAAGGCAAAGCAGTTGCTCTCACTCACGGAACAGGGCAAGGGCTGTGTGGCAGCTGCGGCGGCGGCGGCGGCGGCGGCGACAGTGACGGCGCTTGCACAGAGTGGTTTGCGTTTGCTGAACGGCACGGCCGCACTACGGCCTGTCATACGGCGCACCTTTCACGCGCCCCTACGCTCAGAAGCGCGCCGGCGCTTTGCAAGTGGAGCGGGGTGAGCGGCAGAGGGGCCAAGACCTTGCCAATTATCAGATTAGTCCTACCCAAAGCACATGCATTGACCAGACCGCGCGTTGGTGCGCTTCTTTTCAGCGCCACGGTGGCAGCGAATGAGGATGGCCCTTCCGCCTCTCTGGAGCATTGATCGTGCTACGCAAACACAAGCGAACCTCAGGTGGGAACCTGCCGGCCCAGCAAGGGCCTTGTGCGGCGGGCCGAAACCCGCCCCCATCCCTTGGTGGTCTTGCAGCCTCTACAGGCCCATAGATTGCAGCAAGAGTGCGAACATGTTTTCCTCACGGCGGCACAAGGCGTGCCGCCTTTCCTGTCGGCCGGTCGGCCCACCGCTGCCGCTGCCGCCGCCGCCGCCATCCGACCTGCTTGCCTCCCCGCACCCGCCGCAGGGCCCGGCACCAGCTGACAGCAGCGTGACATGCACGCATAATGTGGGGCGCCGTCGCAGGCATCGCAGCCGCCAGCATCGCACTCGCCCTTCTGCAGCAGACGCTTGAGAAAGCAGGCGAGAGCGGAGGCCCAGCGCCAAGGTTTCGCTCCGTGCTTTCCAGCCTGGTCCAGTTGGCGGGAGTACTGCAATGACAGCGGTGTACACCCCGTCCGATTGCTGGCTGGATGTTTCCTTTTCAGGCCTGGCCGAAAAGAAGCCAGAGAAGCCGAAGCAGCTGCAGGAGCCCGGCCCCGACTTCAAAACCAAGCCTGGTGAGGACGAGAGGGCAGCTGGGTGTTCAGCTAGTGCGCTGGTAGGGGTGGGGTGAGTAGCTATGCAGAGCAACTCACCAGTGATGGAAAGGGCACCTTACAGGGAAGCCTTAGCTGCAGTGCCGCCGCATGCTGGAACCCCAACCGCATTGCCCTGCCCCTTCGCAGACGGCAAGTGGAGCGCGCCCCTCTGGGAGTCGGCCAGCGCTCGGGAGGCCCTGTCCCGTGCCAAGCGCGTGCTGAAACGCAAGTGAGCGGCACAACTAGTTGCTTTAGCACAGCGCAGCTGCTGGAAAGTGTCCCCAATGCCAGCCGGAGCAGTGGCATGTGGCGCCAGCGCGGCCGCTGCCGCTGCCGCGGCCGCGGCGCACAGGCCAGCATGCAAGCCCGGGGCATGCGCCCGCCCGCCCGCGGCACCGCCGGCAGCAGCAGCAGCACGGCGCTGGCATCAGGCCGGCGGCGGCGGCAGCGGCAGCGCCCTGTGCCACACCTGCCAGCAGCACCAGGGTGTTTTGTGGACACCTGCACAGCAGCGCCGGGCTGGCGGCACCGCCTGTGGCAGCAGCGGCAGCGGGGCGGACGAGCGCTACACGCCTGAAGAGGATCAGTCCATCAAAGTGAAGTGCATGCTAGCGGCTGGCTCCGGCAAGCTGGACCTTGCAGAGTGCGAGCTGGCGGCGGTGCCTCCCAGGGCCCTGGACATCCCAGGCGCGTGCAGCTTGGGGTTAGTGGTTGTACACACGGCGCCAGAAGTTCTGGGCTGGCTCCATCGCTGCATGTGCACCGCTTTCTGCCACTTGCTGTTGCCCGTCGGCTCTCCAATGCAGTCTGCGACCTCCGCATCACCCCCAAATGCAGCCTCCAATTTTACCCTCACTTAACCCAACGCTGCATCCCTGAATGCTTTGTGGTCCAGAGCTGGAGGAGCTGTCACTGGCCGGCTGTTTGATTGCATCCTGCGCTCCACTCGCGCTCTGTGCTGCCTCCACTTCACTCTGTTCTATACCCTGCATTTCAACCTCAACTGTGCCCCCTATTCCCACATGCTCCAGAGCTGGAGGAGCTGTCGCTTGCCGGCAACCAGCTGCGCGAGCTGCCTGCCGAGATTGGGCAGCTGACGGGGCTGGCGCGCCTGCAGCTGGCGGGCAACCAGCTCCACAGCCTGCCCCGCAGCATCGGCCAGCTGCCCGCGCTGGCCGGCCTCTGGCTGCACGGCAACCTGCTTCGCAGCTTGCCTGGCGAGCTGGGCAGCCTGTCCTCTCTCACCCAGCTGTCCCTCAGCGGCAACTGCCTGGAGCAGCTGCCCTCCAGCCTGTCCAGCCTGGCAGCCCTTCAGGAGCTGTCTGCGGCTGGCAACCGGCTGACAGAACTGCCGGCCGGCCTAGGCGAGCTGACCGCCCTCACAAAGCTGCACCTGCATGGCAACCAGCTGCGGTGAGTGGCGGGGGCCCGCCCGCCGCGGGCGCGCCAGAATTGCGTGCTTGCTGCTTTAAAATCGCTGGTCCAGCCGGTGCGGTCTGCAACAGGTCTGCACTTGTTGCCAACTTTCAGCCTCTCAACCTCCAGCCCTCTGACCCAGCTAGCCCCCGCCGCCACCCGCCCCGTGCCTCAGGGAGGTGCCAAGCAGCATCGGCCGGCTGGCCAAGCTGCAGGAGCTGGGCCTGCAAGGCAACCCGGAGCTTGCCTTCCTTCCGGACCAGCTGGGCACGCTGCCCGCGCTGCGGGAGCTGTCGGCCGCCGACTGCAGCCTGGCTGCTGTGCCTGCCTCCCTGGGGGCTGCTCCCGCGCTAGAGACGCTGTCGCTGTATGGCAACCAACTGCGCTCGCTGCCGCCGGGGCTGCTGCAGGTGGGCGAGGGTGGGGGTGTGGCGCACTTGGGTTGCAGGGGAGGGAGCTGCTGCTGGGGGTGAGTCAGCTGCACATTGGCACAGCAACTTCTACATTTGCTGTGGATTTAACAGGAATCCTGCTGCATTGAAGCCTCCTGCGCGCAGCAGGAGCTTGGCCGCTGGATAAGCTGTGTATCGCCCACCTCCCTTTTCTGCGCCTCTTGTCATCACACTGCGCAGGGCCCCACCTTCCTTAAGCTGAAAACTGTGTGGCTGGAGGGCAACCCGCTGTCTCACATCTGTATTGGGGTCTGCCTTCCGCTGAGCTCCTTTGCGTTGCCCCGCCCCCACTTCCACAGGCCCCCAAGCTGAAGACAGTGTGGCTGGAGGGCAACCCGCTCACACCTGAGGCAGTGGCCGCCCTGCTGCAATCCCTGCCCGCCAGCTCTGTGACTGCGCTTGGGCTGGACGAGAGCCAGCTGCAGCAGCTGCCGCTGGCGCAGCGAGAAGCCCTCGTGGCGGCGGCCGGCCCCAAGCTGCGGGTGTCCACAGTAGTGCCGCCCCCCGGCGGCGGCACCAGCAGCAGCAGCGCTGCGCCTGGATACTTCAAGCTCGACCCCGCCCCGGCGGCTGCGGCGGCGGCAGACAACGGCAGCAGCCGGCCGAGCACAGAGGTGCTGGTGGTGTCTTTTGGGTCGGCGCCGGGCACCCCCAACTGGGGAGGCCTGCTGAAGAAGGTCCGAGCGGCCGCCACCACCCCCCAGGTGCACCGAGTGGCAGGCATGCTGCGGACTTGGGAGGGCCTTGCTGTGGATTTGTGTGCCTTAGCCTGCTGCCTTGAGGGTGCTGTACATATTTGCACCCAACTGCAATGCCACACTAGCAGTTGCCTCCTTCTTTCCTTCCTCAATTTGCAGGAGCAGAACTTTGATGTGCTGTACGTGGTGGACCCCTCCCCTGTATCAAATCTTGTAGTGACAGTTTAGCAACAATTCCAACTCCATTGCAGGAGCAGAACTTTGACGTGCTGTACGTGGTGGACCCGCACCGAAGCTGGTACCGCGGTGGGTGCTGCTGCAAACAGGCTCTTATGGGCTTGCATGCGGTGGGTCTCTGCCATGCTCTTGTGCAGTCTTTCTCCATGCCGCTCCTCGCCTGCTCAGCAACCGTGTCATTTGCGGCCCTGATTTCTCTGCAGGCGGCGATGATGGGTACGAGCAGTACGAGCGGCGCCTGCACGCGGCCTGCGCCCGCTACAAGTGCGCGGGGCGGAGGGCGGGGAAGTTGGAGGTCCTCTTTTTTTGTATGCAACACGACACATCTTCCTTTTTCACAAACCTGGATATCTTTGTCACCCACCGTGCGACCTGGCAGGCACGTGGTGTTCATCGGAGACTCGATGGGCGCCACCGCGGCGCTAATGTTTGCGCACCTGGCCAGCGAGGTGCACGCGTGGACGCCGCAGGTGGACCTGGCCTCCTCGTCCATCAGGTGGGTGCAGGTGGAGCCCCATTTGTGCGGTTTTCGAGACGGGCAGGCAGAGCTGGCTGCCTCCTTCATTCTGGGGGTTGCAGGCAAGCTGTGTGATTCCAGTCTCGGGCCGGCATGCTGCCAACCATGATGGGCACGTCGAGTGGACTTGAACCAACCACCCGCAACCCTCTCTCCCCCTGCTTCTGCCCCCCACAGGCCGGGAGAGGGCCCCGAGTGGCAGGCGCGCCTGCGGCAGCGCGTGCTGGACAGCGTGTCGGCTTGCCGCGGCAGCATCACCGTGCACACGGGCAGCTGGAAGCACGACCTGGACCAGGCCAAGTGCCTGCCCAGCCAGCCGGGGCTCAAGGTGCAGGTGCGCTGGGGCGACTGGGAGGGCTGATTGTGGTGGCGGGGGAGTTGTGCAAGGACGAGGTGTTTCTCCTGTGGCGCCGCAAGTTGGCAGGCAGCACCCTGCCGACCTGTCTTGCTGCTGATGCCTGCCCGCATCTGCTCCGTCGAGTGGCACCTTTTGCTGACCGGCGCATGCCATGCTTCCAAGCAGCAGATCCTTCCCTGCCACCCCAACCTTCAGATCTATTCTGTCGAGTCGCACCGCCTGGCGCTGGCCCTGGACCGCCGCGGCGCCCTGGTGCAAATCGTGCGCAGCGCGGTGCTCCAGGTGCGCTGCGCATGCTGCATTACAGCGCCTGCTGTGGGTCCACAAGCAAAGCCAGGGTGGCCAGCTGCATTGCGCAGTGCACAGCTGCCTGCTGTGCGGTTGCTGATGCTTGCAGCAGTGCCTCCATCTTGGTGCATCCAGTCGCGACCACGGATGCCCCCAATCCTTCCTCCTGTGCTGCCCACAGGCCATGGGGCTGACCAATAAGGACAACGTGCGGCTCGCCAACCTGTTCTGAGGGCCAGAGGCGCCTGGTCAGCCCTTGAGTGGAAGAGTTGCGCCCGGCAACAACCGGCAGGTACAACCCTGTACACCCAGTCAGCACTGCTTCACAGCTGTTTGCACCTCCTTCCACAAATGTAACAACATGTCAACAAGGAGGGAGAGATCGGCGGCTAGCTACTATTGAGGGAAAATGTCATCCAAGCTGCCAGTTCCAGGCAATGTCGATGACAGAGCGGTCGGGCGACAGGCCGTTGATCTGGGCGACCCGCACCTGCAGGAGCAAGGGCAGTGTTGCAGCGTTTGCAGGCGCGGAAGACTGGATGAATGGCCAGCTGAGCAAAGATCTGACAACCTAGGTTGTGCTTGACCTTGGCAATGCATAGCTTGCAAGCGGCTGCCGGCATCAAACAAAAATGATGAATCTTCGGCCGCGCACCGCCTGGCCGTGCAGCAGGCCGCTGAGCTTCTGTGCGGAGGCCAGCATGCGCTCCATGCAGCTCTTGTACTGGGCATCCGGCACGCTGGGGTCGCGCAGCAGGCGCCTGAGTGGGGTCGTGGCAACAAGTGGTGCATGCAGGTGGTGGGTGAACTCGTGCAATCATGCGTGCAATCATGCATGGGAGCATTCCACTGAGTGCTCGCCGTCCGTCATCCGTCCCCCCTCTTCCACTCGACCCTCCATTGGAGCAACTCAGTACCTTGCCCGCCAGCCGCCCCTGCCCCAGCGCACCTCAGCATGACCTTGCGCTCCACCTGGGTGCGCAGGCTGGCTAGCTCAGCCTCCCGCTGCTGCCGCCGCCGCAGGGCAGACATGATCGCCCCTCCCAGCCGGTCCACTGCTTCATAGAGCTGGTCAGCTTCTACAGCCATGGGAGCCACCAGCAGCCCTGCATCGGTGTCTGCCCGGCACCCGCCCACCTCAGGCCTGCTGCTCCCACTGCCGCCGCCGCTGCTGCTGCCCTGCGCAGGTGGCACCTCGCCGTGCCCGGCCGGATGCAGCATGACAGGCAGGTCTCTGTACCGCCCGCCCGCCGCATGCCCCCGCTCCGCTGCCGCTGCTGCCAGGTGCTCCAGGGCCTGCCTGTACTGCGGGCTCAAGCTAGCTTCCTGCTGAGTGTACAACATGCCCACTCCAAGAGCGGCCGCCACACGAGCCTCCTGCGCCTTCACGGCCGCCCGCAAGCGCTGGCATTCGCGGCACTGAGCGACATCAACCCCCGCCAGGTAGCTGCGGCAGGGACAGGGCGGCGGAGTTGGGAGGTGTGGGGTGCACCGCATGCAGGTGCATCGTACCACCTTCCAAAGCAATCAAAAGCACGCATGCATGCCGCCCGCAGTCCACATAGACGCGCACCTGGCCCAGCCTGCCTCGCTCCCATCGGCTGCCAACCAAATCGTGCCCAGTGCATCCACGCCATTGGATGCCCCAATCATGACAGTCAAGCCTGCTAGATTTGGGTTTGCTGGCAGGCTGTCCACGGCTGCCACCAAGCGCTGCACCAGCGGCAGCTGTGCGTTAACCCCCCCAGAGGCGGCTGGTTCTCCAAAGCTGACGGTGAGGTGGCGGCCCAGCCGCAGCGCTGTCCGCATTGCGCCCATGCGCTGCTGCGCAGAGGCCTGTCAGTTACGGATGGGGTTGGTCGGCGGGTGTGGAAACGGGCAGGTGGTGGTTGGAACCAGGCGAGCTTGTTGTCCCCCGCTAAAAAGCTAGCAAGCGCTCATGCATTCATGCTCGCAGGCAGGCGCTACCCAGCCAACCGCCGTCTCTCCAGCTCAGCAACCCTCAGCCCAGAAACCGCCCACCCTGCCCACCTGCGACGCCGCATGCTGGTGCACCGTCTCAACCGCGGCTGGCAGGAATTCACGCAGGCTCACAAACCGGCTGTACTGCGCCGCCGCCGCCGCCTGCTCCGCCTCGCTGCCCGCTCCAAACACGGGCGGCAGGCCCAGCGCAGCCAGCAGGCTGCCAAAGGCTTTGCGTGTAGTTGCCGACATGGGCTCTCCGGGAGCTCCCCGGGTGGGCGGCGGCAGAGTGACGCTCACTTCCCGCAGCCCTGCCGGCGCCCCTTCCGCCGCCGTGCTCCCCGCTGCTGCTGAGGGCTGCCCTGCTGTGGTGCAGGATCCTCCAGACGCCGAGCTGGACTGGGCTGCCGCTGCTGCCGCTCCTGCTGCCGCTACGCCTGGGGCAGCCGTGCTTGATCGGACAAAGAAATGGAAGCGGTAGGGCAGCGGCACGCGGGGCCCCGTCTTGGCTTCATCCAAGTATTCGTGCAGCAGCTTGAGGGCGCGGGTGTTGGCATCCTGCATTAACCGGATGAGAGAGGAAGTGAGGCAGGGAAGCAGCACGATTGGTTATAAGCAGGCGCCCTTGCAGCTGCTTCCGTCTGGCTTGGGTGCGGCAAAAACACGTCTGCAAGCGTTGGCAGCAGGCGCAGCAGGCACGTTTCAAGAAGGTGGCACCCACGGCAGGCAGCTCGCCTTGGCGGGTGGGTGGTCCTGAAACAGGTCGGGGTGGATGCGCTTGTAGATGGCCCTCAGCGCCGATTTGAGGCTGGGCAGCTCGGCAGGCGCGGCGTCGCTGGCAAACCACCGCACGCTGCGGCCGCCGGCCGCTGCTGCCAGCTGCAAGGCAGGGATGCAAGCTGAGGCGTCAAAGCAATAAAAAGGGAGCATGCTAAAGCAGGGTTATGATCCAGCGGACAGCAAGTGACGGCTTGCCTGTCGTAACAGCAACAGCGGCGCCGTGGCGAGGCGGCGGCTGCCGCTGTTCATGGGTTCAGAGCGCCGATCGCGATTTCAGTTGGACCTTATCGCTCTGATGGCTCTATTGGTGCGCCGCAGGGCTTGACAAGCGCCCAGGGCGCGCACTTGCAAGGTGGGTTTTCGCAGGGAGGCAAGCTGGGGCGGTTTAAGCTATCGTTCTTGTGTCGCAATGCAAACATGCGTCTGGCAATGACCTCTGATGGCACCTGGGGCTCGAACCCTGGCATGCTCGCCACGGCATTTGCTTGCTCTGAGTGCAATGAAAGCGAGGGCAATCATGACTGTTTCATCAGACACCTCTCTCGACAGTTACCGTCGATCGCGAGCCCAGCAGCGCAAGCCAGTGACCAGTGGCCACTCTCCAGCGCCAGGTGAGGCTCGTAGCGTCGCTCTGCTGTGCGGATTTACCTCTGAGTAGGCTCTCAAGCTGCCTCAACACGCGTGCTCAATGCCTGGGTGCGCGCCCTGCTCTCACCGCCGCCAACAGCGCTCGCCGCCGCCGCTGCCTGCAGGCTGCACGAAGCAGCCGTTAGGCAGGGTGCCACGATGGATCTGGACGCCAGCTCGCTTCACTACCTGCTTTCCACATACCTGGACGGCCCAGACATCGCGGCATGCGCACAGGTGCGGCGCGCTGGGCGGCAAGCCTGCTGCCGCTGTGCCTACTGCCGCGCCTGCAACCACAGCAACGCATGCCGGTGCATACGGGTGAACCGCTGCAATTTTGCTGCTGTCAGCCAGCCTCTCAACTCCGACCGCTTACCGTACCTCACGCGCACACTGCTGGGTTTTAGGTCTGCCGCGCCTGGCGGGCCGTGGCTGCATCAGAGGCGCTGTGGAAGGGCAAGGTTGGGGAGCTGGAGCCGCACCCGCACCTGCGCCGAGACGACCTGCTGCCAGGTGCGCTGCTGCTGTGCGGCCATGTTGCGCTGTGCACCGTATGCTTTCGTGTTGCGCACCATGCCGTGCGTGATGCAATTTCCCATCGTGTGGATGCCTGCTAGTTCTTAGTGCCTACTCCTCCCTCATGCCTCCTCGCCCTCCAGCCTTTGGCGGCAGCCACCGGGCCTACTATGCCTGGCGTTGGCCGCTGCTGCGCCGCCCGCTGCGCCGCATCCTTGTGGAGAGTGATGTCACAGACCTAGAGATTGCCACCTACCCAGCCCCTGCAACCCTGGGCAGCGGCAGCAGCGGCGGCAGCGGTGGCGTCATGCACGGCAATGGAAACATACGCGGCAGCGGGGCCGGCGGCGACCGTGGCCCCGAAAGCATGGAGGGAGTGGAGACGACAGCTGAGCAGCAGCACGCGGAGCAGCAGCGTGGTGCAGTGGGCGTGGCATGGGAGCACAACGTGGTGCAGCAGGCCACCCTGTCGCCAGCTGGCGGCCTGCTGGCGTTCACTGAGCTGGCGGCCTCTCGTGGAGACCTGGAGAGCTGGGTGGTGATTGCTGATGCGCGCACCGGACGGCGCATATGCTCCGTGGCTCTGGAAAGAAGCTACCCGCCCTTCTACTTTTACTGGCAGGCCTGCGGCACGCGCCTGCTGTTCCTCAGGTGGGCTGGGTGAGAGGGCGCTGCGTTTTTGGGCTGGTTTCTGACATGCCAGTTCCTGCACCGACACGACAATTACAAGCACAGCGCGTCCAATGAGTGGCAATGCTGGTGCCTCATCCCTAATGCTCCAATTGCAGCAACTGGGCAGGCGACATGGTGGCGCTGCGAGCAGTGGACTTGGCACCTGCCCTGCTGCCGCCGAGCTCAGCACAGGAGGCGCAGCGGGCGCAGCAGGCCCCACGGGAGGTGCTGCTGTGCACCGCCCGCCCCCTGTTCCTGGCCACCTCGCCCACCTCCACCCGCCTGCTGTGGCACGGCAACAGCCTGGAGTGGGGGCTGTGCGATGCCGCAACCCAGGTGTCAGAGGACGGTTCAGAGCACGACTGCTTCTTTGCCAACGCCCGAGACTGCCGCTGCCAGGTGCGCGCCGCACACTAGCCAGGCGGGGAGGGCAGGGCAGGTGGGGTGTGAGGCTGCCGCTGGCTCATCTGCTGTATTGGCTTGGCTGGCTGGCTGCGCTTACCTGTCGCCCAGGGTTGCCACTGGTTGCCGCCCACGGCAATGCGCGCCCCACAATCCAGGCCTGCTTCCAAACCTCCCTCCCAACCGCCCGCTGGCCCCTGCAGGCCCCTCAGTGGGTGTTGAGTGCTGCAAACGAAGAGCTGCTGCTGATGGCCGTGGTGCACCCCGACCCGCCAGCTGGCGCAGCAGACGACAGCGGCACACTGGTGCTCGCCAGCCTGGACGCTGTGTCCCACGCCTACGAAGCAGAGGGAAGCCGCCTGTCCCCCTCGCTGCTGCTCAGCCTGAGCCGCGAGGTGAGGGCGGTGCGGGAGCAGGGAGGGTGGGCTGTGGCCAAGGCGAGAAAAGTGTCCGTCGGGGCAGCAGTGAGTTGCCGCCCCTGCCACCCCTGTGCCCATTGCCAACCTCTTCTGTACAGGTGGCGCCCTTCTCAAGCGCACGCGAGCTCAGCTTTGCAGCCAACAGCGACGCCAGCCTGATTGCATGGGTGGACTGCGGCCGCCTGTGGCTCAAGTGGCAGCACACCAGCGCTGCACACCCCATCTGGCCGCGCCCAGCCGAGGAGCATGCGCTGATGCAGCGGCAGCGCGCAGCTGCACAGCAGGTGACAGCCGATGGCAGCGTGCTCGGGGGCAGGGGCGGCGGCAGCAGCAGCGGCAGTAGCAGCGGCAGCAACAGCCCGCCGATAGAGGCGGCTCCCTGGATTGATCGCGGGGCGGTGCTGGCCATGCAGTGGAGCCCCGACGGGCGCCGCCTCCTGTTCCTGCTGCACGCCGGGCCCTCACGTAAGCCGGCTGTGTGTGCTTGCACTGCACATGCAGGGCTTGGTTGTTGGTGAGCAGGCCAACGTCTAGCGAAAATGCCTGCCCCGGCTTGCTGCTCCTTGCAAGATTCATTAATGTTTCCTTGCCCCACCATCTCCACCGGCTCATAGCCTTGGTGGCTCTGTCCAAGCGGCCCCGCTTCCGATGGGTGGTGTATGATGCCCCAGCCGACCCGCCGCCGCTGCTTGCCGAGGCAGGGGCCCCTGCTGGCTGGCTGGGCTCGCTGACGGCCTGCTGCCCCTTCAACCCCTCGCTCCAGTTCCTGGACAGGTGGGCAGCCCAGCTGCTTGCTTGGCTGGGCGATGTGGCGAGCTGCACAGCGTGCGTTGGCCGGCCGGCAGTGATGAGGGCTGCCAGCCATGTATTTGTTGTTGCAAGCCAGCCTAGTCCTCATCAAGGCTCATCCCCATGCCGCCCATCCACGCCCTTTGCGCAGGTACCTGCCCTTTGCAGACCAGTACTTGCGCAGCCTGCGGCTGTGGGCACCCGACAGCTCAGCCTTCTGCTTTGCCTCGCGGGGCCGGCCCTCCGGTGAGGACGGGCGATGAAGGGGCATGGGCGCTGAGAGGGCAGGCGTGCTGAGGGGGGCATGGCCTCCTGGCTGGCTTGGTTCATGTTCGGCAGTACTTGCAACGCTGATTGCAGCGCCCACAGCGCTGTGCAGCCTTGGGAGGGAAGGTTGGTGGCCAGGCTGTGAGCCGAGCCTCCCAGTATGGGCCAGGGGCGCCGCCTGCTGCCACCTGCCTGCTGTGCAACGCAGCCAATCTCACCCGCCTCCTGCCCCTCGGTGTTGCAATGCAGTGGGCGAGGTGTCGGAGGAGCCCAATGTGAGCGTGCAGCACGTGCCTCGGCCTGACGCTGGGTCTAGCACCAGCGGCAGCAGCGGCAGCAGTGCGAGCGGCTCCGGCGGCGATGCGCCACCGCTGAGGATTGTGGATGCGGCGCCGCCGGTCTGGCTTGCACCTGGCCACATGGCTTCTTGGAGCTGGCAGTGACAAGAGTTGCTGCAGCAGGCTAGCCACAGCCTGCGTATGTGTTGAATTCGGTGAGGCAGCCTGCAACGACTGTAAGAGGTCAACGCTCGTCTCCCCAGGCATGCAGGTGCAGAGTTGCAACAGCCTAGAGGAGCAGGTGACATCTGCTGCTGCTACGGCAGCGCCCCTATCCTCATTCCTGCATGCTTTCCCTTTGGCACTTGGTGGTGTTACAACAGTCTAACAGTCTAGTGGCAAGCGACTGCCCTCATTCCTGCATGCCCTCTGCAGGCTCGCCCACCCCATTTGGCTGCCCTTGCTGCTGCTGCTCCTGCGCTGCCGCCGCCGCCTGCTCCCCGTCTGCCGCGCCGCTGCCTGCCGCCTGCTGGCCGTCGCGTGGTAGCGCCTCCCTCATAGCCGCAATTTCGGCCTCCAGGCCACGGCACGCCGCCTCAATGTCCTTGTTCTGCGGCGGAGTGTAACCGGGACAGAGAGTCAGGAGGGAAGGCCGCTTCAAGTCTCGGCCCCGGAAGAGGTGGCAGCTGCAAACAGCCTTGAATTGTCTGGGTTTCCAACTTGGTCCCTTCCACATTCCACAGCCCCAAGCATGTCAATGTCAACATGCTAAGCATGCCCTTCACCGTTCACACCCCTGTAAAGCCCACATTGTGCACCAGCCCCAGATACTCGGCCTCCAGCTTGCACCAGCCCATTTGTTACCGAAGGAACTGTCAACCCACACGATTGCACCCAACCGCACCTTGTTGCACCAGCTCCAGGTGCTCCGCCTCCAGCTTGCACGGCAGCCCATTTGTTACCGAATGAACTGTCAAACCAAGGGACTGCATCTAAGCCCACCTTGTGCACCAGCCCCAGGTACTCGGCCTCCAGCTTGGCCCACTTCATTCTTCTCCCACGAGCATATTAGAAAGAAACCATGTTTTCAGTCGCACCTTGTGCACCAGCCCCAGGTACTCGGCCTCCAGCTTGGACAGCTCGCTGCCCGCCGCGTGCTGCTGCAGCTTGCGCTCCCGGTTCAGCGTGTCCACCTGCGGGGGCATCGGGGCAAACCCAATGGAACACCGCGCCGGCGGGGTGTGCCCACTTGCAAATGGCTTCGCTGGCTGGCGCTTCCCAGCCACCCCTGCATAGGCTTCCCAGCCCACCCCCCTAGTGTGTAGTTCTAAAGCAAGCCAGCCGCCCCGCCCGGCACTCGCCTGGCGCTTGACCGCCGCCAGCTGCTCCTGCAGGCGCGTCACAAACGCGGACAGCGCCTCGTTGTGCATGCGCCAGCTGTCGGGCCCAAACTTGAGCAGCAACTCCAGGTTGAGCAGCCTGCGAGGTGGAACAATAGCCAGCCGGATGCTTGAACGAAGACGTTGGCTGTTCAATCTTTCAGCACAGCGGTCCCAGTTTCAGCAACCTGAACACACGCACCGGCTGTTTCGGTGCTCCGGCATTGCTTTACGCTGCACCCCACGTCGAGTACCCAAACTTTTCCCAGCAAGCGCCCAACAAAACACACGGGTTGTATTGGTGCTGCAGCTGCGGTTGACGTTTGAGTCCATCTCAAACCCCTAGACAACAACTGCCCAAACTGACGAAAGCGCGCACCGGTTGTACTGGTGCTCCAGCTGCGCGTGCGCGTTGTCCAGCGCGGCGCGCCACGCGTTGTGGTCGCTGCGCTTGGTGGGCGGCGGCGGGTCCAGGCTGTACCGCGCCGTGTCCATGGCCTGCTCAGGGAGAAGAGACTCACGAGATGCAAAACATAAGCTTCAATCAGGAAGAGTTGTGCCGTGTCGTGTCCATGGCCTGCTCTGCAGTTCGCAAGCGGTGGGACACTAACAGACATCAGTTGCTGCAGTTGTACCGTGCTGCGTCACGCCCTGCTCGGTGGTGTCGAAAGGATGCAATGACCGGATGCCACAAAGAGCTGACTGTGCAAGGCGCCTCCATGTCCAGCCACTGCCCGGCAGCCTGCTCTACTCCATGCACTGCTGAGCTTGCCAGGTGCATGCAATTGCGCAGCCCGATGCAAAACGACGGCTGGGCGCACCTGCATCGGCTCGCCCGCCGCCACTCGCGCCATCTCCTTCTCAAGCAGCTCATCGCCCTGTAAGCGTGAAAAGAACAGTGTGATTAAGCAGCCGCTCAGGTTGACTGTAATATCAAGAGACTGGCCCCTTAAACAGGCAGGCAGCCGGACAGCTGGGCTTATGCACAGGCAGAGCAGGGACCAAGCAAATGGAGTGGCAGCGCCGAGTGGCGGCGGGCAGGCGCATGCGAGGACCGCACCTTGAACCGCGTCTCGGGCAGCGGCGGCAGCTCGTTCAGGTAGTCCGACGGCTTCTTGCTGCTGCTGCGCATCTGCTCAGGGGCAAACAAGTGGCAGCCGGCAGACAAATGAATGAGCGACGCAAGGGCAACGATGGCGGCAGCGGCGGCGGCAAGTGGCGGCAAGGTGCGCCTGGGCGCCTGAGGGCAGCTGCGCCCCTGTCGCGCACCTCCTCCTCGATCATCTTGTCTACCGCCGCCTTTTCCTGCGGCGTGAGGCCGTCCACGTACGGCAGGCTGTCCACCAGGTGCTGGCTGCGCCGCCAGCCCTTCTGCTCGCCGTGTGCGACATCCGTGAGCTGCAGCGGGGCTGCCATGGCGCCAGGGGCTGCTGCGAGCGCGGTTTGGAGCGGGGCCGGCGAGGGATGGGCTGTGAGCGGGCTGCAGAGGGCAAGGGAGGCGGGTTCGCGTTGCGGCAGAGCCGATCTTGGCTGTGCAGGCCCGCTTGGTGCAGCAAGGCTGCGCTGCATGGGTGCTATGCTGGGCCGGGCGTGGACTGGGCCCTTCGTGCTGCGAAAGCTTATTTGCGCGCAAATTCAGGGTGTGATAGACACACCAACGCATTTCGCAGCCTTGCTAGCCTTGCCCGCGCCTTGGAGCCGGTCTACGGGCATGCCGCCGCCAAAGTCGCCCGCCAGGGCCCCGGCGCAGGGCAGGGCGGCCTTCCTGAACGCCGCTGCGAGCGCCGCCATAGCCGAGACGCACCGCAAGGAGGACCGGTGAGTGGCGGCAGCCGGCGGGTGGCGGCAGCGGCGGTTGCCGGACTGCGGCCTGCACCTTCGAAACTTGGTCACTGCCTCACTGCCTCACTTGCCTCAAGCCTCCTCACCCAACCCCAACACAGCGCGCTGCACAAGATGCTGCAGACCCAGATTGAGCTGGGCCGCATCAAGCTGCCGGTGGAGGCCGACGCAGCGCCGGCTGCCGCCGGCAGCGCAGAGGAGGCCGCCGAGCACGAGCAGCGGGTGCAGCGGCACAAGGAGTGGCTGCTGGCGGCGCACCGTGGCGCAGCACCCAGCTCAGCGCCCTGTGCTGCACAGGCACAGGATGCAGCTGGAGCAGGCCCGGCCAGCAGTGCCCCTGAGCCCGCCGCGCCGGCGCCAGAGGGGCAGGGCTCCGCAGCAGCTAGCGCAGCCCAGGATGGCACCGACGAGGCGGCAGAGGCGGCAGCCAAGGCAGCGGCGGAGGCACACATCCGGGGCCAGCTGCGAGACATCTCCCGCGCGCTCTGGGGCGCCGTGTCGGCGGGCGCCGCCTCCGGCCAGCCCGGCGGCGCCAGCCGCACCCGCAGCGACTATGCCTTCAAATCTGAGGCTGTGGACGCCATGTGGCGGGAGGGGGAACTGGATGCGCGCCACCGCCGCCGGCGCGACGAGCACGCGGCGTACGTGGAGGCGGCGGCGCGCGACGCGCTGCTGCGCCGCGGCGCGTTCGGGGCAGACGGCGCGGCAAAGGCGTCCAAGTGAGGCAGTGGCTGGTTGACAGTCAGCAGCGACCGGGGTTGAGATAGGAATGCTGTGTGGTTGTGATCTACTGTGATGCTGGCACTGCTTTTGTGCTAGGTGTAGCTGCTTGAGTGTGACAACACATGGAGATGGTTGTGAACGGGTAATCGAGCAAACAAGCGACATTGCCAGGGGGCAGCTGTCATGTGCATGATGCTCAGCCGCCATTGCACGCAGCCTTGGCCAACTAGAGCTGCACGCCATCCAATGCATGAATGCTCCCCAACGCCGGGCCAGCTGGGCAGCTTGCAATCGTGCTCAAAGCAGCGGCTTACAATGCCCATCTTGTACACAAGGGGCAGCATACATGGCTCTGTGTATTGTACAACCGCGGCTGAGTTTGTAGCGGGGTTCAGGGAGTTGGTAGAGGGCAAAGGGAGATGGGCAGGCAGAAGAGGCGAACATATGGGTAAGCAACAGGGAAGGAGCAGTGAGCGCATAGAGCAGCAGGCAAAAGGAGCAGGGAAGGCCAGCAGCACCGGAATGCAAATGGAGTGCAGAAGGGCAGCTCAGAACTTGAGCGCCTGCTGCGTGGCGCTGTCGCACAGCAGCACGCGGAACTCCTCGTAGCACAGCTGCCCGTCGCCGTCGGCATCAAAGGTGGCCACCTGCGGGGGACAGGGAAACCAGTTTCCTCGACATCTTTCACATACCAGCGATGATCTATCTGCAGGGAAACCAAGCCCCGCACACAGCACGCCATGCCATTGGCCACCAGGCAATGCCTGCCAAGGAATGAATGTGCGCACCGTGGACGACACAATCTCCTCCAGCTGCCCCGCGCTCAGCCCTCGCCGGTTGGTCTGCTGCATCTGGCGCAGCAGGTCGGCGCGCGTCACAAACCCGTCATCGTCGGCATCGTACACCCGGAAGGCGACTGTGGGGAGGGGTGGGCAGCACACAAAGTCAGCAGTCTGGGGGCAAGCAATGGGCAGGGCGGACGGCAAGCAAGGGCAGGCACGAGGGTGAAGAAAGCAGCGCTGCGTACTGTCGGCATCTGGAGCCTGCCTGTGTTTAGCGCCACCCCACAGTGCTCGCCGCCAGACACGACTGCTGATACACCTAACTGCCTGTGCATCATGTGCTACCGCAGTCCGGGCAAGGGCAGAGGCTGGTCACAACCAGCTCACACTGGAAGCGCTCCTCCTCGTCGCGCGCCAGCCGCCCCAGGCTCTCCAGCAGCGCCCGCAAGTCCCCCGCATGCATGTAGCCATCCCCGTCTGCATCAAACCTGCGGGTGGCATGGCATGCACAGGAGGCTGCAGATGAACGGTGATGGCCAGAAGGAGGTGCAGGGGCGCCACCCGCACCACTGCTGCTGCGCGGCACTGCTGCACCCTCAGTGCAGCCCCCGGCTGTGCACTGAGAACCCACATTTCGAAGATGCGGGGCAGGAAGGGGTTGCCAGCCAGCTCGGGGATCATCTGGAAGTCGGAGCGCGCCAGCTCCTTCTCGCCGCGCCCCAGCCGCTTGAGCCTGCAGCCCGGGGCGGGTGAAACGGGGTGCGGCATCAATGTGATGGTCAAGTGCACGTAATTTGTTCAAAAGTGCAGGCTGGTGCAGCAGGCCGATTGCAAGACGGCAACAGAGCGCGGAAGGAGCAGCCCGCGAGCGGCAGCACGTGAGCGGCCCGGCGGCGGCGGCGGCCCACCTTCGCTCCATGCGCTCCAGCTCCGCCTTGCTCAGCCCCTCGCCGTGGGCGCTCTGCAGGTTGCCCATGGCGGCAGGGCGCGCGGCGGGCTGAGGGCGGCGGGAGAGCGGCGGCTCGCGGGCTCGCCTAACTGCCGCGAGCGGCGTCCGGCTTGGCGGGTTTGAAACTGCTCCTGAGGCAGCTTGCAGCGGTCCGGTGCGAGAGCCGGCTGCCTCCAGCTGCCGCGAGGCTGCGGCTCCTGGCGCTCTGCTTGACGGAAGCCTGCAGCTGGCAGAACGCGGCCTGGATGATGCTCGTAACACTGTGCTGATCAGTGCCGCCGCGTGATGATGCGGGGGCAGTCAGCGGCGGCGTGCCCGCTGCGGTGACGCGGCCGGCGGCCCGCGTGCGAGAGCTGAACAGTCGGCCCTGCTTCTCGTGGAGGCTCGCAGAGGGCTTAAACTCATGTAGTGGGAAGTGCATTAGCAAAGACGAAACATATTGGTTCATATCAGGTGAGCAAGAAACTTGGCATGAAAGGATGTCTCTATGTTTGTGCCACACACACGCATGGCAATTGGAAGAGCTAAAGAGCAATCAAAGGAATGACGAAATAACTTGAACGTGTTGTTCACCAGCACCATCACGCCGGCGGCGCGCCGTGCGCCTGCGCCGGCACTTCGGCATCCTTCTCTTCCGTGCCGCCGCCCGACAGCTTTGCCAGCGCCGTCTTGGCTGCCGCCTCCGCCTCCGCTACTTCTCCCGCCTCCCGCAGCTCCTTCATGGCGTGGCGCCACAGCCAGTGCGTCTGCAGGCGCTCCTGGACCTGTGAGGAGAGGCGGGAACGGACGTCCGATGGTTGAGTCACGGGCGGTTGTAGTGCGGCTGCCACCGACGATCCATGGCATGCTGGCACTGATGCTCCCAACCGGCATATGCATGTGCTGCTGCTGCCCACCTGGTCCAGCGGGACTCCCTTCGTCTCCGGTATCATGAACAGGCTGCAAAGGCAGGCAATCAGCGCACAGGCATGTGCAGTTGGGTTGGGCATGCACACGCACAATGCGGTTGCAGGGCCGGCGGCGTGTGAGGGTGGGTGCATGCACCTTTCCTCGAGCATCTGACTGCTGGGCAAACCACACCGCCTGTGCAGCGCCGCTCACCTGAACAGGATGAACAGCAGGCAGAAGCCAGCCGAGAACACGAACACTCCCCAGGTCATTTTGCTGTACAGCAGGAAGCAGGCAGCAGGGCTCAATCGGCAGCGGTGAGCGGGGTGCAGGCAGGGGACGTCTGCGGATGTGCTAGCATGCAGAAAGACACCCACCAGTCCACCGCAAACGACTTATGCAGCAAGAGCAGCTCCATCCCTGCAATAAACCCACCACATCATCGTCAACGTGAGCTGCGTGAAGACGATCTGGAGGCACAGGTCGCCCATGACGTGGAAGCCGGCGCCGATGGAGCGGATCTCAAGCGGGCAGATCTCGGTGGCCAGGACCTGCATGGCGGTGAGAGGGGGGCGGCGGCATGGCCGTCACGCAACCAGGTTAGGCAAAGAGGTCTGCACACCTGCCATTGGAGAGCATCATGCCACGCCACTCCCAGCCACAAGCGTCCCGCTTGGCGCAGCTCACCCACGACAGCGTGCAGATGGAGATTTCGAAGAACACCTCAAACAGGCACAGCACCACGGTCAGCGCCCAGGCATCGCTGTCTGCGAGCAAAAGCACAGGCAGAAGGGTCGGAACGGTTTGCGGCTGACCATGGCAGACGTATCGCACCAGGCACAAGCACAGCGAAGCAGCACGAAGCGGCCCCGCAGGCCTGCGGTCGCGCTGCTGCATGTGAGCACTTGCACAACCCACGCCAGCATGGCCATGTACTCAGCCGCACGCTAACCATTAATGCCAGTGTCGTCAAACAGGACGCCAGTGATCAGGGAAGCCGCGATTTGACACAGCAGCTGGCCCACTCCGCCAAACACCTGGAGGCATGGTCGGACAGCACAGCAGGGGTGGTGTTGAGTCGGTAAGGAATGAGGGGGCCGGGGTGCTTGCTGGGAGGGCGAGAGGCTGCCAGGGTGGTGCCAGGTGAGCGCAGCAAGGCTGCAATGCAGTCAGCAATCATGCTAGCCACCCACCTGCAGCTTTTTGCGCCCCACGCGGTCCACCAGGAAGATGGCCAGCAGGTTGCCTGCAGGCAAGAGGCACTGAGTGAACAGCATTCAATGCTATTGCTATCAAGTTGCTTTCAACGCATGACTGCTGCGCAGCTGAATTGCGCACATGGTGCGGTGCATGCTGGCGTCGCCGTGCTGGCGGCAAAGTAACACAGAAGGATGGGATGGAATGCATGCGCCCAACAGATTCACGTCCCTGCCCGGGCTGGCTTTGCGCACCGATGACCTTGGCGCAGCCCTGCGTCACGCCGAGAGCAGGCTGTAATTCTGGCTGGTGCCCAGCGTCTGGAAGAGCTCAGGGGCGTAGAACAGCAGCAGCGGGTTGCCTGTAGCAATGGAACCAGGGCAGGGGCAACCATGACGGTCACAATGGGGCAGTGCAGCAGCAGCGGAGGCAGGCTGCAAGAGGGGCTGAGCCAAGGACGCAGTCTGGCGCGCCCAGCAGGAACATACGCCAGGTAAATGCCAGCACTGCATCAAAGCAACACAGTTCCTCGACAACGGCAGGCTCCCTATGCGCTGCTCCCAAGCAAGGCGCACCCGTGAGAGCACGGAAGGCCCCCAGCATGAAGCAGAGTGTGAAGTGGACGCGGTAGCGCCACGCCCACCGCAGCGTCGCGCGCAGCTGGCTCCGCTCAAACTTGGCCCTGCATGTGGGGCGGTTTCGGGGCGGGACAGAGGTCCTGGGTGGGATAGGATTGTTGTACATGGCAGCTGTTCGCAATAGGCCTGCTGAGCAAGGGGCTGCCACAGGCAGGCGTGCTGCGCGCAGGCCATATTGCCCGCTTGATTGCACCGAACCCCAAGGATGCGACTCGAGATGAGTGCAAGCTGAATCAGTTGCTCTCCCCCGCCTGCCTGCTGGAGACGTGGCTGATGAGGGCGCGCCGCTTGGCCTCTGTGCCCTGCGTCTCCTCCACAATGTCCTCCCACTCGGCATCCACCTCCTGAGTGCCGCGCAGGCGCTGCGCGAGGGGAGGGCAAACAGAGGGTAGCTGGTGCTTGTGGCTGTGTTCCTGCTCGGCTGCCCACGTGTGCAGCGTGGGACCAGTTGGCAGCACCCACCTATGAACAGCCCAACAGCGCTCGCCACCATACCGCGCTGTACAGTGGCTGCACCATGCAGAGCATTCATTCACTCACCTCGAGCGTGCGTCGAGCTTTGGTGAGCTTGCGGCGAGCGATGTACGAGTCTGGGGAGTCGGGCAAGAAGGGTGCCGCCAGCAGGACCAGCAGGACCGGCCCTCCTGCAGCAATTAGGCCAGAAACGACAAGGGCAGGGGCTGTCAAGGTGCGGGTGGTCAGCTGCTGCACTAGTGTGGGCGGTTGCAGGGCTGGTTGGGCAGGGATGCTGCCCTGATGTTGCCCAAATTAAAGCCTGATGACCCGGCTCCCTGCAGGCGCACCATACACGCCGAGTGGGATGCGCCAGCTGGCCTGCCCGTTAATCTTGGCGGTGCCGTAATTGGTAAGCTGGGCAAACAGGATACCTGGGGCAGTGACGGTGGACGGGGAAACGCGGCTTGCAGTGTGCACGTACACGCCTTGCACGTGCAAGGTGTGAAAGCAGTGGTGCCGGCCCTGGCGGCGCAGATGCAGCAGCCCAAGTAGTCAGCAGCCCCGTGCTGCGGCACCTAAATGACACTTCCCCGCAGCTCACCGATGACTACAGCAAACTGGTATAGGCTGATGAGCGCGCCTCGAATCTTGGGCAGCGCCACCTCACTCATGAACACCTGTGAGCAAATTCGTGAGACGAACAAATCATTGGCGCTTTAGGCTAGCCTGCTGGTCGTGAGCCGAGTCAACACTTGCACTCAATGCTACCTCCCTGCCTTCCATCGGAACTGCTTGGCGCTGCTGTGCCACCATACCACTCACCGGCGCGGCCTGGTTGCCAAATGCCATGCCAAAGCCCACAAATGCACGGCCCGTGTAAAGCATGCCCAAGTTCTGTTTGGGTTGTGGGAGGGACGGATCAAACTTGTGCACCCCACAGGGCGGCATGGCAAGGAGTAACGTGTTGGCTGCGCGTCGCAGCGGCTGTGCCCAGTGTCTGCAGCCTGGCATGGTGTGCACAAGAAGTTTGGGCACACGCAAGCGCATATCGCACCTGCGCGCCAGCCTGTAGGCCGGCGGCAATCTCATAGGAGCAGGCTGCCAGGAAGACCACCAGAATACGGCCACGCTGCATGGGAACAGCAGGAAAATGAGTTGACGGTGTAAAAGATAGAGCAGTCTCAGGCCCCTATGTTGCACGCGGGTTGGTTGCATGTACAGCATGTGGGAGGGCAGCCCACCACCAATGAAGGCAGGTCCGCTTGCTCACCCAGCCGCAGAGCCAGAAGGCAACGAAGGTGGCTGGTACGGATGCTATGTACGCTGTGCTGGTCACCAGCTGAAGGTAAGGATCGCTGAAGTGGCACCTGCATTGGGGATGAGGTGTAGATGGGGTGTAGGAGGCAGGTGGGCAGGTTGGCCAGAGGTGGCTTGGCAGGCCCAAGGCATGGCAGCAGCAGGAGCTGCAGCGGCAGCACGCACAAAACTGCTTGCTGCTTCTGCTGCCTCTGCTGCCTCACCACATCGTGTTTGTGGCAGGCTGAAAGTCGGGGAAGAAGTAGGCGCGGAAGGTCTGCAACAAGGGTTAGGATTTGTTCATTTCGTGCTCACGGGATCATTCTTGTCGATGCAGGCAGAATCCAGACTGCCATTCCCCGTACCTTCATGCCCGTCACTCCGCCGGTAACACCAAGGTCCCAGCCTACAGGACGGGAGTTGGACAGCGGGCTGGTGATGGAGAGTACAGCGATTGGGCGATCTAACCAGCGCTTTGCACCTGCCCAGGCCAAAGTGACACAATCTCGCAGTTTCAGCAGGGCGTTCATCAAAATGCAGGCGCTCACCGTAGGCCCAGCCGCACAGCATGCTTGTCAGGATGCCAGCGACAAGCAGCCACGTCCAGCCTCCCTTGTACTCGCTGCTGCGGCCGCCGGCGGCGGCGGCGGGCACAAACACAGCCATGGCTCGATGGCGCAGCAGCAAAGCACGTAGACACAGCCCTGCACAGTGACGAGGTATGGTTGATGGTGAGCCAGGCTGAACAATGAGCAGGGTGAGCGGTGGAAGCAAGTTGGAAGCGGGATGGCAAGCAGGTACCACCGCTGCCGCCGCTGCCGCCGCCGCTGGCAACAAAGCAGAAGCAGGAGCGTTGGCGCTGGTGCATTCTCCACCTCGAGCAGTCTGTTGATCACTCGACAAGACCGGGGGAGCGCCGTTTAGGCCCCCTGACGCCTCGCGGCAGCGCGGCCTCGCGCGGAGCATCGCTGAGGCGTCCTCCAGCCGGCCCCCGACAGCCACAAACAAGCTTGCAAGCTGCCAGCAGCGGGTGCAGCAGCCTGGACGCACCTGAAGGGCGGGGGCGGCACGTGCCACTTCACTGAGACAGCAAATCGGCCTCTTGATGCAGCGGATGAACAGAAGACGTTTGGTAGAAGCCAGGAGTGGACGGCGTGAGGATGAACCGGTGCCATGTGGGGCGGCGGCCGCTCAGCGCGGCGGCGGCAACGTCGGCAGGGCACCATGCTCAAGTGCACTTGCCGACATCTGATCTCTACGCAATGCAGCGGAACAGCTGTGGCATAGCAGAGTAGTGAGGTCACAGAGGTTGACATGGCGCCAACTCCCACAGCAGCTTAACACCCGGCACCATGTCGCAGCCTTGCCGCCTCGAGCGGGGCCTACATCCATGTGCCTCATCCTTAACTGTGCGACGCTGCTTGGGTGGGTGGCGGCAAGCCTCAGTACAGCGCTCGTAGCATTGAATTGGGGTGCCGCAAGGCGTCTGCAGTGTGCTGCCCCGATATACGCAGCCGCCAGCCTTGGCCGCCGCTCACCCGACGGCGCCAGCCGGGCGGCGGAGATGCGTTGGGGCCCATGCTGCCACGCCGCACCATCACGTGACTGCGGTGTTCGTCTGCTTGAGTTGCAAGCGCCTGGGAGCCCCATCGCTCCCCTGCCGAACGCGGCCCGCTGCGGCTAGCCCTCCTTCTTTGCCCTCGTCGCCCTTCGTGCCACACCCACGAACCATAGGCGCCTGCTGCGTCGCTTGCAGTGCTCACCCGACCGCCCGACGGCCGCTGCTGCCGCCGCCGCTCCTGCCGCCTGCTCGCCAGCTTCGCATCTCGCTGCTTGCGGCCATGGCAGCCAGCTTTAGCCGGGCATTCCAGGCCTACAGCCGGCAGCTGCAGCGGCACCCCTGGCGGACACAGATGGTCACCACGGGCGTGCTGTGGTGAGGGCAAGCAGGCCATGTGGCTCCTTGTGGCGCTGCCGCTCGCTGCTGCGCCGCAGTGTATGCAGCGAGTCGCCTAAGCTTTTGGAGCCTGATGCATGCAGCCTGCCCTCAGCTCTGGCCGATCAATTCCAGCGCGCCGCCCTGCTGCACAGGTCGATGGGTGACGCGCTCGCCCAGCGGGTGGAGAAGGGGCCGTTTGACGCGCGGCGCAACCTGCTGACTGCCGGCTATGGAGCGCTCGCTGTGGGGCCGTTTGGCCATGCCTGGTGAGCCCGCTTTGCTTATGCCTTCGCTGTGCCCGCTGTGGGGCTGT
>VFQQ010001942.1_pt1 | contig 25898 bp, 28 predicted proteins | sample 3512341 | NCBI WGS metagenome assembly VFQQ01 (sample SAMN10412373, study PRJNA504923) | tailings metagenome | isolation source: Relicate 2 Philex TSF1 revegetated site | place: Philippines: Tuba, Benguet | collected 2017-08-29 | reverse complement strand
ACGCAAAACCGCACACACTTTTGCCGGGTCGCGCTAGCTCCGCGTGTAGGTGGCTCCGCCGTCCACGATGAGCGTGGAGCCGACGACATAGTCGCCGGCGCGGCTGGCGAGATAGATCGCGGCTCCGGCCATGTCCTCGTCCGTGCCGATGCGGCGGAGCGGGATGCGCTTCGCCACCGCCTCGCCGTCGTCGCGGGCGGTGGTGTTCATCTCGGACGCGAAGGCGCCCGGCGCGATGGCGCTGACCGCGATCTGCTCGGGGGCCAGCTGGGTCGACATGCGCCGCGTGAGGTGGATGAGACCGGATTTCGAGGCGGCGTAGGAATAGGTCTCCTGCGGGTTCACCGAGACGCCGTCGATCGAGGCGATGTTGATGACTTTCGCCACGTGATCCTTCGCGGCGGCGCGCAGCTGCGGCAGCAAAGCCTGGGTCAGGAAGAAGGGCGATTTGAGGTTCAGATCGACGACCGCGTCCCAGCCCTTTTCGGGGAAGACGTCGATCGGTTCGAGCCAGGCCTTGCCGGCATTGTTGACGAGGATGTCGAGCTTCGGCTCGCGGGCCGCGATGGCGGCGGCGAGGGCCTTGATGCCCTCCATCGAGGAGACGTCCGTGGGGAGCGCGACGATCTCGCCGAACTCGGAGAGCTCGGCGGCGGTGGCGTCACACGCCGCCTGTTTGCGCGAGGAAATGTAGACCTTGGCGCCCGACTGCAGGAAGCCGCGCGCGATCATTTTGCCGATGCCGCGGCTGCCGCCGGTGACGAGGGCGACGCGGCCCTTGAGCGAGAAGAGATCGAGCGACATGGAGCGTTTCCTTGTTGGTTATGGGGCGGCGTCGAGAACCTTGCCGACGGCGGCGGCGTCGACGTCCTTGGCGATGAAGGCGTCGCCGATGGCGCGGGCGAGGATGAAGGTGAGCTTGCCGGCCTCGACCTTCTTGTCCTGCGCCATGTGGTGCAGCAGTTCGCCGGTTGAGGGGCGGTCGCCGGGAATATCGGCTAAGCGATAGGGCAGGCCCATGCGCGCGAGGTGGTTGGCGACACGGCCGGGCACCTGGCCGTCGCAAGCCCCAAGGGCCGCCGAGAGATCGAAGGCGAGCTTCATGCCGATGGCGACGCCTTCGCCATGGAGCAGGCGGTCGGAGAAGCCGGTAGCGGCTTCCAATGCGTGGCCGAAGGTGTGGCCGAGATTGAGCAAGGCGCGTTCGCCGGTTTCGGTTTCGTCGCGTTCGACGACGCCGGCCTTGGCGCGCACCGATGTGGCAACGGCGCGGGTGAGGGCGGCGGTGTCGCCAGCGAGGAGTTTGGAGCCAGCGGTGTCGAGCCAGTCAAAGAAGGCGGCATCGCCGATGAGGCCGTATTTCACGATTTCGGCGTAGCCCGCCTTCATCTCGCGGAGCGGCAGGGTCGTCAGCGCGGCGATGTCGGCAAGGACGAGGCGCGGCTGGTGGAAGAGGCCGACGAGGTTCTTGCCCTCGGGCGCGTTGATCGCGGTCTTGCCGCCGACGGATGAGTCCACCTGGGCCAGCAACGTGGTGGGGATCTGTACGAAGCCGGTGCCGCGGCGAACGAGGCCCGCTGCGAGGCCGACGAGATCGCCGATGACACCGCCGCCCAATGCGATGACAAGATCGCCGCGCTCGATGCGGGCAGCAAGCATGGCACGGCAGACGCGTTCGAGGTTCTCGAAGCTCTTGGTCTTTTCACCGGCCGGCAGGATGAGCGCGTCGGCGGTGATGTTCGAAGCGGCGAGGGAGGCCTGAAGGGGTTTCAGGTGGTGCGCGGCGACATGTTCGTCGGTGACGATGAAGCTGACGCCGCGCTTCAGCAGCGGTGCGATATGCGTGCCTGCCGTCGCGATCAGACCGTCGCCGACCAGCACGTCATAGGCGCGGGGGCCGAGGCCGACATGGATGCGATCAGGCGCGCTCATGCGGCATGGTCCTCAGAAATGGCGCCGGCAGTTTTCAGGGCCTGGACGATGGATTTGACCACACGGTCGTGCGGGCCTTCGCGGCTTTCGACCGTGAAGTCGGCCTCGGCATAAACGGGATAACGCTCGGCCACCAGCCGTTCCATCGTGCCGCGCGGGTCGGGATTCTGGAGGAGCGGGCGATTGCCCTTGCGTCCCACGCGGTCCATCAGCAGATCGACATCCGCCTTCAGCCAAATGGAAATGCCCCGAGCCTTGATGGCCGCGCGCGTGCGGGGGTCCATGAAGGCGCCGCCGCCGGTCGCGAGGACATGGCGCGGGCCTTCCAGCAGGCGGGCGATCACCCGGCGCTCGCCATCGCGGAAGGCAGGTTCCCCGAAACGGGCGAAAATCTCGGTCACGGAACAGCCGGCGGCTTCCTCGATTTCGTGGTCGGCGTCGAGGAAGGGGAGGTGCAGCAGGGCGGCGAGCCGTCGGCCAACCGTGGTTTTGCCCACGCCCATGAGCCCGACCAGCACGATGCTGCGCTGGGCGAAGGGCAGGTTTTCCGCGAGGTTTGGCTCCGGTTCCATGTCTTTTGCCTAAACCAAAGGCCCGGCTTCGCAAAGCGGCCTCAATTGGGCGTCAACCTTTGCAGGGCAGGGTTGACCCTCGCGCACGGCAAGGGCCATTACCCATGCATTCAAACCGACTCGACGCCCGGACCGGACTTCATGTCACGCGCCTCGTTCTTTCTGATGTCGCTTCTTGTGCTGCTCGTCGCGGGCGGCGTGGGCCTTGTCATGCTGGCCGATTCCACCAAGCCGCCGCAGCGGCAGGTGGAGCAGCAGGTGCCCGATGAGAGGCTTCCGAAATAGCGCCGCTGCGCTGGCGCTGCTCGCGGCGCTGACCGCTTCCGCCGCCGCCCAGGATGGCAGCGGCATTCCGCGCGATCCTTCGCAGGATGGTTCGACCCCGCGGCCGCCCGAACGGGGTGGCTCCGTTGCCGTACCCGCGCCGCCGGTCGGCACCATCGGCAATCCCTCGCCGCCGAGCGGCAGGAACGACAATTATCTTCCCGACGAATTGCCGGTCGCCGGTCAGCCCGGCGAGATCGCCGAGCAGGGCGATGGCGCATTCGATCCGGCGCAGCCCGCGCTGTTGTCGCCGGGTTCGGATAGCGGGCCGGATAACTTGCCCTATGGCCAGACGCCGGAAGAGATCAGCCGCGCGCAGCAGATCCTCGCCAATCCGGCCGGGACCGGCATGACGCCGAGCGAGGTCGAGGTGCGGCCGCTGGGTAAGCCCGATCCGTCCGGCAAGGGCACGCTCGCGGAAGGCGAAGGCGGCCTTGGCGGCGAGCTGTGGGCCGGCAGCGATTACGCGACCATCGCCGATCTGATGGCTGAGATGCCGGCGGGGACGCCCTCTCCCGCGATGAACGAACTGATCCGCCGCGTGCTGCTGACCGGCGCGACGCCGAAAGAGCGCGGCGATGACGGGCCGACGCTCTACGATCTGCGAACCGCGCGGCTGCTGGATGCGGGCCTCGTGCGCGACCTCGCGGCGCTGCTCGATCTCGGCGACGACAAGGCGGGCGATCCGGCTGCGCGCCAGCGGGGCTATCTGCTCGCGGCGCGCGAACGCGAAGCCTGCGCGGCATTGAGCGAAGATGCCGCCGATGCCCCGGCGCTCATGATGCGGGCGCTTTGCCAGATCGCGGCGGATGATGGCGCTGCGGCGGCAATGAGCGCCGACCTCGCGCGTGTGAAGGGCGCGCATGATGCGGCCTTCTTTGCGCTCGTTGCGCATCTTGCCGATGGCGCGCCGCTGGATGCAGCGGCGCTGACGAAGCTCAATCCGATCACGCTGGCGCTCGCGCGCCGCGCGAAGGCCGAGCTGACGCCGGTTGCGCTGGATGGCGCAACGCTCGGCGTTGCGGCCGCGCTGGCCGGATCGAAATCGACGCCGGCCGCGCTGCGTATTGCTGCCGCGACGCGTGCAGCGAGTGACGGCGCTCTCGATCCGGCACTGCTGATCGACCTGGTACTTGCCGCGAAAGATGCAGGCGCATTCGCCGCTGTCCGTACGGCGATCCAGACCGAAGGATTGGAGCCGCGCGCCAAAGCTATCGCCGCCGCCTTCAACGAAGGTGCCGCCGAAGACCGCACTATGCTGACCGCCGCACTGCTGGCCCGCGCGGCGTGGGAAACGCCGCCATCGGCTGCGCTTGCCGCCTATGCGGCGCCGGTGACGCGCGTGCTGCTGCTGACCGGCCGGGGCGACCGGGTCGCCGACTGGCTGAACTTCGCCTCGGCGCTGCCGCCGGGCGTGGCCGAGGAAATCACGGTGCAGCTCGCGCTTGCGGCGCCGTCGAAGGATCGCGCCGCGAAGGCGTCCGATGCGCTGGCGCGTCTCGCGGCACTCTCGGCCGCCGATGCGGGACTTCAGACGCGCGTGCTGATCTATGCCGGTGCGCTGGACGCTATGGGGCAGCCGATTCCTGAAATCGTTCAGGGCCTGCTCGCCGCCTCGCCGCAATTTGCCGGCGGTTCGGGCCAGGTCGAAACCGCCGAGCTGGCCGCCGCAGCGCGCGAGAGGCGCGTCGGTGAAACCATCCTCCGTGCGCTCGTTCTCATCGGGCAGGGCGGGCCTGCGAAGGCGAACCCTGCCGCCGTGATCGAGGCCGTCGCTGCGCTGTCGCGGGTCGGCCTGACGCGTGAGGCGGCGCAGCTGGCGCTGGAAGCGGCGCTCGCCCGCCCGGTTGGCGGCGGCGGCTGAAGCCATGGGCCGCCCCAAAGCCGCACCGCCGCAGGGACTTGGCGGGCTGCATTTGCTGGAATCGTTTCTGGAAATGCTGTCCGTCTCGCGCGGGGCGTCGAAGAACACGATCGACGCCTATCGCCGCGACCTGATCGACCTTGCGGGTTTCCTGAAACGCCGGGGCCGCATGCTGGGCGAGGCGCAGGAAGAGGATCTGACGGCGTATCTGGCCGCCATCGAGAAGGCGGGACTCGCACGCGCCACGGCGCAGCGGCGGCTGTCGGCGATCAAGCAGTTCGCGAAATTCCTGTTCTCGGAAAATGTCCGCCGCGACGATCCGAGCTCGCGGCTGGATGCGCCCAAACGCGCGCGGCCTTTGCCGAAGATCATCGGCGAGGACGATGTCGCGCGGCTGATCGCCCATGCGCGCAACGACACGACGCCGGCCGGCGTGCGCTTCACGGCGATGCTGGAGTTGGCGTGCGGCTCGGGCCTGCGTGTGAGTGAGTTGGTGGGTCTGCCCCTGTCGGCGGCGCCGCGTACGGGCCGGATGCTGTTCATCACCGGCAAAGGCGGCAAGGAGCGCATGGTGCCAATGAGCGCGCCGGCGCGCGAAGCATTGGACGCCTGGCTTGCCGTGCGCGAGACGCTATTGCCGCGCGATGCACGTGAGCGGCCGATTCCATCCCGCTTCCTGTTCCCGTCGCCCGCCAAGCTCGGCCACCGCACGCGGCAGCAATTTGCGCTGGATCTGAAAGATGCGGCGCTGAAGGCAGGGCTGGACCCGACGCGTCTATCGCCGCACACGCTGCGTCACGGCTTCGCGACGCATCTGCTGAACCGGGGCGCGGACCTGCGCTCGCTGCAGGCGATGCTGGGCCATGCCGATATCGCGACGACGCAGATCTACACCCATGTCGTCGAGGACCGCCTGCGCGACACGGTGGAGAAGGCCCATCCGCTGAGCCGGGACAGGGCCTTGCAAGGCTAGGGCGCGATCCCCAGACTCCCGGCCAAGGGAGTCTCCATGAACAACCAGCCGACCATCACCTGCCCGCACTGCACGGGCGAGATCAAGCTGACCGAGTCGTTGGCCGGGCCGATGCTGGCCGAGCTGCAGCAGCGCTTCGAGCGCGAGGCGGCGAAGAAGGACATCGAGATCGAGAAGGAGCGCGCGCGCCTGAAGGCCGAGGCCGAGAAACTTCAGGCAGCGAAGGCCGATACCGACCGGCTTGTCGCGGAGACACTGAAAGCCGAGCGGGAGAAGCTGCGCGCCGAAGCGGCGCTGAACGCGAAGTCGCAGCTCGCCGACGAGATGGACGAACAGAAGCGCCGCCTCGATCTGGCCAATGCGACGCTGAAGGACCGCGAAGAGAAGCTGAAAGCGGCGCGCGAGCTGGAGCTGTCGCTGATGAAGGAGCGGAGCGAGATCGCCGACCAGAAGCAGGCGATGGAGCTGACGATCCAGAAGCGGCTGGCGGAAGAGAAGCAGGCGGTTCGTGTCGCGGCGCAGAAGGAGGCCGAGGCAGCGCTGTCGCTGAAGGTCCAGGAGAAGGACATCCAGCTTCAGGCGATGGCCAGGCAGATCGACGAGCTGAAGCGGCGCGCGGAGCAGGGCTCGCAGCAGCTTCAGGGCGAGGCGCAGGAGATCATGCTGGAGGAGCTGGTGCGCGGCAGCTTCCCCTTCGATGCCCTTGAGCCGGTGGCGAAGGGTGAGTTCGGCGGCGATATCGTCCAGCGCGTGCGGACGTCATCGGGACAGGCTGCGGGGACGATCCTGTGGGAATCCAAGCAAACCAAGAATTGGTCGGATGGCTGGCTGATCAAGCTGCGCGGCGATCAGCACAAGGCGAAGGCGGAGGTCGCGATCCTCGTGACGCGCGCGCTGCCGAAGGATTTCGTCGCCGGGTTTGGGCAGGTCGGCGAGATCTGGGTGACCAATTACGAGTGCGCCGTACCGCTCGCGCTGGCGCTGCGCCAGTCGCTGCTGGAAGTGCAGAAGGCGCGCGCGGCGGGCGAGGGCGTCAAAGGCAAGGCCGAGCTGACCTATGACTATCTGACCGGGCCGCGCTTCAAGCAGCGGGTCAGCGCCATCGTCGAGCATTTCTCGGTGATGAAGGGCGACCTCGACAAGGAGCGCAAGGCCATCATGAAGATGTGGGCCAAGCGCGAGCAGCAGATCGTGGCGGTGATCGATTCCACTGCCGGTATGTATGGCGATCTGGAAGCCATCGCCGGCCAGAAGCTGCAGGAAATCGACGCGCTCGATCTCGCGCAACTTGAGGGGCCGGAGGAGTAAGTCTTTTTGCCCGACCGAAACACGGTTGCGACGTCTTGCCGCTTTGGCAGGCGTGGCGGATGGGCATAGCATTTAACTAATTAGTTAAATGGTGTGACGTGTCCGACAATATCTTCTTCGCCCTTTCATCGACGCCGCGGCGCAAGATTCTCGCCTATCTCTCGGAAGCCGAGCTGACGGCGGGCGAGATCGCAGCGCGGTTTTCCATGAGCAAACCGGCGATCTCCAAACATCTCCAGATTCTGGAAGGGGCGGGGCTGGTGCGTTCCGAGAAACGCGGCCAGTTCGTCAGCTATGCGCTGGTGCCCGAAAGCCTCGCCAACACGCTGAACGGATTTCTGCAGAAGGTGTGCCCCGTCTCACGGCCGCTGAAGCGCGAAAGCGCAGCGATCAAAAAGGCGCGCACCGCCAAAGCATAAGCGAGGACCGACATGGAGCTGGTGCCCGGACTGGAAACGATTGCAGCGGATCGCGACACCTCGCCTGTTGCAGGCACGGTGCGATGGGCGCCGGTGAAGTCGGTCTGGATCGGGCCGATGACGGCGATCGCGCTGATTGCCGGGCCGATGACGCTGGGCTGGGATACAGCGGCGCTGTTTCTCATCACCACAGCGGTGACGCTGTGCTTCGGGCATTCGGTCGGGATGCACAGGCGGTTGATCCATCGCAGCTTCGCGTGCCCGCTATGGCTGGAGCACGTGCTCGTCTATCTCGGCACGCTGGTGGGAATGGCCGGGCCGCTTGGCATGATTCGCCAGCACGACATGCGCGACTGGGCGCAGCGGCAGACCGCGTGCCACGACTATTTCTGCCATCGCCGCAGCTTCTGGCATGACGCCTGGTGGCAGCTGCACTGCGATTTGAGGCTCGATCATCCGCCGCGCGTGACGCCGCCTGTCGAGGTTGCCAATGACCGCTTCTATGCTTGGCTGGAGCGGCACTGGATGGCGCAGCAACTGCCCTGGGCGATCCTGTTCTATGTGATCGGCGGATGGGGCTGGGTGGTTTGGGGGATCGCCGCGCGCGTTGCGGTGTCGGTGACCGGGCACTGGTTGGTCGGGCACTACGCGCATCGCGCGGGCCATCAGAGCTTCATTGTCGAGGGCGCGGGCGTGCAAGGCTATAACGTCGCCATCGCCGGCCTCATCTCGATGGGCGAGAGCTGGCACAATAATCACCACGCCTATCCGGGTTCGGCACGGCTCGGCCTCTTTCCGGGTCAGGTCGATCCGGGGTTCTGGCTGATCAAGGCGATGGAGTGGGCGGGGCTCGTCCGCGACATCAAGCTGCCGCAAGATCTGCCGTTCAGGCCGCAATTGCGTCACCTGAACCGGGACGGCGGCGCGTGCCGCGTGACGCGCCGCCTCGGGCGGATGCTGAAGGCCTGAGGCTTACTCGGGCTGCGGCTCGGTGGGCGACTCGATCTCGACGCTGGCGCAGAGGTTGCAGAAATTGCCCTCGGCGAGGATCAGGATTTCCTGACTCTCGACGAACGCGCGTTCGCCGCGGCCCCAGCTGTCCTTGAACTTCAGCGTCTGCGGCTTCTTGCCCGGCGGGGCATAGATGCCGGTGATCGTGTAGCGGCCGACCGGCACTTCCAGGATCTTGCCCCATTCGGCGCTGCGCGGGGCGCCGCCTTTGCGGACGATCGTCTCGCCCTGGCTGCCGTCGATCAGCGTGCCGACGGGGGTGAGCGTGTAGGTGATGTTGTCCTGGTCCTCGACGAAGAAATTGTCGGTTCCGACATTCACGTAGACGAAGCCGCCATACGAGCCCATCTGCGGCTGCGGCTTTTCGCCGGTGAGCGCCCAGGTGAAGTTGCGGATGGCGCCGGTGGAATCGTCAAACGTGTTGGTCGAGTCCGGCTTCAGGTCGAACTTGTAGACCTGGTTTTCCCATTTGTAGTTGAGCGAAGCCTGCGCGACATAGGCGCCGGGTTGAAGGCGGATACTGTAGGCGCCGTCTTCGGTGGTCGTGTACTGGAAGTTCTGGTCGAGCACGCCGTCGATGAAGATGAGCGCGCCCGGAATCGGGGCGCCGGCGGCGGTCTTCACCGTGCCGCGCACAAAGCCCGGCTCGGGCGCGTCCTGCGCGCTGGCGGTGAACATCAGGGCCGCAGCGGCGGCGAGCGTCGTGAATTTCAGCATAGCGGTCTCCCTCGTCGGCGCGGCTTGAACCACGCCGACGCGGCGGTTTTCTGTGAGCTGGATCACATGAAAATGTGATCAGGCGGCGGGTTCGCGTTCCTGTGTGAACTGAAACGGATTGCGGAAATCCGGCTCGTAGACGACCTCCGGATTGGCGCGGACGGCTTTGTCGATCGCGTGGGCATCGTCGCCGACGAGAATGCGCCAGCGGCCCGATTTCACGTTGTCGAGGATGACGGTCGCGGCGGCGGCGGCGGTCATCGGGGCGTCGTCCTGGAACCTACGGCCCATGTCGGCGATCAGCGCGGCGATCTGTTCGTCGCTGAAGGGGGCGGGGTCGATGCCCTGCGCCTTCATGCGGGCGCGGGCATTTGCGAGTTCGGCCGCGGTGATGGTGTTGTCGCCATCCTTCAGCACGGAGCGGGTGTTCATCGCGATGGCGGTGCCGATATGGCCGGGCATCACGACCGAGCAGGTGACGTGCGGGGCGTTGAGGCGGAGATCGGTGATGAGCGCCTCGGTGAAGCCCTTCACCGCGAATTTGGCGGCGCTATAGGCGGTGTGCGGGGTGGTGGGGCCGATGCTTGCCCAGAAACCGTTGACCGACGAGGTGTTGGTGATGTGGGCGCGGTCGGCCTTCAGCAGCATGGGCAGGAAGGCGCGCGTCGTCCAGTAAACGCCGCCCCAGCAGATGTTGAAGGTGCGCTCCCATTCGGCGCGCTCGGCCTCAACGAAACTGCCGCCGCCGCCGATGCCGGCATTGTTGAAGAGGAAGTGGATGCGGTCGGTCTTGAGCTGATCGGCGACCTCCGCCTGGAAGCGCAAGATGTCCTCTTCCTTGCCGATGTCGCAGAGATGCGTGGTGATGCGCGTGCCCTGGGGCAGGCCGGCGGCTTCTGCCAGGCGCTTGGTTTCGGCCATGGTGGCGGCGTTCACGTCGCATAGGGCGACGGTGCAGCCCTCGGCGGTCAGCTGGCGCACCAGTTCGCGGCCCATGCCGGTGCCGCCGCCGGTGACGACGGCGATCTTGCCGGTGAAATCGATCATGTGAAACTCTCCCGCCTTGCCGTGATTTTTGTGAGCGGGAGTGAAGCGCGCGGGATGAGCCACGTCCACCCGGTGACGTGAGGGCAAACTTGCGCAGTTCCTGCGTCAGCGCGTATTGCTGCAACGCAAAATTACGGAGGCCTGAGATGAGCTTCACCATCGTCGAGCGCGAGGCTGCGCCGCTTTACCGCTCCAAGCTGTTCCTGCCGGGCAGCCAGGTGAAGTTCTTCGAAAAGGCGGCCAAGGGCCCCGCTGACGTGGTGTGCCTCGATCTTGAGGACGCCGTCGCGCCCGCCGACAAGGTGCAGGCCCGCAAGAACATCGTTCAGGCGCTGAACGAGGTGGATTTCGGCGACAAGATCGTCACCGTCCGCATCAACGGTCTCGACACCCACCTCGCCTATCGCGACATCATCGACCTGGTGGAATTGGGCGGCGAGCGCCTCGATGCCATTATGATCCCGAAGGTCGGCGTGGCGGCGGATGTCTATGCCGTCGACATGCTGGTGACGCAGGCGTCGAAGGCCGTCGGCAAGAAGAAGCGCATCAAGCTGGAGGTCATCCTCGAGACGGCGCTGGGCATGACCAATATCGACGAGATCTGCGGTTCGTCGAAGCGGCTGGAGAGCGTGCATTTCGGCTCGGCCGACTATGCCGCCTCGGCCGGCATGCGCACGACGAATATCGGCGGCGGCAATGCGGATTACGTGATGCTGACCGACAAGGACGCGGCGGGCGAACGCGCGCGTCACTGGAACGATCTCTGGCACTATCCGCTGATCCGCATGGTCGCGGCGGCCCGCGCCCACGGCATCATGCCGATCGACGGGCCGTTCGGCGATTACAACGATCCCGATGGCTTCCGCGCTCAGGCGAACCGCACCGCGATCCTCGGCTGCGAAGGCAAGTGGGCGATCCACCCCAATCAGGTGCCGCTGGCGAACGAGGTCTTCACGCCGCCCGCCGCCGAAGTGGAGAAGGCCAAAGCCATTCTCGCCGCCATGGCCGAGGCGCAGGCCTCGGGCGCAGGCGCCGCGACCTATAAGGGCGTGCTGATCGACGCCGCCTCGATCCGTCAGGCGGAAGTGATCGTGAAGCAGGCCGACATCATCGCGGCGCGCACGGCGGGCTGAATCCTAGCCGCCCAGGCGTTTGACGAGACGCGCGCGCTCCGCCGCGTTCGTCACTTTGGTGTTGCGCGCGAAGTACCAGAGCAAATTGTTGCCCTTGCTGTCTGTGACATCCACTTTCGCGCCGGCATCGATCAGCGCGTCGATCACCTTGGCCGACGCGTTCTCCGCCGCGTACATCAGCGCGGTCCGGCGATCGCGCTCCAACTTGATGCAGTCATATTGGTTCAGCGATGAGTCCGTTCTGATGTCAGTCCAAGCGCCGTGCGCCAGAAGCAGCTTTACCGCATTCAGGCGGTCGTGCTGCGCCGCGTACATCAGCGCGGTTTTGCCGAATGCGTTTCTGTAGTGCGTGCCTGCACGGTCCAGGAAGGCAAGCGTCAACTCATTGTGGCCGAGCGCGGCTATTAAAGCCTGGTTCCAAAAGGCGTTTCGGTCAGAGATACTTTCGAAATCACCCTCCGCTTTCAGCGCGATAGTGAGCACTGTCTCCATGGGTTGGCGTGTGTAAATCGCGGCGAGCAGAAGGCCGGACCAACTCACGCCCCAAATGCCACGATCAGGCTTGTAGCCTTGATCGCGCATCACGAGCCACGCATCTATTGCGAGACGTGTGATGCGATCGGGCGACATGCCCGATTCAATAGGCAGAATAACCAGACCGGGCGAAAGCTCCGGATTGAAGACGACGCTTTCGGGTGTGCGCCCATTGACTAAACTAAAAACGGCGTAGCGCCACGCCTGTTCCGCCCATTCTCTCGCGACACCTCGCGATACAGTGAGCCGATTTGTACGGTAGTAGCGGGTCATTTCTGCGAGGAATGCTGGTCGGCTATTCTTCACCTCGAGATAATCTTGCCAGCTCTGCGGATCACGTAGCCCCCAGCCCAGCAGGTAGAGTTCGCCGGTCGGATCGATATCCGCTTCCCTTGGTGGACCCTGTTCGTCAGGAGCTTTGAGAGCCCATGGCCGGTAGAGGACGTTGGGCAGCGCCAAATCGAAGTCAGCAGGTCCAGAGAGGGTCTGGCAGCTTGTTTTCCCACCGTATACGTCACGCGCGGCAACGAGCAGTGGCAGGGTCTCGACGACCTCGGCAAATGCCTGCGCCTCGGGATAAAGCCTGACGGTGCAAACCGTGCGTGGTTTCTCTGGCGCATTGAGTTCAACAAGGCTGACGATGCGATCGGCCGCCGTCCCCCCCGTCATCTGTTTCGGCCCGTCCAGCGTGTAGTATCGCCCGGCGATTTCCAGAATGCGGGCGCGGTCGAGGGGCTGATACTGGAAGAGGATTGCGGTAGGCGGCTCGCCGGGACGAACAGCTCGTTCGTATTCGGCGCGTGAGCCGAACAGGTAAAGATTCACGCTGTCGTAATACGAACCCCTATACCCAGCACGAAACAGCAGAACTTCGTCCTCTTGATCGCCATCAAAGTCGACTGACAGTGTGTAGTGGTACGCTTGGCTCTGATACCCAGGCTTATTCCCGTAGGGTACTTCGAAGTATCGCGCCTGCGGATAAAACGCGGCGAGGTCCGCGGCGTCCTCACCAAGATTTCCAGGCCCATCAAAAGCGGCAGTCCATCCAGCAAGAAACGGATCGCAGATTGCCGGCTGTTCGTTGACGATGCTGAAGGGGCGAAACGGCTTGATGTTTGCGAGCGCGCCAGACGCGGCTTGGGCTTCGCCGGTGCCGCCAACAAGCGGTGGCAGCGCCATCGTGGCAGCGGCAAATATTGATGCAATATTGCGCAAGTTTCGCCCGCTCCTGTTCTTGGGGCAAGGGCAGGCTATATGGCAATTGTTAAAGAAAATTGCGCGGCCAGATCTCAGACGTCACGTGGCTGTCGGCGTCGATTTTCAAGTCAAATCTATAAGCCAGACGCCGCCGTGTCGCTTTCGGTTGCCAGTATTACCGGCCGTCATGGTCCGCGAAGGCGGACCATCCACGCCTTTCAGGCGCGGATGAAGCCGTGGGTGGTCGGCCTTCGCCGACCATGACAATAGGGGAAGGCTCCGACTTAGTGGGTGTGGGCCGGGTTCCCTGCCAACGCCGCCTTGGCCCGTTCCAGCTTGTCGGGATTGCGGATGATGAAGAGGCGCGCGATGCGACCGTCTTCGATGTCGGCAGTGTAGACGGTGCTCAGCCCCTCCGCCGTTTCGACGGCGAGGCCGTACTGGCCGTTCACCGCGACGGGGAAGCCGCGGCCGGGCGTGTCCTTGTATTTGCGCGCGACGCTGAGCAGCACATGCACCGCGTCGTCCGGGCCAATGAGCGGGCGGAGCGCGGCGCGCACCTTGCCGCCGCCGTCGGAATAGACGACCGCGTCCTCGGTCAGCAGCGCCTTCATCTTCGCAGCATCGCCAGAGAAGGCGGCGGCCATGAAGGCGTTGACGATGCGCTGCTGCTGGGCGCGGTCGGTCTCGAAGCGCGGACGGCCCGAACGCACGCGCTCGCGGGCGCGGCTCACCAGCTTGCGGCAGGCGACTTCCGTCTTGTTCAGCGCGACGGCGATCTCGTCATACCCGCAGTCGAAGGCGTCATGCAGGATGAAGGCGGCGCGTTCGTCGGGCGACAGGCGCTCCAGGACGTGCAGGAAACCGAGGCTCACGCGCTCGGCGCGGTCGTCCTCGCCATCCTCCTCGTCGAAGGGCGCGACTTCGGGTTCGGGCAGCCAGGGGCCGATATAGTCCTCGCGCCGGGCCTTGGCCTTGCGCAGCGCGTCGATGGCGAGGCGCGAAGCGGCGCGGGTCAGCCAGGCGGCCGGGTTGTTGATGGTGGCGGTGTCGGTCTTCGACCAGCGCAGCCAGGTTTCCTGCACCACGTCCTCCGCCGCGCCGCGCTCGCCGAGCATGCGATAGGCGAGGCGGGTGAGGCGGGCGCGCTCTGCTTCAAACGCGGACTCGGGCGTCGTCATGCGGCACGCAGCGTTTCGGCGACGGCGATCTGGTCAGCACCCACTTTTACGCGGCGGCATTCCCTGGCGTGGCCCATGGCGCGTTTCAGGACCGGGAAATTGCGCGACGCCATGGCGGTGAGGGAGAGGGCGATGAGACTCTTCTCGGTGAAACGGGCTTTCACTGTCTCGCGCAGTTCGTCGAGATTTTCGTCACCTGCCAGCAAGGCGCGGGCATAGTCGAAAGCCAGTTTCGCATCGCCCTCGCCGCCGCCCGAAATGAGAGCCGTGATGGTGGCGGTCGCCATGCCGGCTTCCAGCGCCATGTCGGTGGTGATCTGGACGCAGGGACCGCAATCCTCGTGCAGCGCCGCGCCGATGGCGGCGGCGTGGAAGGCATCGCGCGGCACGCCGCCCTGCCATTTGCCGGCCATCTGCATCTTCATGAAGCGGCGCGCGGCCTCCGGGGCGGCGTCCACCACCTCGTGCAGATAGGTCGCGTCATAGCCGTAGCGCGTCTCCATGCGCTTCAGCATACGGTGATAGAGCCAGCCGAGCATCAGGCGTTCCTTTCATGGCGGAGAGCCGCCCAGGCGATCGCGAGGCCGATCAGGCCGGGCAGGATGACGCCGGCGGTTTCGGTGACCAGCGGCAGGCCGGTAGGGAGATGGTGGGCGAAGCCATAGACGTGGAAGACGCCATGAAGGGCCGGCCAGGCGGCGCCCATGACCGCCCAGGCGGCGGTGCGGGACCGGATGGCCCAGACGGCGAAGCCGATGGCGGAGGTGATAAAGGCAAAGCCGATATCCGGTACGAAATGGCCGTTGAACGGGCCGGTATGTTCGATGCCCGGCACGCTGGCGTACCAGCCGGCGGGATCGAAAATCATCCTGAGGCCGTTGAACCCATGAAATGCCGCGAGAATCGCCGCCAGAACGCGCCAGATGGTCATCACTTCTGCTCCTCTGCCCTGAAAGACGGGGCCGGGCAGATTTTGTGACGGTTCAATTCGTTAACGCGATTACCCGGGGAACAATTGACTTGGGGGGCGGCCTCGCCCCATTTCACGGCCCATGAGCACCTATCTCGAATTCGAGAAGCCGATCGCCGAGCTGGAAACCAAGGTTTCCGAGTTGAAGAAGCTCGCCGACGCGACCCCCGGCATGAACGTGACCGACGAGGTCACCAAGCTTGAGGGGCGCGCCTCGCAGCTTCTGAAAGACACCTATGCCAAGCTGACGCCCTGGCAGAAGACGATGGTGGCGCGTCACGGCGACCGTCCGCATTTCGTCGACTATCTGCGCGGCTTCATCGACGAGTTCACGCCGCTGGCGGGTGATCGCGGCTTCGGCGACGACAGCGCCATCGTGACGGGCCTCGGCCGCTTCCGTGGCCGTCCGGTCGCGGTTATCGGGCACGAGAAGGGCAACGACACCAAGTCGCGCCTGAAGCACAATTTCGGCATGGCGACGCCCGAGGGTTACCGCAAGGCGATCCGCATCATGGACATGGCCGACAAGTTCGGCCTGCCGGTGATCTCGCTGGTGGATACGCCCGGCGCCTATCCGGGTCTCGTGTCGGAAGAACGCGGCGTGGCGGAAGCCATCGCGCGCTCGACCGACCGCTGCCTTTCGCTCAGCGTTCCCATGACGGCGGTGATCATCGGCGAGGGCGGTTCGGGCGGTGCGGTCGCCATCGCCTCGTCGGACACGGTGCTGATGCTGGAGAATTCGGTCTATTCGGTGATCACGCCGGAAGGCTGCGCCTCGATCCTGTGGCGCTCGGCGGAGAAGGCGGCGGATGCCGCCAACGCCATGAAGATCACGGCGCAAGACCTGCTGAGCCTGAAAGTGATCGACAAGATCATCCCGGAGCCGGTGGGCGGCGCGCATCGCGATCCGCAGGCGACGGTCGCGGCGGTGGCCGACGCCATCGCCGAGGCGCTGGAAGCCCAGTCCGGCAAGGACGGCGAGACACTGAAGCGCGAGCGCCGCGCCAAGTTCCTGCGGATCGGGCGCAGCCTCGCGGCCTAGCCTTTTCTGGGCATCTTCTTATCGAAGAACCGGCATCCACTTCTTCGGAAGATGCCTAGACGGTGACCTGAGCGCCCAGCTCCACCACGCGGCCCGTGGGAATCTGGAAGAAGTCCGTCGCGTTGGTCGCGTTGCGGTTGAGCGCGATGAACAGCTTGTCCTGCCAGCGCGGCATGCCCGAACGGCGATCCGGCACGATGGTGCGGCGGCCGAGGAAGAACGACGTGGTCATGATGTCGAATTTCAGGCCTTGCTTCTTCAGCTTGGCGAGGGCGCGTGGCACGTTCGGCGTTTCCATATAGCCGAAGTTCAGGATCACCCGCGTCACGTCCTCGTCCACCGCTTCGATCTTGGCGCGGGATTCTTCCGGCACGCGCGGATAGGACGAGGTGAAGACCGAGAGCATGATGAGCTTCTCGTGCAACACCTTGTTGTGCTTGAGGTTGTGGAAGAGCGCAGGCGGCGCGACCTCCGGATCGTTGGTGAGGAAGATCGCCGTGCCGGGCACACGCACCGGCGGGCTTTTCTTCAGCATCTCCAGGAGCTCTTCCAGCTTCATGGATTCGCGGCGCGTCTTGTCCTTCACGATCCGGTTGCCGCGGCGCCAGGTCCACATGATGATGATGAGCGCCCCGCCCAGCAGCAGCGGCACATACGCGCCGTTCAGCAGCTTGGTGAGGTTGGCCGTGAGGAACGCGACCTCGATGAGGAGGAAGGGCGCGACCGTGGCGATGGCCGCAGGCCGAGAGAATTTCCAGACGCGGCGGACGATCACATAGAACAACATCGAGGTGACGCACATCGTGCCGGTGACCGCAACGCCGTAAGCATGGCTGAGATTGGCCGATGACTGGAAGCCCAGCACCAGAATGATGACGCCGATGAAGAGGAACATGTTCACGGCGGGCACGTAGATCTGGCCGGCCTGCGATTCCGACGTCCGCGTGATGACCATGCGCGGTAGGATGCCGAGCTGCACGGCCTGCTGGGTCAGCGAGAACGCGCCGGTGATGACGGCCTGGCTGGCGATGACGGTCGCCATCGTGGTGAGGATCACCAGCGGCACCAGCCAGCCTTCGGGGGCCATCAGGAAGAATGGATTTTCCAGCGCCCCAGGATGGGCCAGCACCATCGCGCCCTGGCCGAAATAGTTGAGGATCAGCGCCGGGAAGACGAGCCAGATCCAAGCGGCGCGTATGGGGCCGCGGCCGAAATGGCCCATATCGGCATAGAGGCCCTCGGCGCCCGTCACCGCGAGGAACACCGCGCCGAGCACCAGGAACGCCATCCAGCCATGGTCGAAGAGGAAGCTGAGCGCGTAATGCGGGCTGAAGGCCCAGAGGATGTCGGGATCGTCCGCGAGATGGACGATGCCGAGCGTCGCGAGCACGGCGAACCAGACGATGCAGATCGGCCCGAACAGCACGCCGACACGCGCGGTGCCGTGACGCTGCACCGAGAACAGGATGCCGATGATGATGATGGCGAGCGGGAGGATATAGGGGTCGAACGCCGAGGTGATGAGACTGAGGCCCTCGAGCGAGGAGATGATCGACATGGCCGGGGTGAGGATCGCGTCGCCGTAGAACAGCGCCGCGCCGGTGATGCCGAGCAGGAAGATGGCGAGCGTCCGCCGGCCATAGGCCTTCTGCGCCAGCGCCATCAGCGAGAGCGTGCCGCCTTCGCCGTTATTGTCGGCCCTGAGGATGAAGACGATGTATTTCAGCGTCACCACGATCGTCAGCGACCAGAAGATCAGCGAGACGAGGCCGATCACTTCGGCGCGTGAGGGCGTGCCGTCGTCCACGACAGCGCGCAGCGCCTCGCGGAAGGCGTAGATCGGGCTTGTGCCGATATCGCCATAGACGACGCCCACCGACGCGATGGTGAGGGCGATGAATGAACTCTTATGGTGGTGCGGCGCGGACGGCAGCGTGCCGGTCGTCGCGGTCTGTGTGTCGGCCAAGATCGACTCGATGTTCGGCTGTATCCCCACAGCCAAGGGGCGGAAATTACGCCCGGCCTGCCGAAAGTCTACCGCGCCGCAACAAATATCACGCTTGACGAAAGCGGCGGAAAAAGCCTTGCACGTTGGCCGTGAAGAGCGCTGGCTCTTCCATCGCAGCGAAGTGCCCGCCGCGCTCCATCACCTGGAAATCGACGATATTGTAGCCCCGTTTCGCCCAGCTTTCGGGCGTGATGGGTAGTGTGTCGATGGGGTACTCGGCATAGCCGGTGGGCACTTCCACCCGCTCGCCGGGCTTCAGGCGCGCCGATCCTTCGGCCGGGCCGGCCTTGTAGAGTGTGTTGGCCGAATTGATCGTGTTGGTGAACCAGTAGATCGAAAGCTGGGTGCAGAAGAGGTCGTGCGGGAAGCGGGCCTCCATGCCCTCGAAGGCGTGGCCTTTGGCCGTGTCGCCGAGGCGGTTGTATTTGTCGGCCAGCCAGCCGGCGAGACCGGCGGGGCTGTCGGCCAGCGCGAAGGCGAGGGCCATGGGGCGGGTCGACTGGATGGCGCGGTAGCCCTGCTCGACGGCCCACCAGCCGTTCATCTGCTTGATCCAGGCGCCTTCCTCGGCCGTCACGGGCGGCTGGGAGGGGTGTTTCAACTCGGGCCGGAGCGGCAGCATGGTCAGGTGGATGGCCTCCACCGCCTCCGGGTGCTGGAGGGCGAGGCGCGAGGTGACGAAGGAGCCCCAGTCGCCGGCCTGCGCGAAGTAGGTTTTGTAACCGAGCACCTCGGACATCAGGCTGTGCCAGAGCTCGGCCATATAGGCCGGGCCGATGGGCTTCATCGGCTTTGAGGAGAAGCCGAAGCCAGGCAGCGAGGGGACGATGACGTCGAAGGCGTCCGCCAAGTCGCCGCCAAAGCGTTCGGGATGGGTGAGGGGTTCGACCACATCCAGGAACTCGCGGAAGGTCGAGGGCCAGCCATGGGTCAGCACCAGCGGGCGGGCGCGGTCGCCCGATCCCTTCTCGTAGATGAAGTGAATGTCGTGGACGGCGCCGTCCGGGCCTTTGATGTCGGCGAGGAATTGCGGGAAGCGGTTCAGTGCCGCCTCGGCTTCGCGCCAGTCGTATCTGTCACGCCAATAGGGAATGAGGCGCTTCATGTAGGGAAGCGTCGTGCCGTACTCCCAGGCCTCGTTGCCGTCATTCTCGATGGGCAGACGGACATGGGAGAGCCGGTGGCGCAGGTCGCGCCAGTCGGCTTCCGGGATTTCGATGCGGAAGGGGGTCATGTCTGCCGCGCGATCGAGCCACCGGCCTCCAGCCGTTTCAGCTCGGCCTCGGCTGCGGCGAGCTTGTCCTTGGCAGCCTGCAGATCGGCGCCGGCTTTCGCTTCGCCCTCGTCATCCATGATGACGCGGCCGTTGAGATCCGACACGCGGATGAAGTCGATGCCATAGGAGATGTCGCCCCGCGCGGCATCACGCGAGTTCAGCGCATCGACATTGCCGGGAAGCGTGAGATCGGGCGTCACGAAGACGAATTTCTCTTCGCCCGCCGTCACGGCCTCGGCGAACTTGAAGGTGAAGCGCTGGTCGATCCAGGGCTTGCCGTCGCCGCGCGGACCGATGGTCGCGTGGAAGACGATCTCCTGGATGGCTTCGGAGGTGTCGTTCTTCATGTTGAAGGTGAAGAGCGGCGAGGCCTCGCCCGCCGCGCCGTCGCGCCAGACGAATTGCGGGTTGAGCAGCGCGATGGCGTTGAGGAAGCGCTTGGCGTTCTTGTTCGCGGCGGCTGCGTCTTCGACGGCCTTTTCGGCCTCGGGGATGGCGGCTTGAAGGGTGGGAATCGTTTCGTCCTTCAGGATCGCGATGAGCTTGGCGCGGGCGAGGGCGATCACCTCGTCGGCCGTCTTGCCGGCGATCTCGCCCAGCGGCCAGCCCATATCCATGGCCGCGTCGAATTCCGCCTTCTTCGCCGGATCGAGCGAAGCGCCGATGGCGGCGATAGAGGTCTCGGCCGCTTCCTTCGATGCGCCGTCGATCTTCAACGGGCTGCTGTCTCCGCAGGCGGAAAGCAACATCAGGCCGGCGGCAAGAAGGAAGGCACGCATAAGATCAGAACCCCGCAGCCCGCGCATAGGCGCGGATGTCATCGACCAGGAAGTCGGGGCGCTCCAGCGCCGCGAAGTGCCCGCCTTCCGTCATTTCGCTCCAATGAACCACATTCATCATCCGCTCAACCATCGAGCGCGGCGGCATCGGAATAATGTCGATGGGAAACCGGGCGAGGCCCATCGGCTTCTGGATGCGGGCGCCCAGCGGCACCGCAGCACCCGACTGGTCCTCGAAGAAGCCGCGATAGAGCCAGGTCGCGGTCGCGAAGGTGTCGCTGACCAGATAGATCATGATGTTGGTGAGCAGCTGGTCCTTGGTATAGGCGGCCTCAATGCCGCCGTTCCGCAGGTCAGACCAGCCGTGGAACTTCTCGCCGATCCAGGCAGCGACGCCGACAGGCGAATCCATCATTGCGTAGGCGAGCGTGGAGGGCTTGGTGGCGTGCAGGCGAAAGTAAGCGCCCTCAGCCTCGAACAGCCCGGCGCTGTGCATCGCGTGGGCCTTTTCCTCGTCTGTCTCGGGCGCAACGCCCGGCGAGCGCCAGCCGAGCATGTTGAGATGCGCGCCGGCGCAGCCCGCGCCTTCATAGGCAAGCCAGCCGGAGACGGCGCTGCCCCAGTCGCCGCCCTGGGCGAGATAGGTTTTGTAACCAAGGCTGCCGGTCATCAGCGCATCGAAATAGGTCGCGACGGTGCGCGGGCTGATCGGCTTTTTCGGTTTCGACGAGAATCCGTATCCGGGCAGTGACGGCACCACGACGTCGAAACCGTCCTCCGCCTTGCCGCCGAAGCGTTCGGGGTGGGCGAGCTTCTCCACGATATGCTGGAACTCGAAATACGAGCCGGGCCAGCCATGGCTGAGGATCAGGGCGCGCGGTGATCCCTGCGATCCCTTTTCGTGGACGAAGTGGATGTCGAGATCGCCGACCGTCGCCTGGTATTGCGGGAAACGGTTGAGCCCATCCTGCGCCGCCCACCAGTCGAAGCCGTGCTGCCAGTATTCGATGAGGCCGGCCATGAAGTCCGGCGCTGCGCCATAGGCCCAGCCGCCGCCCTCGGGCGCATCCGGCATGGTGAAAGCGTGAACCTTGGCCATGATCGCGTTGAGCTTGGCCTCGGAGACGGCCACCTTGAAGGGGCGCGGCGCAGCGGCGGCGACGTGGGGCATGCTTTGACTTCCCGGACGTGTGATTTCTTGTTGGGAACAGGCTAGGACGTGGCGGGCGGAGCGATCAACCGTTCGGATGGCTGTTCCGGAATTGCGCTCTTGGGGCAGGTATCCCGGCCAATAATTGATTCAAATTGTAATTCTTACCAATCCTTAAGCGTGATGGCGCGAATGTCGCAGGACCTGTCGGAGAAGGTGAAGGTCGTGCTGGTCGCGGCCTGCGCACTCATCGATGGGGAGGGGCGGGTGCTGATGGCTGAGCGCCCCGAAGGCAAGGAGCTTGCGGGACTCTGGGAGTTCCCAGGCGGAAAGATCGAGGGCGGTGAACGCCCGGAAGCGGCGCTGGTGCGAGAACTCCGCGAGGAGCTTGGCATCACGGTGGATCCGGGAGACCTCGAACCCTTCACCTTCGCCAGCTACGGGTATGAGCGCTTCCACCTGCTCATGCCGCTCTATCTGTGCCGGCGCTGGCAAGGCGTTCCGGAACCGATGGAGGGACAACGGATTTGTTGGGCGGCACTTGCCGGCCTCAAAACCCTGCCGATGCCGCCGGCCGACGTGCCGCTGGTGGAGGCGTTAGAGCGCAAGGGGGCGCTGGTGAGATGAGGCGTATGGTTCGGTTCCTGAAGGCTTTCACCCGCAACGACTCGGGCGCGACCGCCATCGAGTACGGTCTGGTGGCGACCTTCATTTCAATCGCTGTGATCGCCTCGGTCCAGGCCGTTGGCTCGAATCTCATTTCCAATTTCTACGACGAGATCGTCGCCGCGTTTGGCGGCTAGTCTTTTCGTTTGAGGGCTTCGGTCAGGCTGACGGCGCCTGATCCCGGCTTCAGCGGCTGCTGCTGGCTTTCATGCGGCCGCCAACCCGTCATCGTCAAAAACTGGAATGTTGCGGGCACGCGCCCGTCGGCTTCGGCGAAGCGGTCGCGGTAGAGCGCCATCGCGCGCAGCAGCGTGTCGCGGCGCAGGAAGGCGCGGCGGCGCTCGGCCAGCGTGTTGCTCTCGCCCGCGCCGCGCAGGTCGGTGAGGAGCTTCATAGGTTCGGCGTAGCGGACGATCAGCTTGTCGAGATCGGCGACCGGCAGCGCGAAGCCTGCGCGCTGAAGCAGCGACCCCGCATCGCGCACATCGGCGAAGGGAAAGATGCGAGGGCTTAAGCCCCCCGCCGTTTCGATCTCGGCCTCGCCCAGCACCGTGCGGAGTTCGGCCAAGGTCCCGGCGCCGAACATCACGGCAATGAAAAGCCCGTCCGGCGCGAGGCGCTCGCGGGCCTCGATCATCGCCCCAATGGGATCGTTGGCGGCGTGGAGTTCGAGCAGGCTGATAATGAGATCGAACGGGCCTTCCGCCGCTGGCGTGACCTTGCCCGGCGGCAGGGCGGCCAGCACCTGCCCCAAGGCGTCACCCGAAATGTGGGCGCGCGCGAAGGTGCGAGTCACGTCCATCAGCTTCTCGGCCACGAGACCGGCGGCATAGGCGTGGAGGAAATCATGCGCGGCGAAGCCCGCTGCGCTGCGGGCGCGGCGATTTGCCCGGAGGTCGGGATCGAAAAGCCGGGGCGGGCCGTTGCCGGGCGCGTCGGTCATCGGGCTAGACTGGGTGTCATGGAGGCTAGGGAATAGCGTGCGCATGGGCGGTCTGGCGAGCCTTGGCCGCGTCGGCCGCTGGGCGACGGATGCGCTGTATCCGCCGCAATGCCCGTCCTGCGCCGCGCCGACGGGCAGTCCCTCGGCGCTCTGCCAGCCCTGTTGGGACAAAGCGGGGTTCGGCGCGCCGGCCTGCCGCCGCTGCGCCATTCCGCTGGACAGCGATCTCGCCGACGAGACGGCGGAATGCGCCGCCTGCCTCGCCCGGCCCCCGGCTTTCACGCGCGCCAGCGCGGCCATGGCCTATGAGGGCGGGAAGGACATGGTTCTGCGCTTCAAACATGGCGAGCGGACGGACTATACGCCCGCCTTCGCGGCCTGGATGATGCGGGCGGGGGCGCCGGTCCTCGAAGGGGCTGATCTGCTGGTGCCGGTGCCGCTGCATCGCTGGCGGCTGCTGGCCCGGCGCTACAATCAGTCGGCCTTGCTGGCGAATGCGATCGGGCGGCTGAGCGGTGTCGCGAGCCTGCCGGATGCGCTGATCCGAACCCGGGCGACGCCGAGCCAGGGGGCGATGGTGTCGGCCCGGGCGCGGCGGCGGAACGTTCTGGCGGCCTTTAAAGTGCGTGCCGGTGCGGCCGGGGCTGTCAAAGGGCGGACGCTGGTGCTGGTGGATGACGTGATGACCACCGGCGCGACGCTGGAGGCGGCGGCGCGGGCGCTGAATCGGGCCGGGGCGGCGGAGGTTCGGGCGCTGGTGCTCGCGCGCGTTGTGCGGCCCGGCGAAGCGCCTATATTCTGAAGCACCATGAAGCCCGTCACGATCTACACCACCGCCTGGTGCCCCTATTGCCATCGCGCCAAGGCGCTGCTGGAGGCCAAGTCCGTGCCGTTCGAGGAGATCGACGTCACCATGGACCGCAAGCTGCGCGACGAGATGGAGGCGAAAGCCGGGCGCCACACCGTGCCACAGATCTGGATCGGCGAGACGCATGTCGGCGGATCGGACGATCTCCACGCGCTGGAACGCGCGGGCAAGCTCGACGCGATGCTGGTGGCCTGACAATGAGCCAGACCTTCAAGGCGGCGCTGGTGCAGATGCGCTCCAGCGACGACGTGGATGAAAATATCCGCAGCGCGACCGCGCTCATCCGTGAAGCGGCGGGGCAGGGTGCGGCCTATATCCAGACGCCCGAAAACACCTGCCTGATGGCGCCTGATGGGGGCGCGAAGCTGAGCCTCACCTTTCCCGAAGAGCGCGATCCCGCCCTGCCGGCGTTCCGCAAGCTTGCCGAGGAATTGGGCATCTGGCTGCATATCGGCAGCCTCGCCATCAAGGTGTCGGACACCCATGTCGCGAACCGCTCGTTCCTGATCACGCCGAAGGGCGAGATCGCGGCGCGCTACGACAAGGTGCATCTCTTCGATGTCGACCTGCCGAATGGCGAGGTCTACCGCGAAAGCGCAACCGTCGCGCCGGGCGCATCGCTCGTCACGGCTGATCTGCCTTGGGGCAAGCTCGGGCTGTCGATCTGCTACGATCTGCGTTTCCCGCATCTCTATCGCGCGTTCGGTCAGGGCGGGTGTTCGTTCATCGCCATTCCCGCCGCCTTCACCGCGACGACGGGACAGGCGCACTGGCATGTGCTGCAGCGGGCGCGGGCGATCGAGAATGGCGCCTTCGTGTTCGCGGCGGCGCAGGGCGGCACGCATGCGAATGGCCGCCAGACCTATGGCCACAGCCTGATCATCGGGCCGTGGGGCGAAATCCTCGCCGAGGGCGGCAAGGACCCCGGCGTCGTGATCGCCGAGATCGATCCCGGCGCGGTGGCCGCCGCGCATGGGCGTGTGCCGTCGCTGCGCCATGACCGTGACTTCACTGCCGTCTGACAAGCCGCGCCGTTTGTCGGCGTGGCTGCTTGCCGGCCTGATCGCCTCGCCGGTCCTGTTTCTCGGCTTTCTGTTTCGCGGCGGCTACTCAACAGATCTGCGGATCGCGGCGGGCACATACGCGATTGTCATGACCGCTGCGGGAATGGTCCGCATGGCTGCAATTGGCTGATTTGCGCCATATTTGACGGTCATTTGCCGTTCATCGGGGTCGCCCTACATTAGGGGCATGATCAAGTACGATCTCACCTGTCGCAAAGACCATCGCTTCGAGGGCTGGTTCGCTTCGTCGTCGGCGTATGACGCTCAGGCGGATGACGGCAAGATCGCCTGCCCGGTGTGCAATTCGCGCAAGATTTCCAAGGCACCGATGGCGCCTTCGGTGGCGCGTACCGCTCCTGTCCAATCTGGCACCAAGTCGCTCAGTCCTGCCGCGATGCGTGCGGCGCTGGTGGAACTGCGCCGCCACGTCGAAACGAACGCGGAAAATGTCGGCGCGGATTTCGCCGAAGAGGCGCGAGCGATCCACCACGGCGAAGCGGTAGATCGCCCGATCTATGGCGATGCGAGCCCAGAGGACGGCGAGGCGCTGGCCGAGGAAGGCATCAACGTCGCGCGCATTCCCTGGGTGCCGGTGGGCGACGCCTAGGCGAGGCCGGACTCCAGAATGATGCGCGCCGGTTCGTAGCGCGTGGCGACACGTTCCGCCGCGCCGGGCAGGGCGGCGACGCGGTCGGGATCGCGGTTATCTTCGTTGTCGGCGAGTTTGACGCGGAGGATCGAGACATCGCGCGTCGCGGCGAGTTCGCCGATCCAGTCGAGATAGTCGCTACCCTCGGGGCGCGTGACGGCGCGGACGATGCGGATGGCTTCCGGGCTGATGCCGGCTTCGAGCAACGAGGCTTCGGTCGCTTCGGTGTCTTCCAGGCTGTCGTGCAGCCAGGCAGCGGCGATTTCGTCTG
>VFQQ010001941.1_pt1 | contig 25900 bp, 23 predicted proteins | sample 3512341 | NCBI WGS metagenome assembly VFQQ01 (sample SAMN10412373, study PRJNA504923) | tailings metagenome | isolation source: Relicate 2 Philex TSF1 revegetated site | place: Philippines: Tuba, Benguet | collected 2017-08-29 | reverse complement strand
GCGGATCTCGTCGAGATAGATCGCGTCGGCCTTGCGCAGGATGTCGAGCTTCTCGCGCGTCACCCCGCCGGGCAGGCGGATGGCTAGGCCCGGCCCCGGGAAGGGATGGCGGCCGACGAAGCGGTCCGGCAGCCCGAGTTCACGGCCCAGCGCCCGGACTTCGTCCTTGAACAGCTCGCGCAGCGGCTCGACGAGCCGCATGTTCATGCGCTCGGGCAGACCGCCGACATTGTGGTGCGACTTGATGGTGACCGAAGGGCCACCGGTGAAGCTGACGCTTTCGATGACGTCCGGGTAGAGCGTGCCCTGCGCGAGGAACTGCGCGCCACCCATCTTCTTCGCCTCTTCTTCGAACACTTCGATGAACAGGCGGCCGATGATCTTGCGCTTGGTTTCAGGGTCGGACTGGCCCTCGAGTTCGCCAATGAACTTGTCGGCGGCGTTCACGTGGACCAGCGGGATGTTGTAATGGTCGCGGAACATCGAGACCACTTCATCGGCCTCGTTCATGCGCATCAGGCCATGGTCGACGAAGACGCAGGTGAGTTGGCTGCCGATGGCCTCGTGGATGAGGATGGCAGCTACGGAGCTATCGACGCCACCCGAGAGGGCGCAAAGGACGCGGCCGGAGCCGACCTGGGCGCGGATCTTTTCGACGGCGCGCTGGCGGTAGGCCGACATGGTCCAGTCGGACTTGAGGCCCACGATCCTGTGCACGAAGTTGGCGAGCAGTTTGCCACCATCGGGGGTGTGGACCACCTCGGGGTGGAACATGGTGGTGTAGTAGCGCTTGGTCTCGTTCACCGCGATGGCGAAGGGCGCGTTCTCGGAGGTGCCGACGACCTTGAAGCCGGGCGGCAGTTCAGTGACTCGGTCGCCATGGCTCATCCATACCGGATAGCGACCGCCGACATCCCAGATGCCTTCGAACAGCGGCGAGGCTTCCTTGATCTCGACGTCAGCGCGGCCGAACTCGCGAGCATGGCCGCCTTCGACTACCCCGCCCTGCTGCAGCGCCAGCGTCTGCTGGCCGTAGCAAATGGCGAGGATCGGTACACCGCTCTCGAACACCGCCTGCGGCGCGCGCGGGGAGCCCTCTTCGGTCACCGACGCCGGGCCGCCCGAGAAGATCACGCCTTTGGGCTTCAGGCGCTCGAACGCTGCCATGGCCGATTGGAACGGGTGGATTTCGCAGTAGACGCCGGTCTCGCGCAAGCGGCGCGCGATCAGCTGGGTCACCTGCGACCCGAAGTCGATGATCAGGATGGATTCGGCGGGGGCGGTAGCAGCTTGCTCGGTCATGCGGCGGAGATAAATCCCGGGCCGACAATACGCAAGGGAAAGCGGACGGTGCGGCTTGCGGTTTCCCGCCGAGAATGCAGGATGCAATCGATTTCATGGCGCAGCATGGCGGATATGCCGTGGGAGGGAGCCATCGATGACCGACAATCGCCTGCTCGGGGCCGACTTCATTCGCGCCGCGGCCTGCCTAACCGTGCTGTTCCATCACCTCGCCCAGCGCATGAGCTGGAACAGCAATCTGGGCTTCATGGAGTGGTTCCGCATCTTCGCCAATGTTGGCACGTTCGGCGTCGCCATGTTCTTCGTATTGTCGGGATTCCTGCTCGCCCGGCCATTCTGGGTGGCGCTCGACAAAGGCGGGCCGATACCATCGCTGGGCATCTATGCGATGCGTCGCGCTGCCCGCATCCTGCCAGGTTTCTGGCTGGCACTGACCGTGACGTTCATCCTGTCGTTCACCCTTTTTGACGCCCAGTTCAACGGCGAACTGATGCTGCGTTTTCTTGCCGGCTTTTTCCTCGTCGCCGACTGGCACTGGGTGACGCTGTTCCCGGTGGAGATCAACGGCCCGTTGTGGTCGATCAGCTTCGAGGTGACGTCCTACGTGCTGCTTCCGCTTGGCCTGATGGGGCTTTTCGTGCTCCGCGGCGCCACCGGCGCCGGCTGGTCGTCGCGGGTCCTCTGGCTGGCTGTCATTGCGCTGGCGGTAGCGGCGCATTGGCTATTCGTGACCTATTATCCGATCGACGACGCGCAGCGCGGCTGGGATTACGGCCTGATCGGCGGCGCCAAGTGGTGGATGCCGCGCTACAACCCCTTCGGTTTTTTCGCCATGTTCGCGATCGGCGCACTGGCGGCCGGCGTGCAGGTGCGCTGGGGCGACCGAAAGAGCTGGATTTTCGACGTCCTGTCGCTGGCCGGCATCGCATGGGGCGTGTTCGTGATTGTCGACCTTCTGAGTTCAAGGGTCGAAGGACGCGACTTCGGCTTCCTCGGCATCCCTTACAGTTTCCCATGGTTTCAGCTCGCCATCGCGCTGACGCTGGCCGCGACGCCCTCCTCCGTGGTGATCGGGAGGCTGCTGGATAATCCGGTCAGCCGTTACCTCGCCACGATCTCATTCGGCATCTATGTCTGGCACTATGTCGTGCTCGAACTGGTGCGAAAGTACTGGGCGCCGGATATCGACCACGGCCAGATGGCCGATCCCGTGAAGTTCGTGATCGTGGGTGGCATGATCACGCTGATCACCATCGCGGTGGCGCATTTCTCCTTCCATGCTATCGAGAACCCGGTGATCCGTTGGGCGCGTGGGCGCGAGCAGAAAACCGTCGACAATGCGACCCTGTCGCCCGCAGCAGGATGAGACCCGATGCCCAAGACCGGCGAGACGTTCTGGCGCAATCCGCCGCCCTTCCATGAAGAGCGCGACGGCGGCCTCGTCGTGAGGACAGGCAAGGAGACCGACTGGTGGAACCACACGTTCTACCAGTTCAAGCACGCTGACGGCCACTTTCGCGCCACGCCGGTGACCGGTGACTTCAGCCTCGAGGTCACGTTCGCGGCAGACTACCGCCGGCTTTACGACCAAGCCGGGGCGATGCTGTTCGTCGATGGCGATAACTGGCTCAAGTGCGGCGTGGAATTCACGGACGGGCACATGCACTTCTCGGTGGTGGTCACCCGCGACGACCAGTCGGACTGGAGCGTGATGCCGCTACTGGCAGAACCTGGCACACCGGTGACGTTGCGCCTCACCCGGCATGCCGAGGCGCTGCGGGTGCAGATTCAGCTGGCCGACGGCATCTGGGCGCTGGTGCGGCTCTGTTACCTGCGGATGCCGGAGACGGTGGAGGTCGGGCCGATGACCTGTTCGCCCACCGGCGAAGGGCTCGAGGTGCAGTTCACGCGCGTCGAGATCGGCGAGCCGATCTCGCGGGAGCTGCACTAGTTGAGGATGGCGATCGATAGGTTGAGAAGGCTGGCGAAGGCTACCCAGCCGGCATAGGGCACGAATAGCCAGGCTGAGACGCGGTCATGGTTCCAGCGGTTGCCGATAAAGGCGAGGATCAGCGCCAGGATGGCGATGATCACGACGAGGGCCGGCCACAGCAGGTGCAGACTGAACCAAGTCGGGGACCAAAGCCAGTTGAGAACCATCTGGCCGTACCAGAGCTTCATCGCCAAGCCTTTGGGCTCGCTGAGGAATGTGCGCCAGCCGGCGACGGCGATGAGCACGTAGAGCGTGAACCAGACCGGGCCGAAGACCCAGTTGGGCGGGTTGAACGGCGGCTTGTTCAGGCTCGCATACCACTCGCCCGGAGCGGTCGAGACGCCGATCACGGCGCCCACGCCGATGACTACAACGAGGAAGGCGCCCAGCAGAACCAAAGCGCGGGGTGACTTGAGGTCGGAAAAGGTCAGCGTGCTCATGGCTTTGAGAACGACGCCCCGAGCCGGAGGTTCCGTCAGGCCTTGCGGCGGGCCATGAAGAAGTAAAAGCCGTCTGTGCCGGTGGTAAGCGGACTGAGCAGGACGCCGCCTTCGGGAGAGAAGCGGGAGCGCGCGGTGGACCCGGAAAAATGCTTCATCCACAGGGTGTTGCCGGGCACCGCCTCGAAGTCGGGGTGGCGCTCGAGGAAAGCGGCGGTCTGGCGGCTGTTTTCGTCGGGCAGGATCGAGCAGGTGATGTAGACCAGCGCGCCGCCGGGCTTCACATAGGTGGCGCCTTGGTCGAGAATTTCACTTTGTTCGCCAACGCGTTGGGCCACCTGCTCGGGGGTGAGTTTCCACTTGGCGGTGGGCTGGCGGCGCCAGGTGCCAGAGCCTGTGCAGGGGGCGTCGATGACCACGCGGTCGAGTTTGCCGACCAGATCGTCGAGCGCGCCGGGCTCGGGCGGGCGGACCTGGACGTTGCGGACGCCGTTGCGTTTCAGGCGATCGTAGATGGGCGCTAACCTGTTGCGATCGCTGTCGAAAGCGAAGATCTGACCCTTGTTGTTCATGGCTGCGGCCATGGCCAGGGTCTTGCCGCCGGCGCCGGCGCAGAGGTCGAGGATCTGCTCGCCGGGGCGGGCGTCGGCGAGGAGGCTAACTGCTTGAGATCCTTGGTCTTGTACCTCGAACCAGCCCTTGAGATAGGCTTCGTCGGTCTGGACGTTGGGGGTACGGCTATCGCCCGTGCCAGCCGCGAGGCGAATGCCGTTAGGGGTGACCGGTCCGGCTTCAGGCGAGAAGCGAGAGAGCGACTTCAACACCTTGTCCTGACTGGACTTCAGGGCATTGGTGCGGAGGTCGAGCGGGGGGCGGCTGGCCATGGCCTGAGCCTCGGCGACCCAGCTGTCGCCAAAACTCTCGGCGAGCTGCGCGGCGACCCACTCCGGTACGTCCGCGGCTACGAAATCCACCATCTGCGCATCGTTTTGTGCGTCAGAGAGACGATGAACTTCGTCCACTGTGAGGGCAGCCGGTGCGTGAGTGTCGGAGGCGAAAGCGTCGGCGAGCTGTTCGGGGGTCTGCCCCCACTCGCGGACGGCGACGCTGAGCACCAGTGCGCGCGGCGAATCCGACCCCATGCGGGCGGCGTGCGACTGCTTCCGGCGGAGGGCGTCGTAGACGAGGTTGCCGATGGCGGCGCGGTCGCCGGCGCCGGCGAAGCGGTTGTTGAGGCCCCAGGCCTTCAGCGCCTCGGAGACCGGGCGCTTGCGCGCCTCGATATCGGCGAGGACTTCGATGGCGGCGGCGATCCGGCCCGGGAGGCGCATGCGGGTTCCTTTGGGTGAGTGTGACCTCCCTACCCCACCCCCCGCGCCCATGCCAGTCCCAAGCTGTGGGCAAAGCGCTTCGGGCTGCGGCGGCCGAGCCGAATCGGTTAGGGGTTTGGGCATGCAGGTGGCTATCGACATGGGTACGGCGACGAGCGGGAACGCCGCGACGCTCGATCTGGAGGAACTCCTCGCCACCCGCCTGCTGGTCCAGGGCAATTCGGGGTCGGGCAAGTCGCATCTATTGCGGCGGCTGCTCGAGCAGAGCGCGCCCTGGGTGCAGCAATGCATCATCGATCCCGAAGGCGATTTCGTCACGCTGGCCGACAAGTTCGGGCATGTGGTGGTGGATGCCGAGCGGAGCGAGACCGAACTCACCCGCATTGCCGGCCGCATCCGCCAGCATCGCGTGTCGGTGGTTCTCAATCTCGAAGGCCTCGACGTCGAGCAGCAGATGCGCTGCGCGGCGGCGTTCCTCGGCGGGCTGTTCGATGCCGAACGCGACTTCTGGTATCCGATGCTGGTGGTAGTCGACGAAGCGCAGCTGTTTGCGCCAGCCGTCGCCGGTGAAGTGTCCGATGAGGCCCGCAAGGTGTCGCTCGGGGCGATGACCAACCTGATGTGCCGTGGCCGCAAGCGCGGGCTGGCCGGGGTGATCGCGACGCAGCGTCTCGCGAAGCTCGCCAAGAACGTGGCGGCCGAAGCCAGCAATTTCCTGATGGGCCGCACCTTCCTCGATATCGACATGGCGCGCGCCGCCGACCTGCTCGGCGTGGACCGGCGACAGGCCGAACAGTTCCGCGACCTGGTGCGCGGCAGCTTCGTGGCGCTGGGGCCGGCGATTTCCAAGCGGCCGCTGCCGGTCGCCATCGGTGAAGTCGAGACCAGCGCCCGTTCGTCGAGCCCGAAGCTGATGCCGCTGCCGGAAGCGCGGGCCGAGGACGCACATGAGCTGATCTTCACGCCGGGACCCGACGAGGCGAAGCTGCCGATCCGGCGTCCACCCCCGCCTGCACCGCGCGCCACGGCCGATATTCTCGCACAGCTGGTGCAGCCGCGTCCGGCGCCGATGAAGATCGAAGAGCCGGCCGGTCCGCCGATCGATCCGGCAGAACGCGAAGCGCTGATCGATCGGGTGCTGCGGGAAATCCTCGACGACCGCGATGCGTCGTTCAGAACCGTGGCCGTGCTCTATCAGGATTTTCTCGTCCGCTGCCGCATTCGCCGTGTGCCAGGAGAACCGCTGTCGCTGCCCGCGTTCCGGCAGAAGTTTGCCGTGGCCCGCGCCGGGGTAGACACCGACCTGGCGGAAAGCAGCGGCTGGCAGACGGCGCTGTCGCTTTCGGCGACGCTGGCCGACGACATCCAGGGCGTGTTCCTGATCCTGGCGCAGGCGGCTTTGGGCAAGGCGCCCTGCCCGTCCGATGCGACGCTGGCTCGAGCCTATGGCACGCATTCGCTGAGCCGGGCGCGCCGCCTGCTGGGCTATTTCGAGGAGCGCGGACTGATCGTCGTCCGCAATGACTTCAAGGGACTGCGGATCGTGGCGTTCCCCGATCTCGACGCCGAGACCGGCCCCGGCGACCCGAACCGGGGCGAGGACCAGCCGCAGGCGGCGGAGTAGCTGCCACGCCCTCGTGGTTCGACAGGCTCACCATGAGGGCTACCCTTTGCAGCGGTCTCTCAGAACCTCATCCTGAGCTTGTCGAAGGACGAGGTTCGGGCGCAACGCTCCCCTTGTTCATCTGCCGGAAGCTGGGGATCAGGAGCGGCACGAGGGTGGCGGCGAAGTAGCCGATGCCGGCGACCCACATGGCGGCGGAGATGCCGAGCCAGGCGATCAGGGCGCCACCGACCAGCCCACCGAAGGGGATCAGGATCCAGGCGATTGCACCGCTGAGCGCGGTGGCGCGGCCGATCATGTCGCGCGGGATACGCTCGATCATCACCACGCCGATAACCGGATTGATGAAGCCGGCAGCGAACCCGCCGAAGGCCAAGACCCCGAGCATCGACCAGAGCGGCATATCGACCGCGAACACGAAGAAGCGCGGCAGACCGGTGATCATGAAGGCGACCGTATAGACGACCAACCGAGGCAGTCTTTCAGCGAAAGCGGCCGCGATACTGGCACCGGCCACTGCGGCGCCGGTGAAGGTGGCGAAGAGCAGGCCGAGGACTTCCGGCCCGAAACCGTGCTGCTGCACCCAGACCGGAGCCAGCACCGCCGTGTAGGCCTGGTCGAGGAGGTTGGTGACGGCGATCATCATCATCATCGCGGCCAGCACGCTGTCCTTGCGGAGAAAGTCCCAGCCGGCGCGAAGATCCTGCCAGTAGGTCGACGTCTTCGCGTCGCGCGGCGCCGGAGGCGGCAGCTTCGGGATGCCGAAGTGGATGAATGTCGCAGCGAACAGGAAGGCTATGGCGTTGAGGATCAGCACCTCGGTGGGGCCGATCACGGCGATCAAGGCTCCGGAGGCGGCCAGGCCGGCAGTGGTGGCTGTCCGCTCTATCGCCGAATTGACGCCGGCGACGCGCTCGAGCGGTACGTCGGCAAGTTCGGCAACAGCAGGAGTCAGCGCCGTCTTGGCCGCATCGGACGGGCCCCGCAGCACGCCGAGAAGAAAGACGATAGGCAGCAACACCGGAAAGACCAGCAGATCGAGCCAGTGCAGCAGCGGGATCAGCGTGATGACCACCGCGGAGGCCACGTCGCAGGTGACGGCGATGCGCCGTTGCCCGAGCCGATCGATCAGCGGCCCGCTGAGGCCCTTGGCCATCACATAGGGCATCATTTCGAACAGGCCGGTCAGGCCGGTCAGCACCGGATCGCCGGTGGTGACGAGGACGAGCCACGGCACGGCGACGCCAGCCAGGCGTGACCCCGAGATGGAGAATATCTCGGCAGCCACAAGGGCGAGGAAGGGCCGTTTCATTCCTCGGTCTCCCGCTTGTGCGGCACGCGGCCGGGAAACGGGAAGGCGTGCAACATGACGGTGAACAGCTCGGTGCCCTCGGGCAGCGGCTCGCCCAGTGGCGGGCCATCGCGCATGGCTTCCCAGAGCAGGTGCTTCAGCCCGGCCGTCAGCTTTTCGGCGGCCTCCGGTGTCATGGCCACGGTGAAATCGGAGGTCGCCGATGCCTTTCGCCATGGCACCGGAAGTTCGGCGAACTCCTGCAAAGCCTGCTGCATGACGCCCACCTGCCACGTCAGCGCGGCCTGCATGAAGGCAACGCCGGCATCGAGCTTTTCCCCTTCCGCGGTCTTGTCGACGAAGGATGTCGACTCGTGCGTGGCGCGCCACCAGCGGTCGCGTCTGGACTCGCTCGGCGCGTCCTCGATGAAGCCGTGCTGGGCGAGCTGGCGCAGGTGATAGCTGGTGGCGCCGGTGTTGAGACCGAGGCGCTCGGCCAGCATCGTGGCGGTGGCGGGCCCATCCATGCGGAGAAGGCCGAGCATGCGCATGCGGACCGGATGGGCCAACGCTTTGAGGGCGGTGGCGTCGGGGATGATCTGCGAGATGGTGCGGGACTGGGTCATACAGGCAGGATAAGATTGCAAAGAGGTGTTTGCAAATGATTCTTTGCAGTCTTGTTGCTGAGCATCCAGTACACTCGGCGCCATTCCCGCGGAGGCGGGAATCCAGCATCCGCGGATGGGAGCGGTTCCTTCACGGCAAGAGCCGCAGCGTCGAGGATGCTGGATCCCCGCCTTCGCGGAGATGACACCGTGGGTGTGGGGGAACGTTAGGGGAGGCTGAGGGCGCCAAGATGAGGTTTGGCACAAGGTGCCCCCCCCTCCACCGCGCTATGCGCGGTCCCCCTCCCCCGTAAACGGGAGAGGAGCGCCGACTGAGGGATGGGGAATGCTGGGAGATCGCCACCCCTCTCTCGCGGCGCTAAGGTTTGCTGCGCAAAACCAAGCTCTGCAAGGGGAGGAGGGGCCCGACTGAGATGATGAGTCTTGCGCGCCCTCTCTCCCCTTGAGGGAGAGACGCGAGACTTGCGAACGCAGTGAGTTAGTCGCAGCAGAGAGGGGTATGCCGGCCTTTCGACGGAGCAAGGTGCTCCCCCCTCCACCGCGCTGTGCGCGGTCCCCCTCCACCGTAAACGGGAGAGGAATCCCGACTGAGAGGTTTAGCCCCGCAGGCCCGGGGCCTCTTGGCCTGTGCTCTGGACGTATTCGGTGTAGCCGCCGCCGTAGGTGTGGATGCCGTCCGGGGTCAGCTCGAGCACGCGGTTGGACAGGGCCGCGAGGAAGTGGCGGTCGTGGGAGACGAACAGCATGGTGCCTTCGTAGGCCGAGAGGGCCTCGATCAGCATTTCCTTGGTGGCGATGTCGAGGTGGTTGGTGGGCTCATCGAGGACAAGGAAGTTGGGCGCGTCGAAGAGCAGCTTGGCCATGACGAGGCGGGCCTTTTCGCCGCCCGAGAGGACGCGGCACTTCTTTTCGATCTCGTCGCCGGAAAAGCCGAAGCAGCCGGCGAGCGTGCGCAGGGTCGAGATGGTGGCCTGCGGGAACGAGGATTCCAGCGACTGGAACACGGTCTCGTCGCCATCGAGCAGGTCCATGGCGTGCTGGGCGAAATAGCCCATCTTGACGCTGGGGCCGCGCGAGATCGTGCCCTGATCGGGCGCGACGGAATCGGCGACGAGCTTCAGAAGCGTCGACTTGCCGGCGCCGTTGACGCCCATGATGCACCAGCGCTCCTTGCGGCGGACGTGGAAATCGAGGCCGTCATAGATCGAGCGGCTGCCATAGGCCTTCGAAACTTTCTTGAGCAGCACCACATCCTCGCCGGAGCGGGCGGGCTGCTTGAACTCGAAGCTGACAGACTGACGACGCTTGGGTGGCTCGACCTTGTCGATCTTGTCGAGCTTTTTCACCCGGCTCTGCACCTGCGCGGCGTGGCTGGCGCGGGCCTTGAAGCGCTCGATGAAGGCGATTTCCTTGGCAAGCATGGCCTGCTGGCGGTCGAACTGCGCCTGCTGTTGCTTCTCGGCCAGCGCGCGCTGCTGCTGATAAAAATCGTAGTCGCCGGAATAGGAGGTGAGCGCGCCGCCGTCGATCTCGACGATCTTGTTGACGATGCGGTTCATGAAGGCACGGTCGTGCGAGGTCATGAACACGGCGCCTTCGTAGCGCTTCAGAAAATCCTCGAGCCAGATCAGACTTTCGATGTCGAGGTGGTTGCTCGGTTCGTCGAGCAGCAGGGCGTCGGGGCGCATCAACAGGATCTTGGCCAGCCCGACGCGCATCTTCCAGCCGCCTGAAAGCGCGCCGACGTCGCCGTCGATCATCTCGGAGCTGAAACCGAGGCCGGTCAGCACTTCGCGGGCGCGGGCATCGAGGCTGTAGCCGTCGAGCTCCTGGAACTTACCCTGCACGTCGCCATAGCGGGTGATGACGGCATCGAGATCAGGGCAGTCCGGATCGGACATGGCAGCTTCGAGCTCGGCCATTTCGGCGATCAGTGCGCCGGCGGGCCCTGCCCCTTCCATCACCTCGGCAACGGCCGAGCGGCCGGCCATTTCGCCGACATCCTGGCTGAAATAGCCGATGGAGGTGCCGCGATCGACCGAGACCTGGCCTTCATCGGCCTGTTCCTCGCCGGTGATCAGGCGGAACAGCGTGGTCTTGCCGGCGCCATTGGGGCCGACGAGGCCGACCTTTTCGCCCTTGAGCAGGCTGGCCGAGGCTTCGATGAAGACGATCTGCTTGCCGTTCTGCTTGCCGATGGATTCGAGGCGGATCATGAGGGCCGGGCCTTCAAAAGAGAGCGGGCCCAATGTGGGCCCGGATTTTGATCGTGGGTAAACCATCATGGGCCGCAAAGTGCAAGGCGGCCGGACGCAGGGCGGCTATTACGGCAGCTTGTGGCCGGCGGCGGTAAAGAGGCGGTACCACTCTTCACGGCTGAGGGTCACGTCCGAGCCGGCGGCGCTGTCGCGGACGCGTTCGGGCTTGGTGGTGCCGAGCACGACCTGGATGTTGGCGGGGTGGCGGGTGATCCAGGCGACGGCGATGCCGGTCGGGGTGACGCCATGTCTTGCGGCGATTTCGTCGATGGCGTCGTTGAGCGGGCCATAGGCTTCGCGATCGCCGAGGAAGACGCCGTCGAACCAGCCCTTCTGGAACGGCGACCAGGCCTGCAGCGTGACCTTGTTGATGCGCGAATAGTTGAGGATGTCGTTGTCGCGCGACACCGACTGCTCCAGCCCGTTGATGTTGGCGGCGATGCCCTGGGCGAAGAGATTGGCGTGGGTGATGGAGAGCTGCACCTGATTGGCGACCAGCGGCTGGGTGACCGCGGTCTTGATCAGCTCGGTCTGGCCGGGCGTGAAGTTCGAGACGCCGAAATGCCGGACCTTGCCGGCCTGTTCCAGGGCGGTGAAGGCTTCGGCGACGTCCTCGGGCTCGACCAGGGTATCCGGGCGGTGGAGCAGCAGGACGTCGATGTAATCGGTCTTCAGCGCCGCCAGAGATTCATCGACGGACTTCAGAATGTGCTCCTTGGAGAAGTCGAAGAAGCCCTTGCGGATGCCGGTCTTGGTCTGGATCACGAGGTCGGCGCGCTCGCTGGCCGAGAGGGTCACGGCCTCGCCGAAGCGCTTCTCGCAGAGGTGGCGCTCGCCGCCATAGATGTCGGCGTGGTCGATCATGTTGATGCCGACGTCACGGGCCGCGGAGTAGAGCGTGCGGATTTCGGCGTCGCTCATGGTCTTGATGCGCATCAGGCCAAGAATGATGCTGGAGACGGTGACGCCGGAGGTGGAGAGCTGGAAGGACTTCATGCCAAACCTTTGGAGAAAACTGTCGAGACGACAATGAGTTGAACGATGAGCGCCAGCCAGAACAAGGTCAGGATCACGACGCCTATGGCGTAGGCCCAGAAGCGATGGATGACCTGGTTGGTGGTGACGTGAATGGCGGCGTGGACGTAGCGCGAGACGACGAAGGCCCAGGCGAGGACGAGATCGAACCAGGTGGGGCCGACGAAGACGGCCACCACGCAGCCGACATAGAACAGTACGGGCAGCTGGAACTGGTTGTCGAAGGCGTTGGACACCTTCTTCTCGCGCTCCGGCCATGGCTCGCGGGAGAGCGCCATGTCGCGGATCTTGACCTCGCCGCGGACGATCATGGGCACGCGGATGGTGCCCAGATACCAGAGGATGGCGAGCGCCAGCACGCCCTGCGCCAGCATGGCAGCGATCAACCAGGCGGTGACGCTCTGCATCGACTAGACGCCGCCGCGATAGTTCGGGGCTTCGCGGGTGATCGAGACGTCGTGGACGTGGCTCTCGTGCAGGGCAGCGCCGGAGATCTTCACGAAAACCGAGTTCTTCTTAAAGTCGGGCAGCGTGTGGGCGCCGGTATAGCCCATGGCGGCCTTGAGGCCACCGGCGAGCTGGTGCAGCACATTGCCGGCCGGGCCTTTGTAGGGCACCTGCCCCTCGATGCCCTCGGGGACGAGCTTCATCTGCTCGCGCACATCCTGCTGGAAATAGCGGTCGGCGGAACCCGCGCCCATGGCGCCCACCGAGCCCATGCCGCGGTAGGATTTGTAGGAGCGGCCCTGGTAGAGATAGACCTCGCCCGGGCTCTCGTCGGTGCCGGCCAGAAGCGAGCCGACCATCACGCAAGAAGCGCCGCCCGCCAAGGCCTTAGCCATATCACCTGAGAATTTGATTCCGCCGTCGGCGATGACCGGGACGCCCTGCTTGTCGGCCTCTTCGGCGCAGGACATGACGGCCGCGAGCTGCGGCACGCCGACGCCGGCGACGATGCGGGTGGTGCAGATCGAACCGGGACCGATGCCGACCTTGACGGTATCGGCGCCCGCGTCGATCAGCGCCTTGGTGGCCTCGGCCGTCGCGACGTTACCGGCGACGATGCGGGTGGAGTTGGACTCGCGCTTGACGCGTTCCACTGCCTCGGCGACGCGGACGGAGTGGCCGTGGGCGGTGTCGATGACCAGGAGGTCGACGCCGGCTTCGATCAGCGCCATGGAGCGCTCGTAGCCCTTGTCGCCGACGGTGGAGGCGGCGGCGACGCGGAGGCGGCCCTGCGCGTCCTTGCTGGCATTGGGGTTGAGCTGGGCCTTTTCGATGTCCTTGACGGTGACGAGGCCGGTGCAGCGGTAGTCGCTGTCGACAACCAGCAGCTTTTCGATGCGATGCTTGTGAAGGAGCCGCTTGGCCTCTTCCTTGGAGACGCCATCGCGGACGGTGACGAGGTTTTCGTGCGTCATGAGCTCGGAGATGGGCTGGGCCGGGCTCGAGGCGAAGCGGACGTCACGGTTGGTGAGGATGCCGACCAGCTTGCCGATGGAGCGGCCGCCCTTGCCGCCGTTCTCGACCACCGGAATGCCGGAAATGCGGTTGAGCTGCATAAGGTTGAGTGCGTCGGCGAGGGTCGCGTCGGGGCCGATGGTGATCGGGTTGACCACCATGCCGCTTTCAAAGCTCTTCACCTGGCGGACGTGTTCGGCCTGCTCTTCGGGGGTGAGGTTCTTGTGGATCACGCCGAGGCCGCCAGCCTGGGCCATGGCGATGGCCATGCCGCTTTCAGTGACCGTATCCATCGCTGCCGAAATGATCGGCAGGTTGAGCTCGATATCCTTGGTGATGCGGGTGCCGATATTGACTTCGGACGGCAGGACATCGGACCGCGCGGGCTGCAGCAGCACGTCGTCGAAGGTGAGCGCGCTCTCGCCGGTGATGGAGGTAATGATCTTCGCCAAGGGGAACGCCCTTCCTTTGTCTTGCAGAAGAAAACAGGAAGCCCGCCGGATGCGACTCGACGCCGTCGGCGGGTTGGCGAGGGTGATTACCACCGGGTTACGACAAAGGAAAGGCGGTTTGGGAGGGGCAGCTATGCGTCCCCTCCCCCGGGGTTCGGCCGTCAGCGTCGGGCGTACTTGGCGCGGCGCTTGACCGCCTCGAAGACGAAGTAGTCGCCGATCTCGTGCACCCGGCAGCCGCCGAAGATGGTGGTGAGCTTGTTGCGGTACCAGTCGCGTCGCCTGGTTACCATCCACATCGTTCCGCCCAGCACCAGCCGGTTGAAGCCCTTTTCGATGAAGTGCTTCGGGACCGAGAAGTCGACATGGTAAGGCGGGTTCGAGATGATCTTGGTGAACCCGGTTCCCCGGGTGTTCCGGAAGCCGTCGGACAATTCCACCGTCACACCGGACACGCCATTGGTATCGGCGTTGCGGCGAGCGACGGCGACGGCCACCGGATCGTTATCGAGCATGATCACGTGAGCCGGTGGCATGTGGTGGGCTGCGAGAATGCCGACGAGGCCATAGCCGCAGCCGAGGTCGAGCACTTTGTCGCCCGGGTCGAACTGGATCAGCGAGAGCATTGCCAGCGTACCGGCATCCGCACGATGTGGAGAAAAGAGGCCCGGCGCAGTCTGCAGTCGCAGCGTCACCTGGCCGATAGTCACGTCGAACATGAGATATCCCATCAAACAGCATTTGAGTGGGATCAGGGTTCCGGCGGGGGTTCAGGGCGTGGCGAGCATGCGCAGGCGCAAGCGCTCGACCCGGGCCCAGAGGAACTCAGCGCATTACCAGACGTCGGTGCATGACCGATGGCGCAGGCGGCAGATGTTGCGATTGAAGCAGAGAGTCCAGCCCGGAGAACGATCTGATCCATAACGGCTCGCGTCGAATCCGGGACGAGCACAAGCGCTCGGCAGCCCGGTTCATGGCGTCGTTACGGATCGATCAATTCGCTCGCATGGAGTGCTCCGGCGCGAAGAATTCGCAGCAGCACTATGTGGCGTTCCTTCAAGGGGAGCAAGACGCCAAGTGTCTGCGCATCCGCCCGATCTTCCGCATGGCGGAATAGACCTAAGTGGCAGGCCGCGAGGGGTGACGACTCCGCGCAAAGGTGCAAAACTGCGCGCCTTCCTGCCTGCCCCTCAAATTTTCCAGTGTCCCGTATTACGCCCCTCATACTCGCGGTCGCCCTGTTCATGGAGAACATGGACTCGACCGTGATTGCCACGTCGCTACCGGCGATTGCGGCGGATATCGGGGCGGAGCCGATTTCGCTCAAGCTGGCGTTGACCAGCTATTTCGTGGCGCTCGCCATCTTCATTCCGCTGTCGGGCTGGATGGCCGACCGCTTCGGGGCGCGCAATGTATTCCGGGCCGCGATCGCGGTGTTCATGCTCGGCTCGATCTGCTGCGCCTTCTCATCCTCGCTCGAAACCTTCGTCGGCTCCCGCTTCCTGCAGGGCATGGGCTCGTCGATGATGACGCCGCTGGCCCGCCTCGTGCTGGTCCGGACGACGCCGCGGACGCAGCTGGTGTCGGCAATGGCGTGGCTGACGCTGCCGGCGCTGATCGGGCCGCTGACCGGTCCGCCGATCGGCGGCCTGCTGACGACCTATCTCAGCTGGCACTGGATCTTCTGGATCAACATCCCCATCGGCGTGCTCGGCATCATCATGGTGTCGATCTACCTGCCGCCCGTGGAGACACGGACGCCGCGGCCGATCGACCTTCCAGGCTTTTTCCTTGCCGGCCTCGCGTTTGCGGGCATCATCTTCGGACTGTCGGTGATCAGCCTGCCCGCCATTCCGCTCGTGGTGGGCTACACGGCCGTGGGCGTCGGGGTCGTGTCGGGCCTGGGCTACTGGTTCCACGCGCGGCGGACGGAGTTTCCGCTGCTCGACCCACGCCTTTTCCGCCACAAGCTGTTCCGTAGTTCGATCATCGGCGGTTCGGTGTTCCGCATCGGAGTGGGGGCGACGCCGTTCCTCCTGCCGCTGATGCTGCAGCTCGCTTTCGGACTGACGCCGTTCGAAAGCGGCATGATCACCTTCATCGGCGCGTTTGGCGCCATCACCAGCAAGGTGGTGGCAGAGAAGGCCTTTGCGACCTTCGGCTTCCCTCGGGTGCTGTCAGTGGCTTCAGTCGGCGCGTGCCTCGCGCTGGCGGTGAACGGCTTTTTCACGCCGGAAACGCCGCATGTGATCATTTACGCCGTGCTGCTGACGACGGGATTGCTGCGCTCGATGTTCTTTACCGGCGTCAACGCGCTGGGCTTTTCCGATGTCGACGAGCACGAGGCCAGCCAGGCCTCGGCGATCACGGCGGTGAGCCAGCAGCTCAGCGTGGCGTTCGGCGTCGCGGTGGCCGGCGGCACGCTGGAAGTCAGCGCGCAATTCATGGGCGGCGAGCTCAGCCTCGGCGCCTTCCACGTGGCCTGGTTCGTGGTCGCCGGCGTGTCGCTGCTCAGCGGCCTGTTCTTCTGGCGCCTGCCGCCCGACGCCGGCAGCGATGTTTCCGGCCACAAACTGATCAAGCCGACGCCCAAACCCGACGATACCCCGCTATGACCGCTACGCGCCTGACGCCACTGATCCTTGCCGTGGCGCTGTTCATGGAGAACATGGATTCCACCGTGATCTCCACCTCGCTGGCGGAGATCGCGCGGGACATCGGGACGGAGCCGATTGCGCTGAAACTGGCGCTGACAAGCTATTACGTGGCGCTCGCCATCTTCATTCCGATTTCCAGCTGGATGGCCGACAAGTTCGGGGCGCGGAAGGTGTTCGCCTGGGCGATGGCGGTGTTCATCCTCGGCTCGGTGGCCTGCGCGGTGTCGAACTCGCTGCTGACCTTCGTGCTGAGCCGCTTCCTGCAGGGCATGGGCGGAGCGATGATGACGCCGGTGGCGAGACTGGTGCTGGTGCGGGTGACGCCGCGCAACCAGCTGGTCAATGCGATGGCGTGGCTGTCCATTCCCGGGCTGGTCGGGCCGATCGTGGGGCCGCCGGTGGGCGGCGCCATCACCACCTATCTCAGCTGGCACTGGATCTTCCTCATCAACGTGCCGATCGGGCTGATAGGGATGATCCTGGTCAACAAATTCCTGCCCGAGTGGCACCGGAACGAGCCGCGGCGCATGGATTTCCGCGGCTTTTTCCTCGCCGGCGCGACTTTTGCGGGCTGGGTGTTCGGCGCCTCGGTGCTGACCCTCCCGGCTTTGCCGGCGGTCTATGGCTATCTGGGCCTGGGGCTCGGGGTGATCACCGGGCTGACCTATCTCTGGCACTACCGGCGGACAGAATATCCCCTGCTCGATCTGCGCGTGTTCCGGCTGCCGATGTTCCGCATCACGGTGATTGCCGGCGCCTTCTTCCGGCTCGGCGTGGGTGCGACGCCGTTCCTGTTCCCGCTGATGCTGCAGCTGGCCTTCGGTTTCACGGCGTTCCAGAGCGGGATGATCACCTTCGCCGGTGCGGTCGGGGCGTTCGGGGCGAAATTCCTCGCCGAGCGGGTGATCCAGGCGACGGGCTTCAAGGCGACGCTGATCTGGTCGACACTGGTGACGGCGCTGGGCATTTTCGCGCAAGCCAATTACTCGCCCGAGACGCCGATCCCGCTGATGCTGGCGATCCTGATCGCGGCGGGCTTTTTCCAGTCGCTGTTCTGGACGGCGACCAATGCCTTCGTCTTCGCCGACGTCGAGGACAAGGATGCCGGACAGGCCAATGTGATCAGCCAGGTGACGGTGCAGCTGTCGCTGGCCTTCGGCGTGGCCGTCGGCGGCGCGGTGCTGGAAGTGTCACGCCTGTTCATCAGCCGCGGCGCAGAACCGGCGCTGAGCGACTTCCACATCGCCTTCTGGGTGGTGGGAGCGGTGACGCTGATCTCGACCACGATCTTCGCCTTCAAGATTCCCAAAGGCGCCAACCTGCATCACGGCGATGCCGGCGATGGCGGCGGGCACTAAGGCCAGCGGGCCTAAGCCGCTTGATCCAGGTCCATTTTGCCGGCGCGGAGCCCCGATGACGCTTCCCACCAGTCGGCGAGGCCATCGATCATCGGGACGAGCTGGCGGCCGGCCTCGGTGAGGTCGTAGTCGACATGCCGGGGGTAGCCGTCATGCTCGGTACGCGTCAGCAGCCCGACTTTCTCGAGCTTTTTCAGTTCGAGCGAGAGGATACGGTGCGAGACGGTGGGGTTGTCGCGCTGCAGGTCCGAGAAGCGCTTGGTGCCGTCCTTGAGATAATAGAGCAGCAGCGTGGGCCAGCGGCCGGAGAGCACGCGCATCACGTCCTCGATGGGACAGGCGGACACCAGGGTCTTCATCGACGGCGCTCCATGGTTACAAAAAGGTCCGTAATTTACTTGGGGTGAGAACGAACTAGGTTCCACCCCGCTGCGCAGCGTTTCTCAAACGCATACGGACAAAATCAATGGAACCGATCCTCGTTTACGGCTTCCCGGCGGGAAGCTCGATGGGCCTTGTCGCCGCATTGGAATGGCTGGGCCAACCCTATCGCCTGAGCCGCGTCGACATGCTGGGCGAAATGCGCGAGCCGGCCTATCTGCGGCTGAACCGGCGGGTGGAGACGCCCACGCTGATCACCCATGACGGCCGCGTCGTCACCGAAATCATTGCGATTGCGGGCTATTTCGCGGCCCGCGACAGCGAACGGCGGATCAGCTTTGCGCCGGGCAAGGCGGAGGCCGACCGGATGATGCAACTGATGGCCTTCATCAATACCGGCTTCACCGGGGCGTTCAGCCCGCTGTGGACGGCGATGGAGCTGCCAGAGCCGGACCCGGAGCACGAGGCGCATCTCAAGCGCTACGGGCGGCCCGGCGTGATCGAAAGGCACGACCGGCTGGAGGAGATGATCGGCGAGACGCCGTTTCTCGCCGGCGACCGGCCGACGCTGGCGGATGGCGTGCTGATCGGCGTGGCACGCTGGCTCGACTATCACGAGGTGGCGCCGCGAAGCCGGTGGCCGAAGCTCGATGCGTTGCGGCAGCGGATCGAGGCGACGCCGGAAGTGCAGTTCGCGCTGGCGATCGAGAACGGCGAGAACCCCGCCGGGTCTGGCGCCCTGCTCGGACAGGTACCGCTGGCCGAAGTGATCGCGCGGTACGGGACGGCGGTCTAGTCGTCGTCCCCCTCGTCCGCGTCGCGGCTGGGGGCATTGCCCTTGAAGCCGCGGGCGAGAAGGTAGGTCTCCGCACTGCCCTGGCGGCTGGCCTTGGGTTTGGCATGGAGCGTGGTGGTGAAGTGGCGTTTCAACAGCGCCAGCAGCTCGTGCTCCGTGCCGCCCTGGAAGACCTTGGCGATGAAGATGCCGCCCGGCGCGAGCACATCGATGGCAAATTCGGCAGCCATTTCAACGAGGCCGATGATGCGCAGATGATCGGTGGCGCGATGGCCGGTGGTCGGCGAGGCCATGTCGGACATCACGATATCAACCTTGTGGCCGCCGAGCGCATCGATCAGCGCCTTGGGGGCGTCGTCGTCGGTGAAATCCTTCTTTAGGAAGATCACGCCGTCGATGGCGTCCATCTCGAGGAAATCGATGCCGACGATCAGCGGATTTTCGGGCGTGGAGCCGACGAGCGGAGCGGCGATCTGCGACCAGCCGCCGGGCGCGGCGCCGAGATCGACGATGCGCTGGCCCTTCCTGAAGATCTTGTAGCGCTCGTCGAGCTCCTTGATCTTGTAGGCGGCGCGGGAGCGGAAGCCCTCGGCCTTGGCCTGCGCCACATAGGGATCGTTGAGCTGGCGCTGCAGCCAGAGGGTCGAGCCGATCTTGCGGCCCTTGCTGGTTTTGACCCGGACCTTGAGGTCGCGGTTGGACTTGCGGCCGGCGCCGCCGCCCATATTGGTGGTCTTGACCATCAGCGCCCTCCCCGGCCCGGCCGGCCGCCGCGTTCGCCCCGGTCGGCGTCGATCAGCGAGATCAGGATGCCCTCGCGCAGGCCACGGTCGGCGACGCGCACGCGGGTGGTCGGCCATTCGCGGCGGATGGCCTCGAAAATGGCGCAGCCCGGCAGCACCAGGTCGGCGCGGTCGCGGCCGATGCAGGGGTGGCTGACGCGGCGATCGAAGGGCATGCCCAAGAGCGCGGTGATGGTGGCGTCGATCTCGGCCTTGTTCATCCAGAGGCCGTCGACCTTCTGGCGCTCGTAGCGTTCGAGACCGAGATGCAGCCCGGCCAGTGTTGTGACGGTGCCAGAGGTGCCAATCAGGTGGACCGGGTGTTCGGCGATCATCTGGCGCAGCTTTTCGCGGCCGCGGAACTGGCGCAAGTGGCTGGAAACGAAAGCCACCATGGCCTCGAACGTCTCGGCCGTGACGTCGACGCCACCGAACTTTTCGGCAATGGAGACGACGCCCACCGGCAGCGACTGCCAGGAGCGGATGGACGAGGACATGCGGCCCTGGCGGCGCGGGCGGCCGCCGCGGAAATCGAGCCAGGCCAGCTCGGACGAGCCGCCGCCGATGTCGAACATCAGGGCGCCTTCGCTGTCGGCGTCGATGAGGTCCGCGCAGCCGGTGACGGCGAGGGAGGCTTCGGTTTGTCTGTCGACGATCTCGAGCTTCAGGCCCAGCTCGCGCTCGACTCTCTCAATGAATTCAAGGCCGTTGCTGGCAGAGCGGCAGGCTTCGGTGGCGATCAGCCGCATGCGGGCGGGCTCGTGCTCGCGCAGCTTGTTGCGGCACTGGCGCAGGGCCTCCATGGTGCGTTCCATGGCAGCATCGCTCAGACGACCGGTGGTGGAGAGCCCCTCGCCCAGGCGGACGATGCGGGTGAAGCCGTCGAGCACGCGGAAGCTCTGCTCGTGTGGGCGGGCGATCAGCAGACGGCAGTTGTTGGTGCCGAGGTCGAGCGCCGCATAAAGCGGGCCGCGGGGCCTGCGAGAGCCCGGATTTGTCGCCGGATTCTTGGCGTTTTGCGTCCGCCGGTCCGTGTTGGCCTGACGCGGGCGGTGGTTGCCCTCAGGCGCGGCCGGCGGAAGCGGTGCGCCCACGCCGTCACGGTGCCCCACCTCGGCCAGAAGCTCGGGTGCGGCGGCGGACCGATCTGTGTCGGCCAACCTGGTTCTCCAGTCTGCGCGGTCGCTCCAGGGAAGTACCGAGGGCGCCCGGGCGCAGTTTCATTACGTGTCGGGACCAAGGTAGAGCAGGACGCCGTTCAGCGCAACGCCGGGTTTTCGCCGCAAAGCTGAACCGCGGATGAACGCGATCTAGAGCCGCGTGAGTTCGAACGACTTGCAGAACATGCCCGAACAGCCATGCACCTTCATGGAATTGTTCGAGACGATGGTCATGGTGGCGTCGTAGGTCTGGCCGTCATAAACGACGGTGCCGGTCCACTTGTTCTCCTCGACCGGAGCGCCGCGGACGATGGTCTTGTTGAGGAGCGCCAGATTTTCCTCGGTGCGCTCGTCCTCGCGCAGCCAGGTGAGCTTGGCGCAGAGTTCTTCGCCGCCCTTGCCGCAATGGGCGACGCGATAGCGGGATTCGCCGGTGGTGACCTGCCACTGGCCGCTCGGATCGATGTCGGCGGCGATGGCAGGGCCGGCAAGCAGGCCGCAGACGATTGCGGCGGCACAGGCGGTGCTTAGAAACGACATCGGGACGCTCCTCTCGCCGCCTTTGCGGCGCAGTGTCCTTGGACGGAAAGGAAGCGGGTCGCACCAAACAGCCACACGTGCGGCCTTCAGCCCGATAACGGGCCGAAACGCGGGAAAGTTCCGGGCGGAGAGCGGCCATCACGAGGCGGCGATGAGTTCTGGTCCGCGGCCCTGCCGGGGTCTATGGTCCGGCCCAACGATAACAACAGGTCAGGACGCAAGAGCCATGGGTGAACGGATCAAACTCACCGCTTCGGACGGTTTCGCCTTCAACGCCTATCGCGCCGTGCCCGAGGGCAAGCCGCGTGGCGGCGTGGTGGTGATCCAGGAGGTCTGGGGCCTCAACAACTGGATCCGCAGCGTGGTGGATCGCTGGGCCAGGCATGGCTATCTGACAATCGCGCCGGCCATGTTCGACCGGGTGGAGTATGGCTACGAGAGCAACAATTACGGGCCGGACCAGTTCGTGATCATCGGCGAGCTGATGAAGAAGTTCGATCGCGACACCGCCCTGCTCGACGTCGAGGCGGCGATCAAGGCGGCGGCGGAAGGCGGCAAGGTCGGCATCACAGGCTACTGTTTCGGCGGCGCCACCAGCTGGCGGGCGGCGAACAAGGGCCTCGGGCTGACGGCGGCCTCAGGCTATTATGGCGGCGGCATCCCGAACTATATCGACCTCGCCCCGCAGGTGCCGATCGAGATGCACTTTGGCGACCGCGACAAGGGCATTCCGCTCGAGCAGATCGAGCAGCTCAAAGCCCGCCACCCGAGCGCCGACATCTATGTCTATTCAGGCGATCACGGCTTCTGCAACAGCGACCGGCCGAGCAATTTCGACGAGGCGGCCTGCACCAAGGCCTCGGCGAGGAGCCTCGCCTTCTTTCACAAGCACCTTGGCTGAGTTCGATCTCGCGGCGCATCTGCGCTACCTGCACGCCGAGCAGGTGGCGGCGCAGGCCGCGCCGCTATCGGCCCGCAAGGCGCTGCTGGTGGCGCTGCTGGTCGACGCCTATGCTGATCGACTGTTCGCCGCGCAGGACGTTGCCGACGACGTATTGGAGTTTCGCGACGGGCTGGCGACCGGGTCGCCGGCGCTGGGGCTGGTATTCGAGCTCGCGGCGGGCCGGGCGCAGCTGACCACCGAGCCGGTGACGGTGCCGACGGCGGAATACGGCGCGCTCAGCGTGCAGGACTTCATGGTGAGCCTCTACAACAATCACAGCGTGCAGCGCGTGATGCTGGTGGCGCACGATGGCACCCGGCACGACGCGCATGCGGTACTGGCCGAAGCCGTGGCGACGTTTGGCTAGGCGAGGGTTCTAGCGAGTTGCTGGGCGACCGTGAGCGGTGGAACCCAGCCGAGTTCGCGCGTCAGCGGCGTCGAATCGACGGTGAGCGAACCGGCCAGTTGCTCGTACATCCGCGCACGGCCGACAGCAGCGGCGGCCGTGCGCAACAGAACCGGCGGGAACGGCAACAGCAGCGGGCGTTTGCGGGCCGCCGTAGCGATGGCGCGGATCAGGTCCGGGGTCGAGAGATCGTGCTGGTCGGAGACGAGCCAGGTCTTGCCGGCCGCCGCGGGATGAGTCAGCGCGAGCCCGATGGCCGAGGCGAAGTTCTCGACGCCGACGAGGCTGCGGCGGTTGCGGACCGAAGCCAGCGGCAGCGGCATGCCGCGGGTCACGAGCCGGATCAGGGTGCGGAAATTACCGCCGACACCGGGACCATAGACCAGCGGCGGACGCAAGGTGACGAGATCAAGCCCGGTGCGGGCGGCGATGTCGCGCAGCCCCTGCTCCGCCTCGTGCTTGGAGACGGCATAGGCACCCTGCGGGGCCGGCGCGTCGGCGGCCGCATAGGCGGTGTCGCCTCCCTCGCCATTGACCTTGATGGTGCTGATGAAGACAAAGCGGCGCGCGCCGGCCCGTGCCGCGGCTTCGGCAAGGCGGAGGGTGGCATCGCGATTGGTGCGCCGGAAAGCGTCGAAGTCTCCAGCGGCGGCGCGGCGGCCGTCATGGACGCGGGCAGCGAGATGGACGACGGCATCGCAGGTTTCGAGCGCGGCGCGCCAGTCGGTAGTGGCGTCGATGTCGCCGACGGCTACGGCGCCGGGCCGCGGGGAGCGCGCTGCTTCGCGAACCTCCCATCCAGCCGCCGAGAGCGCCGGCACCAGCGCGCGGCCGACGAAGCCCCCTGCCCCGGTGACAAGGACGCGACCGGCCATTCTAGCCGACCACGCGCGGGCGGCCGACGCTGACATAGGTCCAGCCGAGATCGCGCATGCGGTCGGGGACGTAGAGGTTGCGGCCATCCACAACGATGCGGGATTTCAGCCGCCCGGCCATCTCGTCGAAATCGGGGGCGCGGAACTGCTGCCATTCGGTGCAGATGGCGAGTGCGTCGGCGCCCTCGAGGGCGGCGTATTTATCGGGGGCGAGGACGAGGTCTGGCCGGTCGCCATAGATGCGGGCGATCTCGTGGGCGGCGACGGGATCATAGGCGCGGACCTTCGCCCCCGCCTGCCACAGGGCCTCGAGCAGCGCCCGGCTCGGCGCTTCGCGCACATCGTCGGTGTTGGGCTTGAAGGCGAGGCCCCAGACCGCAATGGTCTTGCCGGCGAGATCGCCCAGCTCGGCCTGGAGCTTTTCGAACAATGTGTGCTTCTGGCGATTGTTGACGGTCTCGACAGCGGCGATCAGCGGCGTGGGATAGTTCAGTTCGGCACCGGTGCGCAGCAACGCCTGCACGTCCTTGGGGAAGCAGGAGCCGCCATAGCCGGCGCCCGGATAGATGAAGTGGTAGCCGATGCGCTGGTCGGCGCCGATGCCGCGCCGCACCTGCTCGATGTCGGCGCCCAGGCGCTCGGCGAGGTTGGCCATCTCGTTGATGAAGCTGATCTTGGTCGCCAGCATGGCGTTGGCAGCGTATTTGGTCAGCTCGGCCGAGCGCACGTCCATGTAGAGCATGCGGTCGTGGTTGCGATTGAAGGGCTCGTAGATCTCATGCATCACGGCGCGCGCCCGCTCGGACGCCGCGCCGACGATGATGCGGTCAGGCTTGAGGAAATCGCCGACCGCCGAACCCTCCTTGAGGAATTCGGGGTTGGAGACGACGTCGACGGTGAAGCCCGCAGATGGCTGCGCGGCGAGCCGCTCGGCGACCCTGTCGCTGGTGCCGACCGGCACGGTGGACTTCACCACCACCACCTTGTGGCCCTTTGCATGTGTCGCGATGGTGCCGGCAACCGCCAGCACATATTGCAGGTCGGCGGCACCGCTCTCGTCCGGCGGCGTGCCCACCGCGATCATCTGCACCGGCGCATGCGCGACGGCCGCCGCAGCATCGGTGGTGAACTCCAGCGTACCGGCGGCGACGTTGCGCTCGAAAATGGCGGCAAGGCCCGGCTCGTAAATGGGGATGTCCCCCTTGCGGAGCCGCGCAATCTTGGCCGCGTCGACATCGACGCAGATCACCCTATGCCCGACATCGGCCAGACAGGCGCCGGTAATGAGGCCGACATAGCCAGTGCCGAAAACGGTCAGACGCATGGAGGCTCCTCAGGTCCGAGCCGTGGTATCCTACAAGCCAATGCGGGGCAAACAATCGTCACTGGATGGTGCCCCACTTTGCAGAGCAAGGCGCATGCGCTAACGAGCGCGGGGTTAGGTGGCGGAGCTGGACGTGATTTACGATTTCTGCGTGATCGGTGGAGGCATTGTAGGCCTGGCAACGGCGCGGGCGCTGTTGGCGCGGCAGCCGGGCGCCAGCCTCATCCTGCTCGAAAAGGAAAATGCCCTGGGTCGGCACCAGACCGGGCGCAACAGCGGCGTAATCCACTCCGGCATCTATTACGCTCCTGGAAGCCTGAAGGCGAAGCTCTGCCGAGAGGGAGCGGCCCGGACGAAAGAATTCTGCCAGACGCATGGCATTGCCTATGAGGACCGCGGCAAGCTCATCGTGGCGACCCGGGAGGCCGAGGTGCCGCGTCTGCGCGCGCTCAACGAACGGGCCGGGCAGAATGGCATCAAGACCGAACTATTCGGTGCTAACGCAATCCGTGAGCGGGAACCCAACGTCACTGGCCTCGAGGCTATCTACGTGCCGTCGGCTGCGATCGTTTCGTATACCGAAATCCTCAAGGCGATGGCCGCAGAACTGCAGGCCAGCGGGGCTGAACTGCGGCTCGGCAGCACGGTCGAGGGAATTCGGGAGGACGGTGCCGCGGTCGAGGTGGTCACCGGAGGCGCGACACTGCAATGCAGGCGCCTCGTGGCCTGCGCCGGAATCCAGTCCGACCGGTTGGCGGCGATGGCAGGCCTGCCGATCGCTCATCGGATCGTACCGTTCCGAGGGGAATATTTCAGGCTGGCGCCGAAGCTGAACGACGTGGTGCACGCCATGATCTATCCGGTG
>VFQQ010001940.1_pt1 | contig 25906 bp, 42 predicted proteins | sample 3512341 | NCBI WGS metagenome assembly VFQQ01 (sample SAMN10412373, study PRJNA504923) | tailings metagenome | isolation source: Relicate 2 Philex TSF1 revegetated site | place: Philippines: Tuba, Benguet | collected 2017-08-29 | reverse complement strand
CGGCTGCTGTGGAGGGTCACTGGGACTGCCGCTTGCTATCCAGTGCAGCAGAATGCTTTGGCATGCTGCTGGGCCAATGATCTGCATCAATAGCTCCCATCATGGCGTTTGCTGCAGGGTTGCTGCGGCGCTGGAGCAGGGAGGGGGGCGTATGGCGGCCGGCGGCAGCCTGACGCGCTGCGTGACGCATGTTGTGTGCCAGCCGGACCAAGCCCTCAAGTGGCTGTCTATGGGTGAGAACAATACTGATTGTCTGATTGTCACACCCACTCTCTGCACAGTGCAAGGTGCTGGCAGCTGCCAGAACTACAAAAGCGATGCTGTGCAGCCTCCAACCATTGCGTAGCCTCACTGATCCCCTGGCACCGTATGCAGGGATCGGCATTGTATCGCCGGCCTGGGTGCTGCAAAGCCTGCGCACCGGCAAGCAGCAGCGCTGCCTCATGGTGTCCGCCGATGCTTCTCGGCACTTGCCTGCGGCCTCAGCTGCCGCCGGCAGCAGCCAGCAGCCAGGCAGCAGCGAGGCTGGGAGCGGCGGCGGCAGCAGCGGCACGCACGCCTCCGGGAAGCAGCTGGGCGGCAACTTGTTGGCAAGCAAGGAGGCTCGGCAGCAGGCGCTCCTGCAGCTGACCGGCAAGGGCGCAGCAGCTGCAGCGTGCGGCGGAGGTAGCACGCCAGGGCCTTCTGGCCCCTCGGTACCGGGTGGCCACAGGCCGGCTGCTACGCCTGCTGAGCTGCTGGTGGGTGTGCTGTGGTCAGTGCTGGAGGCGCCCCACACCGCTCGGCTGGAGGCACAAAGCCAGCCTCGCCCTGGGCAGGGAGAAGACGAGTGAGTGTGGATGTGGGGTGCAAGGAAGGGCAGGCTGGCGGTGCTGCACACGTGGGCCTGGAGAGATGCCAGCTTGTCATCTGCTTTATCTGGCCTTGTGAGAAGGCCACCTTGTGCACGAGTGGCACACTGTCCTCCGCCCTCCCTGTCCCTCTCGCCTTCCTGCAGGGAACCAGTTGTCATCATTCCCGACAGCGAGGACGAGGAGGAGCAGGCGCGCCTCTGCTGCATCAGCGCCAGCCAGGCGGCGGTGGCAGATGTGCTGTGCGATGCAGCAGGGACGGACCGGCCTAGCAGCAGCGGTGCAGCCGACCCTGCAGCAGCAGCGCCGGCATGGCAGCAGGATGTGGTGCTGCAGGGGGCTGCCTCTGTTACCCTGCTGCTGGCCCGGGATGCCCGGGGAGAGCTTGGCAGCGACACTCGCTGCTTTGCGGTGCCAGCAGGCGGCCAGGCAGGCAGGGAGCTGACTGCGGCGCAGCTGCTGGCCTTTGTGCACGGCTATTATGCGGAGGAGGTGAGGAGGGTGCTCTGGAGTTTTATTTCCGAGTGGGGCTGGTTCAGCCGGCAGTGGCTTGCAGGCATGGAATGCAAGATGCAATCTAACCTATGGATGGCACACTCCTCTTCAAATGGCACATGCTGCTTATCACGTGGGTGTAATGTGCCCACCTTGCTTGCAGCTGGCGCCAGCGGAGCAGCTCAGCCTGCTGCAGGCCTACCCGGCGGCGGAGGGCGCGGCAGCAGTGTTGCGGCCGGCATTTCTGGAGCTTGCGGCGCTGAGCCGTGGCGCCCTGTTGGGCCCGCGCTGCGCCTTCGAGGGGCTGCGCAAGGCAACAAGGGACCCTGCCGGTGCTGTGTACGAAGTGCTGCTTGGCAGCTAGAGCTGGTGCTGTGTGCTCAGGCTTGATGCTCTCAGATGTGTCCCATGCGTTCCAGCCCGCCCAGCTGTGCTGGATTTTGCTAGATTTACAGGAGAAAATGTAGTCCCGCATGCCTTGGTGCGCGGGCAACCAAAAAGCGGCCTGGAGTGTAGCGCAGGCAGTACAAAGAAGGAGGCCGGGCGGCCAGGTAGAATGCAGGGCGGTAGGGGAGCCAGGTGTGTGTGTGTGTATGCAGCGGAGTGGGCATGGCATTGGGCGAATGTACGCATGCGCGTCAGCGCAGGAGGTGGGAGTGGCGGGTAGGCAGCAATGCGTGGCGTGCGAGAGGGAGTGGCGTGGCGCATTGCAAGCAAAATGGGCGGAGGCAACAATCAATGGGCGGGGAGCAACGCTGCTGATGGCACAGGGGCAGTTTTGTGGGCGTGAGGGGAGTGGACTAAGAGTAGTAAGCAGAAGGGAATGGATCGGATGCCCAGAGGCCCACGAGGCATGGGCATCCGTGGGGTGCACTCGGTCTAGTGTAGAAAGAATGCCACTGCACTCAAGCTGGCTTGTGCCAGCCGGCACACAATGAAAGGACGCTCTGAGCTCTCATGACAAGAAGCTAAGCGATTTGCGGAGAACGGAGACGAACAGAATACGTAAGAGAGGCGCCGCGGGCGTGTCCGGCGCTTGGCGGTCTGCTACCTAGGGTGTGGTTGGGTTGTGTCTTGTGGCACTGGCGCCGTTGGCTGCACCTGGCTGCACAGCGAGGCTTACTTACTGCATGGCAGCAGCGCCCGCAGCAGCGCTGGGGTCGTCTGGCGCCGCCTGCTCGGCGGCGGCTGGGACCACGGGCTGGGGCTTTTCTTCCTGCTGCGCCGCCGCCTCCTGCTGCGCTGCCTGCAGCTGCGCGGTCAAGTGGTCGGGCAGAGCCAGAAGCTCGCCCCTCAGGCTGCCAGCCAGGCTGGGCGGCAGGCTGCCGCTCGCGCTGGCTGCACCCAGAAGGTCCAGCAGCGCTTTGGAGGGCAACGGGCCAGCAGGCTGTGGGCTGGCTCGAGGGCCGGGGGCCACAGCGCTGGTGCCAGGCTGGGGCGGTGCGCCGCTGGCGGCGCTTAGCAGAGCAGCCAGCACGTTGGAGTGGGGGGCAGGGGGCGGGGGCCCCACCGCTGCGGGTGCACTGCTCGCACGCGGCATGCTGAATGGGGTGGGCTGCTGCGGCTGCGGCTGCGCCGCAGCGGGCGCAGCGGATCCGCCGCCGCCGCCGCCGCCGCCGCCGCCTTGCGCCTGCTGCAGCAGGGCCGCCAGCGCGGCGGCGCCCGGGGGCGGCTGCTGCAGGCGCGCCACCAGCGCCTGCACGGCTGCCGCACGCGACTGCTGGTCCAGCAGTTCAGCCAGCTGCTTCAGCAGCAGGGCCACCTGCTGCCGGTCGCTGGCTGGCACACTTGAGAAGCCCGCCATTAGTGATGCCAGGGGGTCACCCTGCAGCAGCGGCGCACTGTGCAGCGGCTGCTGCTGCGCCTGCTGGGCTGGCATGAGGCCGAGCTGCAGCTGCTCGATGCGGCTGGCGTCGGCGGGGCGGGGCGTGGGGCGCAGGGGCTGCGGCGCCGGCGCCGCCGCGGGTGCAAGGCCCAAAGCCTCCAGCAGGCTGGCAGGTGGCGGCCCGTGCAGCGGGGGCGGGGCCGCAAACGGGGCTGGGGCGGAACCAAGGCCAGGGTCCCACATGAGGGGCGAGGGGTGCCATGCGGGCGCCTGCTGCTGCTGCTGCTGCTGCGCTGCCTGCCGCACGGCGCCGCGGCGGCGGGTGGGCGGGTTGGGCTCCCATCCAGTCTCGTCCTCCTCATCTTCACTGACCATCAAGTCACTGCCGCTGCCACTGCCGCTGCCGCTGCGTGCTGCGCGGCCCTGGCCGCCCGCAGGGCGCTCGGCGGTAGCGGCGGCCGCCTCTGCGGCGGGCTGCCACTCAAAGGGCACCTTGCAGTCGGCCAGGATGCGCTGCAGGTCGGCGTTGGACACCTCCTTGCCCTGCTGCATCAGCTTGCCCTGCAGTAGGAGAGGTAGGCAGGGCGGCATTGGAACCAGGGTGTGCACGCGGGGCGAGGGCTGCCGCACACGTCGGCCGGGCGTGCACACCCACAGCCGGCACCTTTGGGCAGCAAATGCGTTTTAAGGCTCATGATGCTGGCGCTCACGCCGGCATGCTGAACCAGGTGCTGCACCAGAATCCACCACTGCCCAGCCGCCCACCTGCTTCTTGAGCGCGCGGTAGGGCCAGCGGTGCAGGCCAAACTTGCGGCAGAGGCGCTTGAAGATGGTGAGCCCCACGCCCAGCACCTCGCACGCCTGGTTGCTGGGCTGCAGGGACAGGGGAGCAGGGCCGGGCGGGAGGCTGTGAGGCTGATTGAGGGTGGTTCAAGGGACCGCAGGCGGGTGCAGTAGCGGAGGGTCACACGGGGTGAGGCCGCCGGCTGCCACGCGCGCCCTTGGCGGCAGTACGCCGGCCGCACCCCCACAGCCAGCTGCTCCAGGCGCCAAGCAGGCAGCACGCACCATGTGGAAGGTGGCCGCCAGGGCCTCGAAGCCGATGTCGCTGGTGTAGACGCCTGCGGCAGCGGGGAAGGGGCGTTTGCGTCCCGTGCTAAGGCGAGTGGCGGCGGCGTCCCGGCAAGTGGGCGGGTGGGCGCTGGGGGTCCGCGGCGCGCCCCTGAGATGGCGCGAGCGTGGCGCTGAGCGTGTTCGGACCAGTGGCGAGGGTGCTGGGCGCTCGCAAGTGTGAGGCTCTGCTGGCCACACCGCCGCCGCCGCGCGCTGCGGGATAGCGGCCGCCCCAGCCGCCTCGGGCAGGGATGCTGGGCCCAATCAGGCGCCCGCGGGCGGCTGGGGCAAAGGCAAGGGAGGAAATGACCTTCCACAGCGGTCACGCACCCCCCGGGCCTCACCAGCCTTGGTTCTCTTCCTGGAGCGAGCCGCTGGTGGCCCACTCATCGTGTGGCAGCGCCGCCAGGCGGGGGGACGAAGGTTGGGCGAGGACGAGCGCGCCAGGCAGGTTGAGGGGGCAGGTAATACGAGCAGGAGCTGCACGATGTGCGCGAGGAACGAGGGAGCGCGGGTAGACAGGCGGGGGCGAGTCGTTGTGTGCCAAGTTTTCATCACTCGCCAGCAGGCACCAACATTCGTGCAGGCGGGCTACAGATCGTTGCTGGCGCTGCAACATCACTATTAAGCGTGCCTGCAGCGCTGAGGAATGCCCAGGGGACGGTCCGCACCGCGCGCCGAGGACCAGCCTGTACAGTGCCTGAAAGCGCCCGGCGAGGCCTGCACACGGTTCCAGGTCGCAATCATAGCACTTGCAGGGCAACTCCGTTCGTCCGCCCACTGGTGCCGACCGGCACCTGACCTCCTCTCAAGGAGGCCCCGACCCTCAAACACCCACACACCGCTCGCTTACAACTCTCATGGTCGATCGACAAACAGCGCAGGCGCCCAGCGAGGCTGCTGAGCAGGTTGCCGCTCCCGCCGCCTCGCCCGGCCGAGCTCCGCCGCCTCGCAGCCGCTCGCATGCACAAGTGCTGGGGGCAGCCCGCCCGGCCGCTCGTCAGCGTGGATTGAGGTCCACCAGCGGCAGCATGCGCGCTCCGCCGCCCGCCTTCTTGTCCCTGCCGCGTGGCGCGGCGATGCCACCGTGCCGCGCGGCGCCACCGCCCCCTTCCTCCTCGCTGCCGCTGTCGGCGCCGCCGCGGTCGCTGCCGCCAGAGTGCGCATGCGCTGCCGCATCCATGGGGTGCACGGGGTAGGCGTGCGGCGCGGCGGGGACCAGCACCCCCACCTCCGGCCGCTGCGCCTGGATCTTGCGCAGCTCCACCTCGATGCGCACAAACAGCCACTGGAAGCGCCTGCACTAAGTATTGAGCGGAGGGTCGAGCATTAGTGGGGGGTTGTGCGGGGAGCAAGTAATGCAGGCGCCGCAGAAGCAGTCCATGGCACGTGCCGTTTGCATCAGGCGCGCACTCTGCCAGCCAGAGGAGCGGGCACTCCCCACTGCAGGCGCTTGCTGCAACCGCTCAGCACAGTGCGCAACCCTAGCTCTTGCCCAAGCTGGCTGCCCACGTGAGCCAGCAAGCACACACGTGCACTCTGGTCTACTCTAGAATAGTCTCACCGGAAGGCCTCCACCAGGACCATCAGCGTGACCACAGCGTGGTGGTGGCGCAGGTGCGGCGACAGCCGGTACAGCCAGCCCAGGCGCAGCACCAGATTGGAGGCCATGAGGTACAGATAGAAGGGGCGGCGGAACAGCACCGCGCTGCGCAGCACGGGGGATGGCAGCGGCGCGCCGCGCTGCTGGCCTGCAGGGGCAAGGGGTGGGCGGACGAGTGAGTTGGGGGCAGGAGGAACGGGAATGGCATCGCTGGTTGCAGCTGGGCAGAGAAAGCAGCACTGCCATCATTCCACACTGCCATGCACCTCCAAGCCAGCACTGTCTGTGGAGAGCCCAAATAAGACCCCCCCACATGCCGCCGCAGGGCAGCCCCGCAGCCAGCATCCAGCCCCAACAGATTGCGTACCTATCTGCGTGAAGAGGGAGATCTCCCAGTCGCGCTCCACGTCCCAGAAGTAGGAGTAGGCGGAGTTGAGCAGCGCGGCGCCCAGCCACAGCGGCTTGTAGAACCCGCGCCATGCCTCCTGGGTCACGTGATACTTGACCGCCGACAGCGCGATGACCTGAGCACGGGTGAGCAAGGGAAGCAGACGTTCGAAAGATGAACAAAGGGCCACGCCTCCTGGGTCATGTGGTACTTGACCGCCGACAGCGCGATGACCTGCGCAAGGGTCGAGAGGAGCAGCCTGTGGCGCAACATGTCTGCAGCGCAGCAGCAGCAGCGCTGCTCCTCAACCCACCAGGCTGGCGAGCAGTTGGACCCTTGACGATGCGCTGAACAGGTAAAGCTCAAACCCCAAAACGCTTGCCAGCGGCTTGCAAGCAGCACAGACCCGATGCATACTCTGAGCAGCGTGGCACGCTCAACCCCATGCGCCATGCAAGGCCGCCACCCCCACAGTGCCACCCACCGGGAAAGCGGTGGAGTACTTGAGCGCGTTGAACAGCTGCGGCCGGGCGCCTGTGTCCAGGTACACGCGTATGCACTGCACCAGGCGCCAGGCGTAGGGCGCCGCCAGCCCCAGAGGGATGATGAAGGAGGCATCGCTGCAGGCCTGCAGTGGCAGGTGGTGGAGAAGATGCAACTACATTTCACTGCGCCAAACGGCAAGCAAGCAGGCAGCGCAAAATGGCACACCAGAAAGGCAAGAGGGAGAGCACACCATCATGAGCGACGCACGCCGTGCGCACCAACACGCATGCCCAGCTGCCAAGCCGCTCAGGTGCTACCAAAGCGCACCTTGATCTGGGGCACCATGACAAAGCCGGTCATCAAGTGGCACACAGCGCGCTCCGTGTCACTCAAAGCCTTGGCCAGGCTGCGGCAGGGTGGCGGCAGGGCAGGTCAGCCCAGCAGGCTGGGCGGAGGATGGGAGCAGCCCTGGCCTCTGGGCAGCCCCGGCCGTATTCAGCATCCCCAGCTGCTCTAAGCATCCCCAGCTTCCGCTGATCAACAGCTGACAATCTGTGGCGCTATAAGGGTGACAACCCTCCCACCTGGTCAGCACATCAGCAAGCAGAAAGTCGGCCCAGGTGACGGAGCGCAGCGGCGTGACGATGCGCCACAGCGTGCGGCCGAAGAACAGGCGTGAGTCGCGCTCCAGCACAGGCCCGGGGAAGAGGAAGAGGGCCAGCAGGGAGCAGTAGAGCGCGCCCGGCAGGTAGGATGCCAGGTGGGGCAGCCCGAAGGCCAGCAGGTAGGCAAAGGCAAGGCCCGATGACAGGATGACACTAGTCAGCACGCTGGCGACCTGCGGGCAGGATATACCAGTGCAGTGTGCAAGGTGTGCAAGGTGTGGATCTGCAAATGTCAGGAGCATGGGTGGAGTGAGCTGTGGGAGGCAGCCACTCGTAATGAGCAGGCGGCTGGACACCCTGCCCCTGGCATGCTCAGGCGGGCACCCAGCACAACAGCAGTGCGCCAAGCGTCGATTGAGCCACACAGCCCTGCGGCAAGCGTCAAGTCAGCGCCTCGACAGTGTTCCACTGCATGCCGGCAGGCAGCTGTGCAAGTACATGCCCACCTGGCAGCCCAACAACAACACGCGCCCACCTGGAACAGCTGTTCGCTGCGCAGCAGGTAGCGCTGGTCCTCGGCTGAGAAGCAGACGTCGTACCGAATGCGGCGGCGCTCCCAGAAGCGCACGGCGGTGCCCCACAGCCACAGCATGGCCAGCATGGGCAGGAAGGGCTGGTAGTACAAAAAGTACAGCTCGCGCTGCTGCTTGTTAAGGTGCGCCCAGTACTTGGCGGTGCCAAGGCCCAGCAGCGCATGGAGCGCGCCCCAGCCGGCTGCGCGCAGCGCGCCGGGGCTGCTCAGTAGCACGGCCGCCGGCACGCCGCTGCCCTGCGTGCGCAGGTGGCGTGCCGTGCTGCCCTCCTCGCTGCCCCGCAGGCCCCTTGAGGGGGAGCTGCAGCAGGTTGGGAAGGCAGGTTTTGAAGCCAGGGTTGTGTGGCGCTTGAGCAGGCAGGCGCCCTGGAAAGAGGAGCTGCCGGGCCTCCCTGGGCCTGCCCTGCCCCCACCTGGGCAGCGCATGCTTCTCTGCCGCCGACAGGGAGAGCATCCCATCGCCGCCGCGCGCACGGACGGTGGCGGTGGGGCTGGCGATGCTGGTTGAGAGCTCGGCCCCGCTGCAGAGGTGGAGGCGGCGTGGCATTCGGTTGCGGGTCGGGTGGAGCGGCGGCAGAGGCGCAGGGGCTCTTGTGCCACAGCAGCGCCCGCCCCGACCTGCTCCCACTCACGTGTGCAAAACGGCGGAGCTGTTGCTGGCCTTGATTGAGCGGCCGAGCATAGTTTTGCGGGGAGGGAGCTGGGCGGGCTGGGCAGCGGCCGTCGGCGCTGCTGGGCGCTTGCACTCGAAATCGGCCAGCCGGCCAGGGCGCTGTAACCGTGCCCGCCTGGAGGGGCGCTCAAGTGGCAGCGCGGGCAGGGCGCTGCCGCAGCTTGCAGCGGTTGCTCGATGGCTTTGATGAGAAGCAGGTTTATCAGCAGGCGGCCCCAATTCAACAGGCTCAAGGGCGCGGCATGGGCGACCAATGCAGCCTGCAGGATGGCCGTCTCTGCCTGCTGGCGGCCCACACACGCCCTGATCGCTTTATACATTGCCGATCCGCAGCCCCATGTCGCAGTCGCCTGCAGTCGTGGGGTCCCAACCACTTTGCTGACCGCCGGTTGGCTCCTGGCTCCTGCCTCAGCCAGCTAGACATCTCGGCAGGGTAAGCACCGCTTTCAATCAATGCTGGGGTCGAAATGGGCTGCGGTGGTGCCAGGGCTCTCGTTCCCCCGGGGCGCGGCCTTTCTGACGCCGGTGCGCTTCCCCTGATGTCGGGCGACCGTGCGGCTCACGTCCCTTGCTTCCCAACATGCCCCTGCTGCCGCCGGCGGTAGTGCCGCCGCCGCCGCCTGCCGCCGCCTGCCTGCGCCCTCACACCCCCAGCCCTTCCCGCCCCCCACCCATTTCTTACACACAGCGGCATGTCGGCGCGGCAGAAGGCGGCGGTGCACGCCGCGCACCTGTCGCGCAAGCTGCAGCACTCGGTGTCGACGATGCGCAGCGGCGAGGGCCTGCCGCCCGACCTGCTGACGCCGGCGGCGGTGGACACGCGCTTCATCGGGGCGGCAGGCTTCCCGGACCTGGCAGACAGCGTGGCGTACGACCCCTGCCAAGGCCTGCTGGCGGTGGGTGCTGGCCTGATAGACAGTTTTACAGGCCTGCCCCCACGGCTGGCACCGGCGAGGCAGCCGGCGAGGCAGCTGGCCAGCACCAGCTGCGGGGTGTGCCGCTGCTGCCGCTGCCATGGGTAGCTTGCGCGCCCGCAGGGGCACCCAACCATGCTACATCCCTCCTCGCTATGTTGTGCTGCAGGTGGGCACCAGTGATGGCCGCATCGTGCTGCTGGGGCGGCCGGGCGTGGAGGCCACGCTGCGCTCCCCCTCCCGCTCCCCCACCCAGCACCTCTGCTTCCTGCCGGGCACGGGCGCCCTGCTGCGCGTCACGCAGGTGCGGCTGTGCTCATTGCTCGCCTGAAGCTAGCAGTGTGCAGCTGCTACTCGGTGCCGCCCGCCAGCGCGTGCCGCACGGCTGGAAGGAGCGCCCGCCCGTCTCCTCCACTACATTACTTGTGGCTGCTGCTGATTGGTTGATTGCACGTGGCCGCTTCTGCGGCTGTTACACTGTCATGTCGGCCACTCGGCTGCCGCATCTGTTGAACCCTGCTCATTTGCTCATCAAACCCCCCCTCTCCCACCCAGCAGGACGGCGACATCCAGCTGTTCTCGGCCACCGCCCGCCGCCTGCTCACCTCCACCTGGCTCCAAGGCGACACCATCAGGAGCGTGGCGCTGCTGGGTGCTGGCCCGCAGGCCGCGGCCGGCGCCGGCGGCGCGCCCTACGTGCTGCTGGGCTGCGAGAGCGGCAACGTGCGAGTGGTGGCGCTGTTGGACAGCGAGGGCCGGCCGGCGGCAGGGGCGCGCCCGGTGGCCGACCTCGCGCTGCAGCCGTACCAGGGTGAGGGCCATACAGAGAGCGGGAGCGCGGGGGACTGTGGTGTACGGCGATCGAGGCGGTCGGGAGTGCAGCAACTGATTGTTGGGGATAGTTTTGGCAGCTGCAGCCGCTGCGCCACGTCGCCCTCCCCAGCAGGGCTAGCCTCATAGGCAGCATCTCCCATGCCACTCACCGCCCCCCTCCTCATAACCCCCTAATTCATTTGCGGCTCTGCAGTGCTGGGCGAGGAGGTGGACGGCAAGGGCGCTGTGGCGGCGGTGGCGGTGGCGCACCTGCGCCCCGACCGCCCGCTGCTGCTGCTGGTGCACCGCAGCTCTGGGGCGCTGGTCTGGGACGTCAGGTGGGCTGAGGGGCAGATTGCGATCCAAGGCCAGGCGATGGGGTGCAGTGGCACGACTGTCGACGTGCAGTGCAGCGTCTGCAGCCCTTGTTTCCACATGGGTGCTGCAGTTGACCGCCCCCCTGGCATGCCTGGCCTGGCCTGCAGGGCGGAGCGCATCCTGTGCATGGCCCTGGAGTACGAGGGTGAGGCCTCCAAGCCTACCTGTGCCTGCTGGGTGGGCCAGCGCGCCAACTGCTTCGCGGTGGGCTACGACGACGGCTCCGTGCTGCTGTGGGGCGTGCCGTCCCAGGCCTTGCAAGGTGAGCAGCGGCGGGATGGTGGCTGGAAAGCGGCACAAGGGTGCCTGCTTGGCGGCTTAGCTGAGGCAAGAGAGGTCACGGATCCAGGATGCAAACCAGTGCCGCTGCAGCATGCACCCTGCCGCTTATTGCAAGATCCTGACAACGCCACATGCCCACCGCTTTTGCTGCGGCAGACGATCCATTCAAGGTCATAGAGCCACCGGATGCGCGGCCGCTGATGAGCCTGCGGGTGGCAGGCCGCGGCGTGCAGGCAGCCCCGGTCCGCTCGCTGCAGTTCCTGGCGGGCGGCGGCGACAGCAGCGGTGGCAACGGCAGCAGCGGCGGCAGCCACGGCGGCTGGAGTGGAGAGGACTCCCTGCTTGTGTTTGGAGGGCAGGTGGGTTGCAGGGTGTGGTCTCTGGGGCTGTGGCTCTGGATGCAATGTGTACAAAGCAAATTGAAGCCATCTGGCTGCTTGCATGTGCCAGTCCAGTCCTTCCAATCTGCTGCCGGTGCCAATAAAGCATGCTTTCCATCTGCCCATGCATTTGCAGAGCGCGGAGGACCCCGACATGCTGACCCTGGTGCCGCTGGGTGCGGCGGGCCAGGGCACAGAGGTGGAGGGGGCGGGGCGCCAGGTGCCCTGGTTCGGCGCCGTCAAGGGCTTCTGCCTGGTGAGCTGGGTTCCTCACTCAGTGAGGCCGCACTGGCTGCCTTCAGGAATGGACGCTGCCGGGTGGCCTTGGCACTGCTGCCATGCCCTCCATGCAGGCCGGCTGTTGTTGCAGGTGCCTGCAAGCGGCTTCATGTGGACCCCGCTCTGATGGTCGCCCTGCGCCCCTGCCCGCCCACTGCCATCTGCCTGCTGCAGATGCCGGCCGAGGGTGCTGCCGAGGGACGCTCCCTGATGATCCTCACAGAGGGTGGGCAGCTGGTGATCCATGATTTGGTGCAGTGGCAGCCGCAGCCGCTGACGCTGCCGGCACAGGAGCTGCCTCCCATCACCGTCTCCAAGCTGGTGCCTACAGTGAATGCGGAGACGCAGGGCGAACCCGGCGGTAGCGCAGCAGTGTCGCCGCGCAGCCCAAGCGCCGCCAGCGCAGGCCTGCCGTCCCCCAGCCCGCTGGACCCCAACCCGCTCAGTGCACAGAGCTGCCCAGCGGGCCCGGCGGCGCCGCTGTCGCAGCATGCACTCACGTTGGATCGGGTGCGCGCTTGCAGCCGGCGGCTGGCCTTGACGCCCAGCGGCGGAGCGGGGCTAGAGCACTCGGTGCTGGAGCACTGGCCATTCTCAGGCGGCCAGCCGGCGGCCAGCCTGGCGGGATCGGGCGGCGGGCGGCGCCACCCCAGCGCGCTCTACTTCACTGGCCACCGCGACGGTGGGTTTGCATTGCCAAGCTGTGCTCCAGGGGCAGCTTGCCACAGCTTGTCCTGGAGCACTGTCGGCTTTGAGTCGGGCTCATTGCATGCAATGCAAAATCACTTGACATAGTGCAGCATGCAGGCGCAGGCACCAGCCGCCACTGACCCCAACCCTTCCTGCATGCTTGCCACCCGTTCTGCAGGTCGAGTGCGGGTGTGGGATGCCACCACCCAGGTGCCCGAGATGCTGCTCACTATTCCAGCAGCGGCAGGGCAGGAGCGGCTGCGTGCAGTCACCGCACTGGAGGTAGGGCAGGTGTTTACCGGCAAAGCGGCGTGCTGGCATTTGTTGGACATTGCTGAACAAGACCTGACCAGCGCCTGTTTCACTTACAGCTTCGCACTCTGCCGCACATAGCTCTGCCCCCTGTTCCGCGACCCCCTGCCATGCCAGGTGTGCCCCTTCTCCGGCATCGTGGCAGTGGGGCATGCCGGCGGCGATGTGCGCCTGTACCAGTTCACCGAGTCGCCGCAGCAGGTGCGGCTGCAAGGCAGCGCGATATCCACTGTGCACATCTGCGGGTTGCGCGCATGCACCTCTTGCAGGGCAGCGAGCTTGGGATCCACTGCCACGCTCAATCTGCCACACGGCTGATGCATTCACCGCAATCCCCTGCAGCCAGCCAACAAGTTGTACTTGGCGTGTGCTCCTCCCCTCACTGCACAGGTGCACCGCATGAACATCGATGAGACGCGCATCCCGTATGAGAATGTGGGGCCTCAGGTAGGGCTGGAGATGCTCGTACAAGTGGCAGTGGGCGGCGGAGGAGCAGATGGTAGTGCCTGGCGAAATGCCATGGCCAGCCCCCACAATCGGTCTCCCGCCCCACCCCTCTAAATTGTGCCTTCTAAGTATGTCGCCTCCCCTGCCCCTGCCCCTGCCTCCAGCCGGGCGGCTTCCAGTACGTGCTGCGCTACTCCTGCCACTCAGCCGACATTTCAGCCCTGGCGCTGGCCACGAAGCTGAAGCTGGCGGCAGTGGCCGACGAGTCGGGCACCCTGTCACTGCTGGACCTGCTGCAGGTGTGGGGGGCAGCGTACCTGTTGGTGTTGCTCGAGTGTGTGATGGTATTCATGATATATATGTCTGTGCCCTGCTTGCTGAAGGCGGGTTTTTGCAGGGCTGGTTTGTGGGGCTGAGCTGCTGTGCTGGGGCGTGCATGCTATGCATGCTATGCGTGCTGCGGCTGCCTACGTGCCATTTAACACTGTAATGTCCACCGCTTATGCGGCTGTTCAGCCTGTGTAGGCGCCTCACTTTCGGATCCCTTGCCCCCTGTCCACCCTGCCACAGCCCTCCCAGCTGTTCAGCACGCGCGCCATGGAGCAGCCGGTGGCGGGCCTGGCCTTTGGCAGCCACGTGATTCCTGGAGCCAAGGAGGAGCCAGATGTGGAGCGGTGCGCTCGCTGTGCCCGGCAGTGCTGTTGTGGGCAGGGCTGCTCCGCCGGCTGCTCAGCTTGCATGAGGCGCACTGATAGCATCTCATCGTGCTGCGTCTCCAACATGCCCACCCAGCGCCCATTGTTTTCGACACCATGCACCCCTCGTGCACTAACATTCCTCTCGCCACCTCCAACCCTCCACCTCCCTGCAGGGTGGTGCTGTTCATGGCGGGGGCCGACAGCAGCGCCTGCATGGTGGGCCTTGATAGGGGCGAGCCCATTGGCCGGCCCATGAAGCCCAAGAACGCCTCCCGCCCGCTGGCCATGGCCCTGCTGGATGCCGCCGGCTGCCCGCTGCCACTGCTGCACGGCGGCCTGGTGCTGCACTGGGCCAACAACAACAGCGCGGCCACGGTGCGCTCGCTGGCAATGACCAAGGTGGCCTCGATTCGGGAGGAGCCGGGGCAGGCGGCTTCGCGCAGCCTGGGGCGCCTGAGGTGGGTGGGTGGGGGGGGCAGTGCTGGGGCTTGACATTGGACGGCAGGGCAGAGGGCGGGCAGCAGAAGGCTCCTGTTGGGTTGCCAGAATGCACCCAGGGTGGTGATGAAGCTTGAAGTGCCCCCAACCACCCCCTGACCCCCTTCCTCGCAGCTTATCGGACCGGCCCTCCTCCCTGCCACCGCCGCCGGGAGCCTCCCGCCGCTCCACCGGCGCCGACAGCCGCGCTAGCTGGTCTCGAGCGGAGTCTGGCACCGATGCAGGCACGTTTGATGTGCACTTTGGGCATTTTCTGGGCCAGGTGCAGGTTGGTCCATCCAGGCATTTAGCAGGCTGGGTGCAAGTCTTTCCAAGTGCGATTTGCCCGAGCACTCCACCCCAACTGCCAGCTGCCCAATCCACAACTCGTGCCATCCTCCAACTTCACATTTGACAGCAGACACGGAGCGGGAGGGGTCGGTGGAGATGCACGCGCTGCCCTCCGATGAGGAGCTGGACGACCACCTGGCTGCGGCAGTGCAGGCTGTGGGTGAGCTGCTTTATGTTAAGCCATTCTTAAGTCACAGTCGGATGATGAGCTGGACGACCACCTGGCTGCAGGCCGAGGGTGAGCTGCATGTTTTCAGTCGCTCGGTAGTCTGGTCAACCTCAGGGCCACCTAGAGTCGAGAGCATGCTGAACATTTTGGGCATGCCGCTCAGAGCAGGCCTCTTTTAGCGCCACTCCATCCCAGCCGCTCACCGCTCCTGCCCTACCTGCCCCGGCCTGCAGAGGACGCCAAGAGGGGCAAGAGTGGCAAGTTCAAGCTGCCGGTCGCCTTCAAGCGCCCCGGCAGCCGGGGCGCCGCTGGCAGCGGCGAGGCGGACACGAGCAGCCCAGGCGGCAGCGCGCGCGGTGGCTCCAGCTTTGACCCAGTGGCAGCCCTGGGCGAGTTCAATGGGGGCTCGGGGCCTCCCTCCCCAGATCCCTGGGCAGGCGATGGCGGCGCAGGCGGCGAGGCGCAGCAGCAGCAGCAGGGCGGCAACGCAGGGGAGCCAGCAGGCGGCGCGCTGCTCAGCGATGCAGACCTCATTGACTACCCCTTCCTCATTGATGGAGACCCCACCCCGGCGGCTTATCTGCTGCTGTGCTGCGCCGACTACCTGCGGCTGTACCCCACAGGTGTGTCTGAGTGGCTGTGGCCGCTTGTGGTGGTGGGGAATGCTGTGTCCATGTGATGCTGCACTCGCTGCTGCACCCGCTGCTGGCTGGGATTGGGTTCTGCTGCCGGATGCGGCACATGCACAGCTTGGCGCCACTTTGGCACTGTGTTTGCTTTGCTGCAAGTGGCGAGATGTGATGCGTGCCACCCGCTTTTCCTGCCCACCGTGCAGCCAACATCCGTCTGGGCGACCGCAGCACGGAGCGCAAGGCGTCGTTTGAGGCGCCGCTGTGCTTTGCCGCGCCCTTCATGTCGGTGCACGGGCCGGGGGTGGTCAGCGTGGACGCTTCGGATGCGCTGCAGGTGGGGCTGCAGAGCTGGGGTGGCCTGGGTGGGGGGAGTGGACGCATGAAAGGAACCCCTGACTGCCTGGTCTGAGGTGGGCTTCCACCCGCGGTGCTAGATGCAGGCGTCTGCCGCCCGCCCTATTGCCTCTTGTCAAACCTCTCGTCAAACCTTGAAGCATACACTTGCGCCACCCTCCCCTCCCCCCAACCGTGCAGGTCCACAGCCTGCCTGGCTTGGAACCGCTGTGCCGCAAGCAGCTGGAGGACAGCCGTGTGCTGGGCTTCCGCTGGACAGCCCACCCCCTGACCAGCCAGGGCAGCGGCCCGGGCGGCAGCGCTGTCACCGCCGGCTCCATGTGCTGCTCCCTGGACGGCCAGCTTGTGCTGGTCAGCGCAGCAAATGAGATTGCCAGGCTGGCAGTGGTGGCCGACTGCGCACTGCCCGTGCCACCGGCCTCGCTGTACAACGCTCGCCTGGCAGCAGCTGCACTAGAATCGGCGGCGCGGCGGACAGCCTCCGGCGCTGGGGGCTACCCAGCCCGCCCGGACAGCCAGGCATCGCAGCAGCCACCGGCGGCGGGGCTGCAACAGGAGGGGGAGGGCGGGCCATCAAACGCCTTTGGGCGGTTCTTTGACCAGGCAGCATCCACTGTGACTGGCCTGGCCACCACGGCGGCAGGCACTGTGATGCAGGTGAGCGGGTATGCTGGTGCTGCTGCTATTGTAGCAAACAAGGCAGTCTGCTTCAGTCGTTCTGCGCCAGATGCGCTGCATTCCAAAGCAAGTCAGAACGCACGTGCTGCACCATGCATCGCTGCCCTGCCCCTTGCACTCCGCTTGCAGGAGCTGGACAGGGCGCGGGCGGTGGGGCAGGGTGCGCTGCAGCGCATCGGCATCGAATCTGGCGGCCCCTCACGCAGCCTACCCACACTGGAGGTGCGCCAGAGGCTTGTTGCATGGTCACTGTATGCCGCCGCATGCGGCAGTTGAGCCGGCAAGCAGCCTGGCGTAGCTGTTTGGTGTCGAGTGTTCTTGCCCCTGCCATCAGCTCACTGCCTTGTATGCACGGCGCAACTGCGCCGCACCTCAACTTCTGCTCGGGGCCTTCCGCCGCCTGACTGGCTTGATACCCATTGCTGCCCCTTGGCCATCCAAGCAGGCACTGTTTGCCACCACCGTGGAGCCACTGGATGATCTGGACTACATGCCGGAAAAGTGAGCTGCAGCAGTTGCAATTGCAGCAGCAAGCGTGCGTGCCAACTTTCTGCCTGCAGCCTTGTGTGCCGTGTTGCTCGTGCTCTGGCGCATGCAATGCGCATGCATGCCTTTCAACAGCTGGACCTGTGCTGTGCCTCTGGCGACTGTCCCTGCTTGAACACTTTTCGTGACTTTTGCTCTTTCCATGCAGCGAGGACGACACTTCAGTGTCTCCACGGGCAGCGGTAGCAGCAGCAGCCCCCGGCCCGTCAGGCACAGCTGCAGAGGGGTCAGCGGCGGCAGCAGCGGCGGCCGCGGGCCCGTCTGGCAGGCCAGGGCTCAACCTGGCGTCCACACGAGAAGCGGCAGCCAAGCTGAAGAACTTGCTGCCTGTGGGCCGCAGCAAGAGTGACCGAGCGGAGCTGCTAGGGAAGGAGGGTACTCCCAGCTCGCCTGTGGCAGCAGCGGCGGCAGCCAGCCCTCGGGGCGGGGCGTGTGCGGCTGCTGCTACTGGGGGCGCTGCGGCGGCCAGCCGGGGCAAGGTGTTCACGCGGACGGCCTCCGAAATCAAGCGTGCCTACGGGCGCCCCGGCACCAGCAAGTGAGTGCAGGGCTGGGCAGAGGCATGTGCATGCGGCAAGAGGCAGATGGCAAGCTGATGCATCACTGGCTGTGCGGACATGCAGTATGCAGCACTAAACTCATTCCCTGTGCTGGCATGCTGTCACTGCTTGGCTGCAGGTCCGCCGACGTGCGCGGCGTGATGGAGCAGAACCGCGCCATGCTGGCTGAGCGCGGGGAGCGGCTGGCCGCGCTGGACGAGCGGACGCGGGAGATGGCGGACGACGCTGAGGACTTTGCCACCATGGCGCGCCGGCTGGAGCAGCAGATGGCCAACCGCAAGTGGTGCGTGGGCGATGCGCTGCCTGGACTGGGGTTGCCCCTGTGTGGACAGATGGGGCCGCTTGGGTGGGTGCACCGTGGCCTAGCTCACTTTGGGCTGTTCGCCCCTTTTCCTGGGCTTGCAGGTGGCAGCTGTGAGGGCGGACGGATGACCATTCGTGGCAGTCATGGCGCAGCAGCACATCGCCGCAAGCAGAGCAGGTCTGCAATGTCAACTGAACCCAAACATCAATAGATAGTCAACGTGCTTTGTGTCAGCAATAGGACAAACCGGCCGTCTCGTCGGCCTGGCGAAACATGCAGTGTATTCTCACTTACTTCTTGTGCGTTGAGCGTGAACAAACTCAATAACTCCAACCTATCTACACGCCCTTTTACTGTCCTGCTGAGAGCGTTAACCTGTAACAGTCTGAATGACACTTGCAAGTCAGCATGCCTGGAGCACACCAGCGGCAACTCTGCTGGCACCGCCAAGCGGCGGCGCTCATGGTGTGGAGTGTGCTGGCATCGTGGCATCTGCAGGAGGACTTCCATCATTGACCGACGACCTGATTGATCGGAGCAGTATCTTGCAAGCCGGTAGAGCACTGTGGTGGCGGCGACGAGCGCTGGGGCAGGCACGACAGAGTTGCGCGTTTGTTTGACATAACATCGCTCTCTGGTGAGCATCCTGATTGACCCAGAAATGCACATTGATCGCCCAGAGCTCCACACTGGCCAGTCCATCTCGGCTTGGCTGCGGGAGCGCACGGACGGCCTGTTGCTGGCTGTTGACACGCGCATTATGGAGCCGTGAAGTCAATTGGGTGATCCAAGCAGCGCCGCGGCTGCCGCCGCCGCCGCCGCCGCCGCCGCCGCCACTGCCGCCACACACTGCTGCTCCCCCGACCAATGCTGGAGCTGCCCCTCCGTACAGGCGTGGGTGCTTGCCAGCAGAAGCCATGGCAGCCAACGGCGCAGCAGAGCACGGGTCGGAAGCCCAGCCTCGGCAATTCAACGATGTCTTCTCCAGCCTGCCCACCACGGTGTTTGAGGAGATGTCGCTGCTTGCAGCCAAGCACCAGTCGGTGAACCTGGTGAGCATAGAGTGATCTGTCACCACGAACGAATTATAGCATGCTAGTCCACCGCAACTCTTGGCGGAGAGTACAGCGGCTATGCTGCCGCCTGCCAGCCTGCTGGGCGACAGTTCTGGCCCTGAAGCTGCCAGGCACAGGCCGCCTAACAGCCAGGGCTGCATCCGCTCACACTCCTTTGGAGCACCATGGCCCTGCACTTGACAGCACCACTCCATGCCGCTGCCATTTGCAGGGCCAGGGCTTCCCTGACAACGAGCTGGAGGGGCCGGAGAGCATGAAGAAAATGGTGGCCAGGTGTGTGGCTGGCTGTGTTGCATCTTCGTCGTCATCTGCTGCCCGCAACCGTGGGTGCCTTGCGCCCCGCATGCTCAACAAGGTTTCGTCTGTGTCCGGGTTCGCCACTGCTGCTGCTCCTGCCGTTTTCCTGCCGATCTGCCCCCACTGAATTTGACCCGACTTGACTCGACTTCAATCGACTTGGCCTGACTTGACTCAACTTGACCTGACTCGATTTGACTTGACCCGACTTGACTCAACTTGACTTGACTCAACTTGACTTGACCTGACTTGACTCGACTTGGCCTGACTCATCTCCACTCAATCGACCCCCTCTGCAGCTCGCTGTACGAGCACTCCAACCAGTACCCTCCCATGATGGGAGTGCCTGAGCTGCGCCAGGTCAGCAAGGGGCCATAGCCGCATGGCCCATGCAATAATTCACCTTTGTGTCCCACGAGCCGAAGTGCGTGCAACCTTGCAATATGTGCAACCCTGCGCTGCATGCCTGGACGGCCTTCTGTTGGTGTGCGACCACCTTGCAGATCAAATCAATGCTCGCCGGCCCTGCCTGACGCTGCAGGCAATCGCAGCGCACAGCGGACGGCATGCGGGCATCCCAGTGGACTGGCAGAGCGAGACGCTGGTGACTTCTGGAGCGACCGAGGCGCTGGCTGCCGCCTTCCTTGCGCTGCTGAATGCTGGCGATGAGGTGAGGCGGCGGGGCGGTGAAGGACGCGGCTTAGTACCTTACACGTTCAGGGGTAGTGCCCGACAGTTGCCTGTTGCAAGAGTGCGCGGTTCGACCTGCCCATGAACATGCACTTGGCTTTCCAAGAGTTGATTCATGGTGCACATCTGCAGGCTCACCCACCCCTTACAAGCTTTGCTCTGCTCCTGCCTTTCAGGTCATTTTCTTTGCGCCGCTCTACGACTCGTACCTGCCAATGGCGCGGCGAGCGGGCGCGGTGCCGCGGTGAGCCCACACGCTGCATGGCAACCGCTCCTTTTGTGAATACAGATTCTGCATACAGACTCTGTGAACGGAAGGGTAGTTGAAGTTGATGCACAGCCCATGTTTCTGTTTTGGGCGCAACCACTTCTTGGGGTAGCGGGTAGCATGCGATAGCTGCAGAGATGCCGCCGCTTAATACCATCGCTGCTCGATTGTTCTTGCTCCTCCCCTGCAGCATCGTGCGGCTGCACGCGCCCAGCTGGAGTGTGGACGCCGCAGAGTTGGAAGCGGCCTTCAGCCCCCAGACCAAGCTGCTGGTGCTCAACACGCCGCACAACCCCACCGGCAAGGCAAGCCCCGGCCTGGCTCTAGAGGCGCTCTGGTTGCGTGCCTCCAAGGGCCCTTGAATTGCACGTGGCTGCCGCGCTGGCGGCGTCACCCCTGGGGGCTCAAGCTGAGAATGTTGCTCGCCTGCCGGGGTCATGGTCGACTTGCAGGGAAAGGTAGCCAGCCTGCCCCGAACAAGGCACCCATCTCCACCAACCAATCAAAGCGCAGGTGTTCAGCGCGGCGGAGCTGCAGCTCATTGCAGACCTGTGCATCCGGCACAACTGCCTGGTGCTGCTGGACGAGGTGTACGAGCACCTGGTGTTCCCAGGTGGGCATTTGATTGATAAATTACAATCACAAGCAATTGCCTTTGCAAGTGCTGTTCACTCCTTTGTCAAGTGGTGAGCTTGGGGTGCTGGTTGGCAAGGTGTACGAGCACCTGGTGTTCCCAGGTGGGCGACTTGAGGACTCTTTATGACCGAATCATTTGGTCATCAATGCAAGCTTGCGTCTGCAGTTTTAGTGCCCGCAAAGTGCTGCAAGTGCAGGCGCGCATCTGGCTCCAGCACGATCGGCGGCAACTCCCCTTAGCTGCAATGCCAAGCCCCTACCCCTCTCTCCGCAGGTACCCAGCACATCAGCCTGCGCAGCCTGCCCGGCATGGCGCACCGCTGCCTGCGCATTGGCTCCGCTGGCAAGACATTCTCCTTCACAGCCTGGAAGGTGAGGGGTTGCCTCCTGGTCAACAGATTGCTTCTCTGCGCAGCCTGCTCAGCGGTCCCAGGTTCCGGGTGGGGGCAGGGCAGCGCAGCCGCGGCTGCAAGCCGCTTTGCAAACTGGCTGCCACTGCTGCTGTAGTATTCTGCAGCTACCGAAACCACTGCCTCTGCCCCTGCGCAGGTGGGCTGGCTGTCGGGTCCGGCTGACATGATCAAGGCAGTGGCCAAGGCGCACCAGTTCATCACATTCACTGTGCCCAGCAGCCTGCAGGTGCGCCGGGGGTGCGGGGTGTGGGGAGTTGGGCAGTTCAGAAGCAGCCTGCACTAGAGGCAGCTCGCCCCGAGCACAGCAGAGCGCAGCATGCGCAGCACTAACAGCACACACGCAAGCACCGCTGTGTGGACACCACATAACCACACTGCCCGCACTAGCTCCTGACTCCTGCCGCCCGGCCACTGCCACCACCCTGCCACTTCCTGCGCGGCCAGGCGTGACCTAACTGCCACCACCCTGCCACTTGCTGTGCAGCGAGCCGTGGCGTTCGGCCTGGACACCGAGCAGCCGTTCTACTGCGGCCTAGGCAGCGTGCTGCAGCAGAAGCGGCAGCTGCTGGAGCGGCAGCTGTCGGAGATTGGTTTCAAAGTGCTGCCGGCAGACGGCACGTATTTCCTGGTGGCCAACTTTGAGGGGCTGCTGCCAGAGGGCAGCAGCGAGGACGATGTGGAGGCGAGTGTGGGGTGGTGCTGGGTTTGCCCAGGGGTTTTTGCCAAGATGATGCTGAGGTGCGTGGGTGCATGCCGAGCCTTGGGCAATACATCTTGCTGCTGCCCATGCATGTGCTCGTTGCAACGGAAGCTGAACGCCTTGCCTCCTCCTCGCAACCTTTGACCACCTTCGCCCACTTGCCCCATCATTCCATTTCCCACCTGCCCGCCCCACTGCCCTTGCAGTTCTGCTACCGCCTGACGCGCGAGGCGGGCGTGACCCTCATCCCTGTGTCCGCTTTCTATGCGGACCGCAGCGAAGCGCCGCGCACGCTCGTGCGCTTTGTCTTCTGCAAGACGGATGCCAAGCTGCAAGCGGCCTGCGACGCGCTGCGGGCATACTTTGGCAAGCGGTCCTGAGCAGCGGGATGCGGAGTCATAAGCTTGCGCACTGCAAAGTGAACACACCACCGACCCCATGCCTTGCATTGCCTCGAATCGCTGTCACATCATCATCATCAGGATCAAACACCGTTTGCTGACTGTCTGCCGAAACTGCCGCGCCTTCCAAGTCAAATTGAGGTCTTGCAAAACTACAGATTGGCTAATGGCTACAGTACAAAATGAACCGGTAGTGCAGTCAGTAATAGGCAGGGGGTTGGTTGATTGCAAGCCATGAAATGGACGGGTACATTGCGCGCTGGGCATCAGCCCAGGTTGATTTGTTTCGTTCAAAGGGGCACTCAAACTCATGCCGCCTCCTCGGCTGGCCGCGCACACAGCCGCTTCAGCCACTCGTAGGAGCAGACCTGAACAAGGGTGGAAAGAAAGGACAGCAGCAGAGTTCAGTGCCGCCACAGGGCTGTGCAGCCACGCAGACAGTGCCAGTCATTGCAAGGGTAACTCAACAGGTAGCACAACACGTGCAACCACCGCCGCAGCAGATACACGCTGCCCCGGCAGCACGTTGCCGTGCAGCAACCGTGCTGCACATGTAGCCGTCGCACAACAGCTGCCGCTCACTCCACCAAGCAAGTGCCAAACCAAATGCTCACCATGGTGGTGCCCCAAATGGAGCTGCTGGCCATACGAGGGGCCACCCCCCGGAAGAAGCCGGCAGCCCCTTCTGTGTGCAGCAAGTGGCTGGCCACCTGCCGCCAGGTAGGCCGGACAGCCGCCCCTGCCGCTGCCGCCCCTGCCGCCGCTGCTTCCGCTGCACCGCTGCCGCCCGCCGCCGCTGCTGCCGCCATCGCAGGCGCGCCCTGCGCGACGGGCGCCGCTGCAACGGCTGCCGCGCCTTCCGCACCCGCCGTTTGCAGCCGCGTTTTGACGACGTCCAGCGGGTTTGTCAGGAAGGCACTAGTGCAGCCAGTGAGGATGCCTGCTGCCCCTTGAACCGCCAGGATCTCGCCCTCGCTGTGCCGGTGGTGCCCCCGCAGCCGATCCACTTGGTGCCACAGCACCTGCTGCCACACGCCGTAGCTGCCCCACCTGCGGGCGGGCGGGCGGACGGGAGGCAGGTGGCATCAGTATGCGGGATGTTTGCCTTCCAACGCGGCGCAGCAGGCGGCTTGACCCGAACCACGAAAGGTGCAGCCCCCACAAACCATGGGCATGTCCCAGCTGCCAAGCCCGCTTACCAGACAGCGGAGTTTGGGCACAAAACCAACAGGCAGCCGCACATTCGAGCTGACCAGCATCTATACATCCATCCAACTGCTCAAGCCAACCATACATTCATCCTATGCCGGCCCGCCGCTGCTCACCAGATGGCCGAGTTGGGCACAAACATGGCCAGCGAGGCTCCAAAGCCTCGGTACAGCCCCCTCACGCCCTCCGCCGCCACGATGCTGCGCGCCAGAGCTAGGCCGCTGGTGTGGTGGCGGGCTGCTGCTTCGGCCGCTGCCGCGGCGCGCGCGCTGGGGTCGCCGCCAGGTGGCGGCCCTCCCCCCATGATCATTAGCCGCTGCGCCACCACATCAATGGGCACCACAATCAGCTGAGAGGACAGGCTGGCCATGGCCCCGCCCACAAAGCTGGCGGCGCCAACTGCCGCCGTGTCGCCCAGATCGAAGCGGTGCAGCAGCGAGTTGGTCACCGACTTGGACATTTCCAGCGTGCTGAGGTAGACCTGCGGTGGAAGCGGAGTGGCCAGGGTAGCAGGTGGATTGGAAAGGGTAACAGGTGGATTGGCCAGGGTAGCAGGCGAGTGTCTGTGTGCGCCTATGGACCGGAACATGCAAGTGAAACTGCCACCTCAAGTGCACAAGTGCACTGGAGTAGCGCTGCAAGGGCGGGTGCGGCCGCCAGCGCAGGCGCCCAGCAGCCGCAGGACACACCCGCCGGCAGCACAGCGCCCAGTGCCAGCATTCACAATGTTGTGTCGCACCATACGGGCGGGGAACATGCCGCCAATGACGGTGCCGAATCCCTTGTACAGCCCCCGCACGCCATCGTGGGCCACCACGCCGCGGGCCGTCAGGTAAGCGCCCTGCAGCAGTGCAGAGCGGCAGCGAGCGAGCTGTGGACACCGAAAATGAGAGCAGCAGCGGTGGCAGCGGTGGCAGCGGCGGCAGCAACCTAGGTGGCAATCAACAACCAGCCACAGTCAGCGAGAGCGCAGAACCCGACTGGCAAAAGACTGGCAAAGACGCCGCACCCGCAGGCCCGACTGCGAGCCCTCGAGCGCCATCTGCCGCGTCTTGATCACCGACAGCGGGTACAGCAGCGTGGTGAGGCCCTGCGGTTCGGAAAGTACAAAGATCGGTGATGCATGGGATTGGGCAGGAGCTGGCTGCAAGGCTGAGGCCAGATGCGGAAGGGAAGGCTCGCCGCTGCTGCGGTTTCGAGCCCCCAAGCCTGCCGCTGGTAGCTAGGGCTGCCGCAGGCGGACACATGCCTGCCATGCAACTGCAAACTCACGCTGAACAGACCAGCGCCCACAACGAAAAACTTGCGCTTGTCCAGCCTGCACAGCAGGAGCGTGACGAATTAATAGAAGCAGGCCTCGGGTGAGCACGCGGCGGCGGCTGGCGGCGGCGGCTGGCGGCGGCGGTAGCAGCAGCGCGGCAAACGGCCATGGCACCCTGACAACAGTCTCTGCTTCATCCATGCTATGTCATAGCAGCGGCGACAGCCCTTGAGCGAGCTGGAGTTGAGGAAGCAGAGGCTGCCAGGCCTGCAGCAGCGCAGGCGGCGGGTCGGCCCCCTGTGATGGGATCTTCATCGCCATACCTGCTCCAATCGATGGCCGTCTTGTCGACCGGTCCCGCCATGGCGCCGGGTTGAGTTGGGGCGGTGGGCTGAGCAGGCCAGAGCAGCAGCAACGACGAGCGTTGCGATAGTGAGACTGCGCACAAGTGCCCAGCTGCGCTTGACACGCCAATGCGCCACGCCTAGCGGCAATTGGTATCGGCATGGAGCGCTGGGAGCTCAGGACGCACCGATGCCCGATCTGTGCCACTGGGATAGAGCCGCAATCCAATTGGCATCAACGGGTACGCTTGCAGCCGCTAGGAGGCCCGAGCGCGCAAAGCAACGCGCGCCCAGCCCAGCAGCAGCCCCTCCCGCTGGCCCATGTCGATTGGTTGCCATCGCACAGGCCAGATGGCGCAGCTGGGCAGCCTGCAGCTCGGCCGTCTGCAGCCTGTCTTGCGGGCCCTGCGGCTGGGTGGCAGGGCAGCCCTCGCGGGCCGCTCTCATCCGCATCAGCAGGTGAGAAGCGCATTTGTGGTACTTGCAACGGCATGTGGCACCGCTGTGGTGTGCCGCCGCCACTGCCGCCGCCGCCGCCTGCCGCCACTTACCCACCTTGTTGCCGCTTTGCTGGCACCCTGTGTCCCACCCCCACCCACCTGCGATGCAGCAGCTGGCCCCTCGCCTCAGCACTGCAGCCTGCGCAGCGCAGCAGGTGGTGGCGGCAGCGGCGGAGGCAGCAGCACCTGCGGCGGGCCAGCAGGGCGCCACGCTTG
>VFQQ010001939.1_pt1 | contig 25922 bp, 30 predicted proteins | sample 3512341 | NCBI WGS metagenome assembly VFQQ01 (sample SAMN10412373, study PRJNA504923) | tailings metagenome | isolation source: Relicate 2 Philex TSF1 revegetated site | place: Philippines: Tuba, Benguet | collected 2017-08-29 | reverse complement strand
TGGCGATGTCGGCGCCTTCCTCGATGTAGAGGCGGTTGACCTGCTTGCCCTTCGGGCCGGTCTGGTGGGTCACCAGCACGCGGCCGAGCATCTCCTCGGCGTTGGCGCGGACGTCCTCGACCGACTTGACGACGCGGACGCCGCCCTTGCTGTCGGGGCCCAGGCCTTCGAAGCGGCCCTTGCCACGGCCGCCGGCGTGGATCTGGCTTTTCACCACGAAGACGGGGGTGCCGAGCTTCTCGGCCGCGCTCGCGGCTTCGTCGGGGGTGAAGGCGGCAAAGCCGCGGGGAACGGGGACGCCGAATTCGGCCAGGACGGCCTTGGCCTGATGCTCGTGGATATTCATCGCGCTCTTGGGTCTCGCGGATGCCGGGGAAAGTGGCCCGCGATCGCGGGTCGGGGCGGGTTATAGGCGCGCGCCCTCGCGTCACGCAACCCGACGGCCGCAATAGGAAAAAAGAACCCCGCCATGCGAATGGCGGGGTTCGATCGTTGCCAGGTTTCCGCGAACGGAAGGCAGCCTGTCCTAGTACTTCGCGGTCAGGCGCAGAGTGAACGTCCGCGGCGCGCCGTAGTAGGCGGTGCGGATGTTGCCGACCGACGAGAATTCCTGGGCGTCGACCTTGTAGACCTCGTCGCTCAGGTTCTGACCGTACAGGCCCGCCGAGTAACGGCGGTCGGCGTCTTCCCAGACCACCCGGGCGTCGAACAGCCAGACATTGTCGTCCCACATGCCGGGATACCGAACGCCGGTCGTCGTGGTGTTGTCGACGGCGAGGGCGATCTCGGAGCGGTACTTGGCCTGGCCTCCGACGGTCAGGCGGCCCGAGCCGCCCAGATCCCACTCGTACTGGGCGCCGTAGCGGGCGGTCCATTTCGGCGTGAAGGCGGGCTGCTGGAACGAGCGGTCGCCGCCCGGGAAGCGGGTGTCGTCGAAGTCCTCGTACTTGGCGTTCAGCAGGCCGAGCTGGGCGTCGAGCAGCAGGCCCGGGATCGGACGCGCGGCGACTTCCAGTTCGGCGCCCTCGGTCTTCATGCCGCCGGCGTTGATCACCGTCAGCTCGGGGCTGGGCAGGTTGGTGCCGGGGTCGACCACCGTGCCGGAGACCCGCGCCTGGAAGTCCTCGTAGTCGTTGTGGAAGACCGTGAAGTTGAGCAGGTAGCGGCCGCCGTCCCAGGTCGTCTTCACGCCGGCTTCGTAGCTCTTGGCGATCTCGGGGCTGTAGGGCGCCTGTTCGCCGGGGTTGTTGGCGCGGCCGTTGAAGCCGCCCGACTTGAAGCCCTCGGAGTAGCGGGCGTAGGCCATGATGTTGCTGGTCGCCTGCCAGCGGACGTTCAGCATCGGCGAGGTGCTGTTCCAGGCCTTGTTCAGGCCCTTGAACGCGAACGCCGGATTGGCGGTGAAGGTGGGGTTGTTCGAGAAGGTCGAGGTCGACCGCGAATAGGTCTTCTCCTCGTCGGTGTAGCGCAGGCCGCCGGTGATCTGGATGGCGTCGGTGAGGTCGTAGCTGACGTTGACGTAGGCCGCCTTGCTGGTGGTCTCCAGGTCGTCGTCGATGGTGCGCAGGAAGGTCGCCTTGCCGACGGGGCCGGTCGGGAACGGGTTGGGCAGCATGCCCAGCACGTCGTCGCCGAAGGCCTTCTGGTGCGAGACGATGTTCTCCTTCAGCCAGTACAGGCCGCCGACCACGGTCCAGGGGCCCTGGTCGTAGGTCAGCTGGAACTCCTGGCTGGTCTGGTCCTGGTTCACGCCGACGTAGACGTCGCCCAACGCCAGTTCGGTGGCGTCGATGTCGATGTAGTCGCGGGTCTTCAGGTTCCGGTAGGCCGTGATCGACTTCAGCGTCAGGGCTTCGGTGATGTTCCAGCTCACCGTGCCGCCGACGCCGTAGTGGGTCAGCTTGGTCGAGTTGGGCAGGCCCGGCGTGGTGCGGGTCTTGAAGTCGTACTTCGGCGGCGTGGCCGGCAACGTCTTCAGCGGCACGCCGAACAGCGTGGTCAGGCTGCTGGTCGCCTGGCCGACGGCCATGGCCGCGTCGTCGTGGCTGTAGTCGGCCGACAGGTCGACGCGGACGTCGTCGGTCGGGGTCCAGGCCAGCTGGGTGCGCAGGGCCCAGGTGTCCTTGTCGTTGTACTCGGCGCCGGTGACCGGATCCTCGACGTAGCCGTCGCGCTTGGACAGCAGCGCCGAGACGCCCAGGGCCAGGGTGTCGCTGACCGGGCCGGAAATCCCGCCCTTCACTTCCAGCTGGTTGTAGCTGCCGAAAGCGACGGCCGCGTTGGCGCGGAAGTCCTGGCCCGGCTTGCGGGTGACGACCTTCAGCGCGCCGCCGATGGTGTTCTTGCCGTACAGGGTGCCCTGCGGGCCGCGCAGGACCTCGATCCGCTCCAGGTCGAACAGGTCGAACTGGGTGCCGCGGATCCGGCTGTAGTAGACGTCGTCGATGTAGACGCCGACGGCCGGGTCGAAAGTCTGCAGCGCGTCCGGCTGGCCGATGCCGCGGATGAAGATGTTGGTCGCGTTGCTCGAGCCGCGGCCCTGCGACAGGTTCATGTTCGGCACCGCGCCCTGCAGGCCGGTGATGTCCGCCGCCTGCACGCGGTCGAGGGCGCGCTCGTTGAACGCCGAGACGGCGCCGGGCACGGTCTGCAGGGTTTCCTCGGTGCGGCGGGCGGTGACTACGATCGCGCCGACTTCGGTCTCGCCCGCGGGGGCGGCGTCTTGAGCGGCGGCGATGGTCACGCCCGCGCTCCAGGCGGCCCCGGCCAGCAGGGCGGCCTTCCACATCGTCCTCATCTTGCTTTCCTCCCGAGCGGTCCGTTGTTCGGACCGTCAAAGTTCCAAATTCACCAGAACGCGAATTGTGGCGACCATCGGCGAACCGCGTCGCGCGCGAAAGAGGCGCGATCCTCGAACGGCGCTATTTTTCACTGAGTGATGAATTGGCGCCACACGGACCGGCGCGTCCGCGGCGTGGTCAGATACGGGGGCGCCGGACGACCGCCTCGAAGCCTGCGGCGCAGTAGGCGTAGAGGCGTTGCCGGGCGGCGTCGAGGTCGCTGGAATGACATTGGCCGTCCGACAGCTGATCGATCCGGCCGGTCTCCGACACGGTCAGCATCATCGAGCCGGTCAGGAACTGATAGCACCAGTAGAGGTCGGGCAGCTCGGCGTCCGGCAGGGCGCGCTTGAGGGTTTCGACCAGCTGGTGGACCACGGGGTCGAAGAAGCGGTGCATGGTCTCGCCGCCCCAGGCCGGCGTGTTGTTCACCTGGGCGACGAGGGCGCAGTAGTTCTTCCAGCCCTGGCCGCCGCTATGGGCGCGCTCGATCAGCGGATCGACGAAGGCGGCGATGATCCCCTCGGCGGTCATGGTCTGGGGATGGGCGGCCTCGTAGGCGGTCATGGCCTCGGCGCGGTCGCGGTTGAGGATCTCGGCCCGGCGCAGCAGCACCGCGTCGAACAGCTCGCGCTTGGCCCCGAAGTAGTAGTGGATCAGGGCGGTGTCGACGCCGGCCTCGGAGGCGACCTGGCGGGTGGTGACGCCGTAGAAGCCGTGCCGCGCGAACAACCCCTCGGCCGAGTCGAGGATCGCCTCCTTGAGGTCGACCCCGACCGACTTCGAGGGGCGGCCGCGGCCGCCGGTGCGGCCTTTGGGCTTGGCGGTGGTCATCACGCGCGCATCCTGACGGACCGGCAGAGAACGCCGGTCACGCCCCGATAGCCCTGCGTCGCCGCCGATAGCAACAGGCCTCAGCCGAACAGCAGCCGCCACATCAGCCGTCCGGGCACGAAGGCGAAGCCCCCGGCGATCAATGCTCCGCCGACGAACAGTCCCGTCATCGCCCTGCGGTGGATCTCGATCCGGTGCTTTCGCGCGGCGTAGATCGCGGCCGGCAGCGTGACCAGGGTCCAGCCGCTGAGCAGGTGGATCAGCGACCATACGTCGCCGTTGATGCCGACGATGAACAGCGAGCTGCCGGCGGTGACCATCATCAGGACGGTCCAGGTCCAACCCGCCGTCCGGTGCAGGCGGTCGCCCTTGCGCAGCGACAGGATGATCCCGCCCAGGGCGACCATGGCCAGGGCGGCCAGGATATGGACCTGGATCACCCAGGGCTGGGCCGCGAACAGAGCGAGGTCGGGAGCGTGCAGACGGCTGGTCCTGGCCAGGGCGACGATCTGCGGTCCGGCGTAGAGAGCCAGGGCGACGGCCGCCGCGGCGACCAGGGCCCAGCCGGCCATGCGGCTGGCGGGTCGGATGCGGGAAGGGGTGGCGGTCATGGGCGTCAGGCCTTCGCGAAGACGCCGTGGAAGGTCATCGGCAGGGCCTGGTCGACGGCCCAGCTGACGAGGGGACCCTCGTCGACGCGGCGCGCGTCGAGGACGTGCAGCTCCGTGCGTTTGGCGGCGATGTTGATGGTCGTGCCGACCAGCCAGCCGTCGAATTCGCCGGAACCGCCGGGACGGGGGACGAAGACCGCCTCCTCGGTGATCTGGTCGGGACCGAAGTCGAACGATTCGGTCCGGCCGCGCCGCCAGTCGGTGACCGCCACCGCCCTCAGCTCCGGATGGTTGGGCGAGCCCTTGGTCAGGTGGACGGTGCGGTCGCGTCCCAGACCGGCGAAGCGCGGGTCGGTGCGTGGAAACTCGCCGATCACGCCCGGGCGATCGACATCGACGCGGCCGTCGGGGCGCAGGCTGATCAGGACCATCTGGCTGTCGGCTCCGCTGACCTTCCGCCCCTGCACCAGGGCCGAGGCGCCCTCGATCGCGAAGGACGGATCCTTGTCGATGGCCGCGTCGAAGCGGATGGTCCCGTCCCGGTCGCTCCACGCGTCGCCCAGGTGGAAGAAGAACAGCGGCGGCCCCTCGAACTCGCGGCGCTTGGAGAAGTCGTCTTTGTCGATCACCAGGATCCGCGTGCCGAGCTCCGGCTTCCAGTCGTAGCTGCGCACCACCGGGGCGACGAACCGCGCCTGCACCCAGGGCTGCAGCACGATCACCAGGTGCCGGTCGGTGGCGGTGAAGTCGTGGATGTAGCTGGGACGGCCCAGGTCGATCATGTCGGCCGCCTCGAGCGCGCCGCCCGGCGACAGCCGCCAGACCAGCGCCTTGCGGCCGGAAAGGCCGAGGTTCCAGACCCGGCCGTTCGGCTCGACCCGCGGATGGGCGAGGAAGGGCATGTGCGCCAGGTCGGGGCGCAGCGCCTTGGCGCCGTGGGTCGCCAGCGAATCGGGGTCCATGGCGAAGGGTGAGCCGGCTTCCCACAGGGCCCACAGCTCGTCGCCCGCCATCATCACCGAGGTGTTGGCGGCGCTGACGTCGTCGCTGTTGCCGACCACCGCGCCCTTGCCGGTGGAGGTGCCGAATCCCGGGGTGACCACGGCGTCGGCCTTGGCGTCGACGCGGCGCTTGGGGGTGTCGACGAAACGGGCCGCGAGACTGGCTTGGCCGTCGCCGATGCGGAAGGCGCGCACGAGGCCGTCGCCGTCGAACCAGTGGCCGGCCGAACCGCCCGGCCGGCGGAACTTGGCCGGACCGTTCCGGTACAGGACGCCCGACAGGTCGGCCGGCGCGCGGCCATGCAGCCTGCGCAGCGTCTGGCGCGGGATGTCGGCCTCGATGTCGCGGACCATCAGGGTCCAGTCGCCGCCGCCCATGGCGGCCGCGTGTAGGATGTCGGGATTGGCGGCGACCCCGGCGAGGGCGGCGGTCGTGGCGGCGAGGAAGTTGCGGCGGTTCATGGCGAGGTTCCGGACAGGCGTGGAGGACAGGCGCTGCGATCAGTCGATGGTGATGGCGTGAGCGGCTTCGCCGGCGCCGATCTCGAAGGCCGCGTCGGCCCAGTCGGCTGGTCCGAAGGCGCCGCGGGCGTCGTTCGAGAAGGCGAAGGGTTCGGTCGGAACGCCGAAGGGGTTGGTCGCCATCTTCCCGTCGCCGTCGACGTCATGGAACGCCTTCACGGCGTAGCGGCCGGGGGCGAGGCCGGGCACGACCAGCGACGCGCTGTCGCCGGTGACCGGCACGGCGAACGTCGAGACGGCCTTGCCCTTGCCCTCGTAACCGGCCTGGTCGGCGAACAGCTGGCCGCGGATCGCGCCGGTCGGCTTGGTGATGCCCTTGAAGGTGAGGGTCAGGGCGGCGGCGGGCGTCTCCTGGGCGTGCGCGGCGCTGAGCGGCAGGGCGGCGTAGGCGGCGACCTGGACCGTCGCGATTGACAGGAACAGGGCGGCGGTCTTCATCGGGCGGGAGATCATCGGGAGCGGCCTTGCTGGCGGGTTGTCGATGACCGAGGGCTTATGGGGAGCCGCGAGACCGTGCAGCCGCCGATGCGTGACAAACCGACCGCCATTCGCGAAACGACGGGCGGCGCCGTTCGCGCTTCGTGGATGAACAGCAGCTTGGCGGGGCGTCATTGGCGCGGCCTGGCGATCGCCGTGGCGGCCGGCGTCTTCATGGCGATCGTCGGCGCTTTCGGCACGGGCCCCGCGCCGCTGTCCTGGCGACTGGCCTACTGGATCGTGATCATGCTGATCGGCGGCGCGGGCGGGGTCGTGGCCTCGGAGCTCGTCGATCGCGGCGGCGTCTTCGACGACCGGCCCGTGCTGCAGGGCATCGTCATCGCCACCGGCCTGACCATCCCGCTGACGCTGATCATCTGGTTCGTCACCAGAGGGCTCTTCCACGCCGGTCCGCTGGAGGTCGCGCATCTGCCCTACTTCCTGGGGCCGACCTTCATCGTCACGGCGGTGATGACCGCGCTCAACTATCTGACCGAGCGCGAGCCGGCGGCGACCCATGCCGCTCCGGCCGGGGCGGCCCCGCCGCGTTTCCTCGACCGCCTGCCGCCGAAGCTGCGGAGCGCCGAGCTCTACGCCGTCGAGGCCGAGGATCACTACCTGCGGCTCCACACGAGCAAGGGCCAGGACCTGATCCTGATGCGGCTGACCGATGCGGTGGCCGAGCTGGAGGGGCTGGAGGGCGCCCAGGTGCACCGCTCATGGTGGGTGGCCAAGGGCGCGGTGGCCGACGCCAAGCGAGGCGACGGCCGCGCGACCCTGACCCTGACCGACGGGGCGCAGGTCCCCGTCAGCCGGGCCTACGCGAAGGCCCTGCGCGAAGCCGGCTGGTTCTGAACGGGCGGCAGGCAGCCGGCGCCCTGCAGGGCGGCCTTGACCGCCACGTCGAGCGGCGTGCGCGGCTCGGCGCCGAGCAGAGAGACCAGGCGGCGGTTGTCGAGCCGGATCGGCGCCTGCCACAGGTAACGCATCTCCAGCATCTCCCGCAGGGTCTCGTTGAACGGCGCGGCCAGCCGCAGCGCCGTCCAGGGCAGGGTCTTCACGGGCAGGTCCGGCCTGTCGACGGCGCGGGCGATCGCCTCGACCATCTGTCCGCCGCGTTCCAGCCAATGACCCTCCATGTGGAAGGTCGCAAAGGGCGCCAGGTCGCTCTCGAAGGCCAGCAGGCGGGCGGCGGTCTCGCCGACGTCGGGCAGGTAGGCCCAGGCATGGCCGATCTCGAGCGGGCCCGGATAGGTGACCGCGGTCACCGGCTTGCCCGCGGCGATCAGCCCCTGGCTGAACCAGTTGTTGCCGGGCCGCGGGCCGAAGAAGTCGCCGCAGCGCAGGACGAGGCTCGGGACGCCGACCTCGGCGGCGGCCTCGAGCCTGCGCTCCAGTTCGACCCGGATCCGGCCCTTCCGGGTGGCGGGAATCTGCGGCGAGGCCTCCTTGAGCAGGGGAAAGGCGTCCGCGCCGTAGTTGTAGATCGTGCCCGGCAGCAGGATCCGAGCTCCGCCGGCCGCGGCGGCGGCGTCGATGGTGTTGTCGATCATGGGCAGGACCAGGCCCGCCCAGTTGCGGTAGCCGGGCGGGTTCACCGCATGCACGATCGCCGATGCGCCCTGCGCGGCCGCGATGACCGAGGCGCGGTCCATGGCGTCGCCCTTCACCCACTCGACCCCGGTCAAGGCCGGCGCCGTCTCCGGTCTGCGGGCTAGGGCGCGCACGCGCCAGCCGTGGCGGACCAGGGCCCGCGCCATTTCCCCGCCCACGCCGCCGGTCGCGCCCAGGACCAGGGCCGTCTTGCTCGCCGTCTCGTTCGTCTGCGTCGACATGGCCGACCTCCTTGTCTCTGATGACGACAAGATGCGGCCTGCGAAAGTTATAGAAAATTGCGCTAAGTCGTATCTCTGATATTCAGAAATATATGAGATCAGATGCGCCCGACTGGGAACTGATGCGCTCCTTCCTGGCCGTGCTGGTCGAAGGAAGCCTGTCCGGCGCGGCCCGGGTCCTGGGCCAGACCCAGCCGACCATCGGCCGGCACGTCGCCGAGCTGGAGGCGGCCCTGGGCGGCGTCGCCCTGTTCGTGCGTTCGCCGCGCGGCCTGCTGCCGACCGAGACCGCGGAGGAGCTGAGGCCGCACGCCGAAGCCATGGCCGCCTCCGCTCTGGCGCTGGTCCGGGCGGCCTCGGGCGGGCGGGACGAGGCGCGCGGCGTCGTGCGGCTGACGGCCAGCGACATGGTCGGAGCCCACGTCCTGCCGCCGATCCTGACCGACTTCAATCGGCGCCATCCGGAGGTGTCGATCGAGCTGGTCATGTCGAACCGCACCGAGGATCTGCTTCGCCGCGCGGCGGACATCGCCGTGCGGATGGTGCAGCCCGCCCAGTCGGCGCTGGTCGCCCGCTATCTCGGCGACGTCTCGCTGGGCCTGCACGCCCACCCCGACTACCTGGCCCGGCGCGGCGTGCCTGACAGCATCGAGGCGCTGCGAGGCCATACGACGATCGGGTACGACCGCGAGACTCCTGCGATCCGCGCGGTGCTGGACATGGGCGTGCCGCTGTCGCGCGACCTGTTCTCCTATCGGACGGACAGCGACATCGGCCAGTACGCCGCCATCCGCGCCGGCTTCGGGATCGGCGTCTGCCAGTACGGCCTGGCGCGCCGCGACGGTCTGGTCCCGGTCATGCCGGGCGCGGTCGAGTTCGACCTGCCGATCTGGCTGGTCCTGCACGAGGATCTGAAGGGCCAGCGCCGGATGCGCCTGATGTTCGACCACCTGGCCGAGGGGCTGGCGGGCTATGTGGCGACGTCCCGGCGGGGATAGCGGAGCGCGCTACTTCCGCCGCGCGCGCCATTCCTCGCGGGTCTGGCCCCAGAGGTCGATCGGCAGGTCCTGGTACGGCGGCGGCATCCGGCCGGGTCCCTGGTTGTAGGAGCCCAGCCGTTCGGCCACCCGCTGCGACGGCGTGTTGTCCGGGTCGATGCAATGGATGACGTTGGTCCAGCCCAGATTGTCGAAGGCCCAGTCGATGGCGGCGACGCCGGCCTCGACCGCATAGCCCTTGCCCTGGGCGCTGGGGTGCAGGCCCCAGCCGACCTCGGTGCCCGGCCAGCCCTCCGGCATCCATGGTCCGATCCGGCCGACCCACTGGCCCGTCGACTTCTCGATCAGCGAGAACATGCCGAAGCCCTTGATCGCCCAGCTGCCGGCCATCGAGGCCATGCCGCGCCAGGCGGCGGGACGTTCCTGCACGCCGCCGATGAACTTGCTGGCTTCGGGGTCGGCCATCATCGAAGCCCAGCCGTCGAGATCCTCCTCGGCGGTCGGGCGCAGGATCAGGCGGGCGGTCTCGAGCGTGGGTCCGGGAGCGATCATCGTATCCGTCTGTACTGGAACACTTCGTTGCGCACGACGCCCTTGTCGTCGCGCAGACGCAGGTTGATCACGATGCGGTCGGGTCCGTCACGCCTGAAAGTGATGGCGGTGAACGCCAATTCGTCGGCCGAGGCGGAGACGAACTTGAAGTCGGTCGATTGGCTCTTCTCCTCCCAGCCGGTGAAGTCGGGATTGAAGTGCTTGACGCGCAGCCGCAGCCCGCCGTCGTGCTCTTCCAGCAGCATCATCTCGTGGAAGACCGGCTTGCCGTCCTTGTAGAGGGTGAAATAGCCGGCCATCTGGCCAAGGTGCGGGTCGGCCCAGCCCTCGACGGTGTAGCCCCCCATGCCCTCGCCCTCCCAGCGGCCGGCCAGCCAGCGGACGGTCTCCAGGGGAACCGGCTTGGCGACCGGCGCGGCGGCGGGCTGGGCGGCGACGGCAGGCGCGGCTGCGGCGAGCAGCAACGCGGCGAAAACCAAACCGATCAGGCGCATGACGATCTCCCGTTTGTCCGATGCGGCCCCGAAACCGGCCCGCTGGCAAGAGACGCGCGAGGGGAAGAAGATTCGACAGGACGGTGCGTGGTTCGAGACGCGGACCTGAGGGTCCGCTCCTCACCATGACGTATTCAGAGTTCGTCATGGGGAGGAGCGAGCTTCAAGCGAGCGTCTCGAACCACGCACCGCCCGGCCACGAAAAAGGGCGGCCGCCTCGCAGCGACCGCCCCTTCGTGTTTCAGTCCGTTCCGGCGGTTAGGCCAGCGACGGCTCGATGCCCTTGCAGGCTTCGATCAGGCCCTGGACCGAGGCGACCGACTTGGCGAACATCGCCTTCTCGTCGTCGTTGGTCTCGAACTCGATGATCTTCTCGACGCCGCCGGCGCCGATCACGACCGGCACGCCGACATACAGGTCGTTCAGGCCGTACTGGCCGTTCAGGTAGGCGGCGCAGGGCAGGACGCGCTTCTTGTCCTTCAGGAAGCTGGTCGCCATGGCGATCGCCGACTCGGCCGGGGCGTAGTAGGCGCTGCCGGTCTTCAGCAGGGCCACGATCTCGCCGCCGCCCTTGCGGGTGCGCTCGACGATGGCGTCCAGCTCGGGCTGGGACATCCAGCCCTGCTTGACCAGTTCCGGCAGGGGCAGGCCCCCGACCGTGGAGTGGCGCACCATCGGCACCATGTCGTCGCCGTGGCCGCCCAGGGTCCAGGCGTGGATGTCTTCCACCGACACGCCGGTCTTCTCGGCCAGGAAGTAGGCGAAGCGGGCCGAGTCGAGCACGCCGGCCATGCCGACGACCTTCTCGTGCGGCAGGCCCGAGAACTCGCGCAGAGCCCAGACCATCGCGTCGAGCGGGTTGGTGATGCAGATGACGAAGGCGTTCGGGGCGTGGGCCTTGATGCCTTCGCCGACGGCCTTCATGACCTTCAGGTTGATGCCGAGCAGGTCGTCGCGGCTCATGCCCGGCTTGCGCGGCACGCCGGCGGTCACGATGCAGACGTCGGCGCCGGCGATGTCGGCGTAGTCGTTGGCGCCCTTCAGGGCGACGTCCTTGCCGAACACGGCCGAGGCTTCGGCGATGTCGAGCGCCTTGCCCTGCGGGGTGCCTTCGGCGATGTCGAACAGGATCACGTCGCCCAGTTCTTCGCGCGCGGCGATGTGGGCGAGGGTGCCGCCGATCATGCCGGCGCCGATGAGGGCGATCTTCGCGCGAGCCATCTTTGGGCGTCTCCGTCAGTTTGTGAAAACGAGGTCGCGGGCGGTCTAGACCCGGCGCGGGCGCGCCTCAAGCCTCTTTCGCAAATGCGAAGAACGCGGCAATGGGAGATGCGTCCTTCGAGACGCTCGCTTGAGGCTCGCTCCTCAGGATGACGACCCCGGAGTTCGTCATGGTGAGGAGCGGCGAAGCCGCGTCTCGAACCACGCAAGGCCTCGCAGCGGAGCGCGACATGTCCAAGACCGACCCCGGCAACTACTTCGAGGACTTCCGGCTGGGGCAGGTGCTGACGCACGCCACGCCGCGCACGGTCACCGTCGGGGACGTCGCGCTGTACGACGCCCTCTACGGTCCCCGCTTCGCCCTGACCTCGTCGGACGAGTTCGCCCGCGCCTGCGGCCTGCCGGCCTCGCCGGTCGATCCGCTGCTGGCCTTCCATATGATCTTCGGCAAGACCGTGCCGGACATCAGCCTGAACGCCGTGGCCAACCTGGGCTACGCCGAGGGCCTGTTCCTGAAGGCGGTCTATCCGGGCGACACCCTGACGGCGACGTCCGAGGTCATCGGGCTGAAGGAGAACTCCAACCGCAAGACCGGGGTCGTCTACGTCCGCACCACCGGCGTGAATCAGGCCGGCGAGTCGGTGCTGCGCTACGTCCGCTGGGTCATGGTCCGCAAGCGCGACGAGGCCGCCGAGATCGCCGGGCAGGCGACGCCGACCCTGGCGGGGGCGGTCGCGGCGAGCGACCTCGTCCTGCCGCAGGGCCTGGACTTCTCGCGCTACGACTTCCGTCTGGCCGGGGCGCCGCACGCCTTCGAGGACTACGCCGTCGGCGAGCGGATCGACCATGTCGACGGCATGGCGATCGAGGAGGCCGAGCACCAGATGGCCACACGCCTCTACCAGAACACCGCCAAGGTCCATTTCAACCAGCACGAACGGGCCAGGGATCCCTCGGGCCGTCGGCTGGTCTACGGCGGGGTGGTGATCTCCACGGCCAAGGCGCTGAGCTTCAACGGGCTGCAGAACGCCGGCCAGATCCTGGCCATCAACGGCGGGCGGCATGTGAACCCCTATTTCGCCGGCGGCACGGTGTTCGCCTGGAGCGAGGTGCTGGACAAGGCCGACCTCGGGCCCGGCGTCGGCGCCCTGCGTCTGCGGCTGGTCGCGGCCAAGGATCGACCGTGCGCGGATTTCCCGGACAAGGACGAGGCCGGTGCCTATCCGCCCGAGGTGATCCTGGACTTCGACTACTGGGCCGCCGTCCCCAGGAAAGGCTGAGCCGATGAGCGGATTCATCGTCGACCCTGCCTTCGAGACCGGTTCGATCTTCGTCGGCGATACGGCGCTATGCCATGTCCGCCTGCAGAACGACGCCCGCTGGCCCTGGCTGATCCTGATCCCGCGCCAGCCCGGTCTGCGCGAGGTCGAGGACCTGCCGTCCGCCGACCGCGCGGGGTTGATCGAGGAGTCGGTGCTGGCGGGCGAAGCGGTTCGCGTGATCGGTGCGGCGACGGGCTTCGGGGTGGAGAAGCTGAACCTCGGCGCCCTGGGCAACGTCACGCCGCAGCTGCACGTCCACATCGTCGGCCGCCGCGCCGGCGACCCCGCCTGGGCGGGGCCGGTCTGGGGCGCGGGAATCGCGGAGCCCTATGCTGAGGCGGCGCTGGCCGAGGCGCTGAAGGCGGCGCGGAACGGGCTGAGGCTCTAGACGGCGGTCGCCGCGTTGCGTCCTTCGACACGGCGCTTCTCTACGCCGTCATCCTCGCGCTGGTCGCGAGGACCCATGCGTGGCGAGGCTGACCTGTCGCCGCGACATTGTCGCCGCTGTGTTCATGGGTGGTCGGAACAAGTCCGACCATGACGAGGTTGGGGACCTGTCCCCGTCTAGTTCCGGCGCATCACCACCGGCCGTGTTCCGGTCTCGTCGGTCAGTTCGCCCGCCCAGTCGGCGGCGCCGCGCGGAGTCAGGGTCAGGACGGCCGGCGCCTTGCCCGGGGTGCGGGTGATCCGGAGGGTCATGCCGGTCGGCTGGCGATCGATGTTGTCGATCAGCCCGACCCGCCCGCCGGCCAGGGACCGCCAGGCGCCCTCGATCATGTAGCCGTAGCCCTTGTCGACCAGCTGCAGGGCGTAGAGCCCGGCCCCGTGCGTGTCGCGGATGGTCCAGTTGCCGTCGAGCGGCCCTTGCAGACCCTGCGCGGCCTGGACCGAGGCGCGGATGCGGTTCTCGTAGGCGAGGTCGACGGCGGTCGGCGGGGCGTCCGGGCGGCGGTCGCTCTCGCCGATCATCACCGGCCGGTCGAGCTTGGGCAGACGGCTGAGCGAGGGGATGGCCAGCGGCGCGTCCTGCTTGGGCGGCGGCGCGATCATGGTCGCGGGGATCGGCTGCGGCTGCGGCTGCGTCGCCGGCGCGGCGGCGGCGGGCGCGGCGGGTGTTTCCGGCGCGGCCTCCTCGGCGTCCATGTCGGTGGTCTGGTCCGGCGGCAGGGCGCCGATCAGCGCGGCGATCGGATCGTCCGCGGGCGGGGCCTCGGCGGGCGGCGGCGCAGGCTCCTGCGCGCTCGCGGCCGCGGCGACGGCGAGGCTCACGCCGGCGAGGATGGAGAGAAGGCCGGGCTTCAAGCCGCCTCCGCCGCATGGATGGCGTCGGCCACCGCGACCAGCCGTTCGGCCTGGGCCAGGTGCAGCAGCTCGGTCATCTTGCCGTCGACCCGAATTGCGCCCTTGCCCTGGTTCTCGGGCAGGGCGAAGGCGGCGATCACCGCCCGCGCCCAGTCGACCTCGGCCGGCGAGGGCGAGAACAGCACGTTGCAGACCCCGATCTGCTTGGGGTGGATCAGGGTCTTGCCGTCGAAGCCGAACTCCACGCCCTGGCGGCAGGCGTCCTCCAGGCCGTTCAGATCCTCGATGTCGTTGAACACCCCGTCCAGGATGGTCAGGCCGTGGATCCGCGCCGCCGTCACCGACAGCGACAGGGCGGCGTGGAAGGCTTCCCGGCGCGGCAGGATGTGGGCGCGGGTCTCCTTGGCCAGATCGTTGACGCCCATCACGAAGGTGGTCAGCCGCGAGGTCGCCGACGCCGCCGCGATCGGCTCGACGGCGAAGACGGCGCGGCCGGTCTCGATCATCGCCCACAGGGCGGTGTCGCCCGTCAGCGCGGCGCTGCAGGCGGCGACGTCGGCGGGGCCGTTCACCTTGGGGACCAGGACCGCGTCGGGCCGGGCCGCCGCCGCCGCGCGCAGATCGGCCTCGCCCCAGGGGGTGTCCAGGCCGTTGATGCGGATGACCAGCTCGCGCCGGCCGAAGCCGCCGTCGGCGATCGCCTGGACCGCCTGTTCGCGCGCAGCTTCCTTGGCCTCGGGCGCGACGGCGTCCTCCAGGTCGAGGATCACCACGTCGCAGGCGAGCGAGCGGGCCTTCTCGATCGCCTTGGCGTTCGAGGCGGGCATGTACAGGGCGCTGCGGCGGGGACGGTCGGTCATGGGATAGCGCGGGTCTCGGTTGTGCTCGAAACCGTCTTAGCCGGGTTCACGCGCGGGCGCCTAGCGGGGGCGTGAAGCCCTGCCCGTGATTGCGGCCGCCCCGGCCCGGGTGATAGGCGTTCGCCCATGGGGGAACTGTCGCGTCGTCAACGCATCCGCCTCTGGTTCGCGCTCTACGGGGGCTGGAAGGACGGGTTGGTGCTGGCCGCCGCGAGCCTGGCCGCCGGCGCGATGGTGCTGGCGATCCTCGTTCCGGTGGGGCCGGACGCGACTGAGGCGGGAACCATCCAGGACTTCGGCCTGCTGGAAACCGACACGGGTTCGCGCGGCCGGGTGGTGGTCCGCACCGACAGCGGCCGGACGGTCAACACCCACGCGCCCGAAGACCACCGGCGCCGGGTCGGGGACCGCGTGGAGCTGGTCCACGAAACGATGATCTGGGGCAAGGCCTCGCACCTGCGGCGGACGGGCTGCGCGGCGAGAATGCGGCCGTCCTGAGCCGCCGGCGCCATGCTCCGCCGAGGCGTTCGGAGTTGGGTTTGCATGGCTGAGGACATGCTCCCGCCCCCAATCTCCCAATCGATCCCCTCCCATGCTATATGCACTGCACAAGGGCGGCCCCGGGGCCGCCCGTCTTCGTTCTGATGTCATGACCGCTTCCGCCCCCATTCCCGCCGCGCCGGACGACGTCGAGGTCGTCACCTTCGGCTGCCGGCTGAACGCCTACGAGAGCGAGGCCATCCGCGCCCGCGCCGAGGCGGACGGGCTGCAGGACGCCGTGGTGTTCAACACCTGCGCCGTGACCAACGAGGCCGTGCGCCAGGCCCGCCAGGCGATCCGCAAGGCCCGCCGCGAGCGGCCGGGCGCCCGGCTGATCGTCACCGGCTGCGCCGCCCAGATCGATCCGCAGGCCTTCGCGGCCATGCCGGAGGTCGACCTGGTCCTGGGCAACGCCGAGAAGGCCGCCCCGGGTGCGCTGGCCGACACCTCTGCGCGGGTGCGGGTCAACGACATCATGTCGGTGCGCGAGACCGCCGGCCATCTGGTCGACGGGCTGAAGGACCGGGCGCGGGCCTATGTCGAGGTCCAGAACGGCTGCGATCACCGCTGCACCTTCTGCATCATCCCCTACGGCCGCGGGAACAGCCGCAGCGCCGCCGCCGGCGAGATCGTCGAGCAGGTTCGCCGCCTGACCGCCGAGGGCTACCGCGAGGTGGTGCTGACCGGCGTCGACATCACCAGCTGGGGGCTGGACCTGCCAGGCCAGCCGACGCTGGGCCAGCTGGTCTCGCGCATCCTCAAGCTGGTCCCGAATCTGCGGCGGCTGCGGCTGTCGTCGATCGACGCGGCCGAGATCGATCCGGACCTGATGCGCTGCCTGGCCGAAGAACCCCGGCTGATGCCCTATCTGCACCTGTCGCTGCAGGCCGGCGACGACCTCATCCTGAAGCGGATGAAGCGCCGCCACCTGCGCGCCGACGCCCTGAAGCTGGTCGAGAGCGTGCGGGCCGTGCGGCCGGACACGGCCTTCGGCGCCGACCTGATCGCCGGCTTCCCGACCGAGAGCGAGGCGGCGTTCGAGAACACGCTGAAGCTGGTCGAGGAGGCGGGGCTCAGCTTCCTGCACGTTTTCCCCTACAGCGCCCGTCCCGGCACGCCGGCAGCCCGGATGCCGCCGGTGAAGGGGCCGGTGATCAAGGACCGCGCCCGTCGCCTGCGCGAGGCCGGCGATCGCGCCCTGCAACGCCATCTGGAGCGCCAGGTCGGCCGGGTGCTGAACGGCCTGGTCGAGCGCGAGGGCTTCGCCCGGGCCGACGACTTCACCGAGATCGTGTTCTCCGGCGAGGCCCCGCAGGGCGAGATCGTCGCCATGCGGGTGACCGGCGTCGACGGGACCCGCGTCACGGCGGAGCTGGCCTGATGCTCAGCGGCGGCTGCCAGTGCGGGGCCGTCCGCTTCACCGTCGCCGGCAAGCTCGGCCGCGCCTCCCTCTGCCATTGCCGCATGTGCCAGAAGGCGTTCGGCGGTCCGTTCGGGGCGCTGGTCTCGGCGCGGCTCGCCGAGGTGACCTGGACGCGGGGCGATCCCAAGCGGTTCGCCAGCTCCAACAAGATCCGGCGCGGCTTCTGCGGCGACTGCGGCACGCCGTTGACCTTCGAGTACGCCGGCGACTGGATCGACCTGTCGATCTTCGCCCTCGACGATCCGGGCGCGGCGCCGCCGACGGTTCAGCTGTCTCCCGAGACGCGGCAGGGCTGGATCGACCACGTCGGCGCCATTCCGGTGCGAGACCTCAGCGAGGGGCAGGCCGGCGCGGAGCCCTCCGACGGCATCGTCTCCAACCAGCACCCCGACCATGACACGGAGACCTGGCCGGCCGACTAGCGCCGGCGATGGTCCATTTTCCCGTCATCGTCGCGCTCGTCACGAGGACCCGTGCGTGGTGAGGCGGGCGTTTAGGCGCGACCGCTCCAACGCAGCGTTCATGGGACGCCGGAACAGGTCCGGCGATGACGGACAGGGCCTACGATCCCGGCTTGTCCTTGCCCGGGAAGCCTCGCAGCGCCCAGCCGTAACGGATCGCGCCCGCGCGGATGGCGAAGGCGCTCAGGAAGCCGGCGCCGCTGGCGACCAGATTGTCCAGGCCGAACCAGGTCAGGATCACGAACACCGCCGCCCCGGCCAGCGCGCAGCTGACGTACAGCTCCCGCCGCAGCAGCACCGAGGGAGCCACCGCCAGGACGTCGCGGATCACCCCGCCGAAGGTCGCCGTCAGCACGCCCATGACCACGGCCGAGACCGGATGCACGCCCATGGTCAGGGCCTTGGCCGCGCCGACGATGGCGTAGGCGGACAGGCCGACCGCGTCGAGCCACAGCAGGGCGAAGTAGCGCCAGGTCCGCTCGCCCACGACCCAGACCGCCAGCGCGGCCAGGACGCAGACGATCAGATAGCCCGGCGAATTGACCCAGAACACCGGCGCTCCGATCAGCAGGTCGCGCAGCGTGCCGCCGCCGACCCCGGTGATCGCCGCGAAGAAGGCGAAGGTGACGATGTCTTCCTTGCGCCGGGCGGCGGCCAGCGCGCCGGTGGCGCCGAACACGGCCACGGCGGCGTAATCGAAGACGACGAAGGCCCAGTCCAGCGCGGTCATGCGCCCCTGTGTAGCCTGATGCGCGTGACTGCGGGAGTGCGACCCGCTAAGAGCGCTGTTCATGGCAGAACAGAAGAAAGGCTGGTTCCAGCGGCTGACCGCCGGGCTCTCGCGGACATCGCGCGAGATGACCGAGCAGGTCACGCAGGTCGCGACCAGCTTCAATAAGAAGCCGCTCGACCAGGAGCAGCTCGACCAGCTCGAGGAGATGCTGATCGAGGCCGATCTCGGTCCGCACGCGGCGGCTCGCATCGCCGAGGCTTTCGGCAAGGCCCGTTTCGGCAAGGCGTCGAGCGAGGAAGAGGTCAAGGAAGCCCTGGCCGAGGCTGTGGCCGCCGAGCTCACGCCCCGACAGGGCGAGTTCGATCCGCTGTCGGGGCCGCGCCCCTATGTCGTGATGTTCGTGGGGGTGAACGGTTCGGGAAAGACGACCACCCTGGGCAAGATCGCCGCCGACCTGTGCGCCAAGGGCGCCAAGGTGCTGATCGCCGCCGGCGACACCTTCCGCGCCGCCGCCGTCGAGCAGCTGAAGGTGTGGGCCGAGCGCGCCGGCGCCGACTTCCTCAGCAAGCCGACCGGGTCCGACAGCGCCGCCCTGGCCTTCGAGGCGGTCGAGAAGGGCCGCGCCGAGGGCTACGACGTCGTGCTGATCGACACCGCCGGCCGCCTGCAGAACAAGCAGGACCTGATGAACGAGCTTCTGAAGGTCATCCGCGTGGTCAAGAAGGTGGACGCCGAGGCCCCGCACGAGACCCTGCTGGTGCTCGACGCCACCGTCGGCCGCAACGCCCTGGCCCAGGAGAAGATCTTCGGCAACCAGGTCGGGGTGTCCGGCATCGTCATGACCAAGCTGGACGGCACCGCCCGCGGCGGCGTGCTGGTCCCCGTCGCCCACGCCTCGGATTCGCCGATCAAGCTGATCGGCGTCGGCGAGGGAATCGACGATCTGCAACCTTTCGACGCCCGGGCGTTCTCGCGCTCGCTGGTCGGCCTGGAGAACTGAGACCCTCATGACCGGATCATCGGCCCGCTGGGTCCGCACCGCCGTCGATTACGGCGCGCCCATCGCCTTTGCGATCGCCTTCTTCGGCTTCGGCAAGAACATGCTGTTGGCCACCGGCGTGCTGGTCGCCGCCTCGGTGCTCGCGCTGATCGTCGGCTATGTGGTCGAGCGGCGGATCGCCCCGCTGCCGCTGATCGCCGGCATCTTCGCCATCGTCTTCGGCGGTCTGACGCTGATCTTCCACGACGAGGCGTTCGTGAAGATGAAGCTCAGCTTCCAGAACGCCGCCTTCGCCGCGGCGCTGCTGGGCGGCGTGGCCTTCGGTAAGAACCCGCTGAAGCTGCTGCTCGGCGACAGCATCCGCATGGCCGACGCGGCCTGGCGCACGCTGAGCGTCCGCTACGGCCTCTATTTCATCGCCATCGCGGTCGCCAACGAGATCGTCTGGCGCACCCAGAGCAACGAGTTCTGGGTCGGCTTCCGCATCGCCGTCCTGCCGCTGGCGCTGGTCTTCTCCATCACCCAGGTGCCCTTCATGATGAAGCATATGGAGAAGCCGGAGGAAAAGGACGCCGCGCCGGAGCCGCCGGATCCCGGCGTCTGACAGAGTCCGGATCGTCCGTCGTCAAACCGTCGTGTATCCTCGCTACGGTCCGCACCGCTCAGCCGGAGGGGATTTTGCCATGGCGAAGGACAAGGCCGCTAAGCGTATCGTGACGGTCGAGGCGTCGGTCGGTCACCTGCTTCACCGCGCGGCCCAGCGGGCCATGGACTTTTACGCCGAGGAAGCCGGCGCGGGCGCGATCACCCAGCGTCAGCACGCCGTGCTGGCCGCGGTCGCGGCCCGGGAGGGCGCCGCCCAGGCCGACCTGGTGGCCGCTACGGGCGTCGACCGCTCGACCCTGGCCGACATGGTCGCCCGGATGCTCGACAAGGGCCTGCTGGCCCGCGAACGCTCCAATCTGGACGCCCGCGCCAACGCCGTGCGCCTGACCGACGCCGGCCGCCTGGCGCTGGAGGAGACCGGGCCCAAGGCCGGGGCCGCCGACGGCCGCCTGCTGGCCCTGCTGCCCAAGGGCAAGCGCGACGCCTTCCTGGAAGCGGTCGCCATCCTCGCCTCGGGCGTCGCCCCGACCAAGAAGGCCAAGACCGACAAGCCGCCGAAGGCCGGCAAGGGCGAGAAGAAGAAAAAGAAGGACAAGAAGGCCAAGGGCGACGTGGTCGTCGCCGAAGCCGCGGCCTGACGTCCTCTGCCCGAGCATCCCCGCGAAGGCGGGGATTCAAGCTGAGCCACGGCTTGAACGCGTGTTTCCGCGTCGAGCGCCGCTTGGGCCCCCGCTTTCGCGGGGGCGCGCGGCTGGGCTGTCTCTAGACCTTGATGTCGATGATCGAGCCAGGCCGCAGGATCTTCTGCGGCTGTTCGGACGGTTGCTGCGCGAAGGTGCTCCGCACGCGTTCGGCGGCCGGCTGGGGCATGGTCTGGGCGCGGACGGCCGGGGTCTGGACGGCCGGAGCCTGGGCCGCGCCGGCGCGGCCGAGCGCCGCTTCGAAGAAGGCCTTCTGCGCCGCCGTGCGCGCGCCGCCGGCCCCGCCCGACGAAGCGGGCTGGACGGTCGGCCAGTTGGGCGGACGGACGGCGGTCACGGGCGGCGGCTTCCGAACATGGTTAACGCCCTAGCAGCATTCGGGCGTTCGCGTGAAGCCGTCGTTAACGCGCCTTGGCGAGCAGCCTGCGGGCGTCGTCGGGCGTCAGGGGGCCGGTGTGCTTGGCCAGGATCTTCCCGTCGGTCCCGATCAGGTAGGTTTCCGGCACGCCGGTGACGCCGAACTCCAGCCCGGCGCGGCCGTCGCGGTCGACCAGCCGGGCCGAGAAGGGGTCGCCGAGCCGGCCGAGGAAGGCGCGGGTGTTCTCGGGCGCGTCCTTGTAGGCGACGCCGACCACGGCGACGCCCTCGCGCTTCAGCCCGACCAGCACCGGATGCTCGATCTCGCAGGGCGCGCACCAGGAGGCGAAGAAGTTGACCAGCACAGGTCCCTTGGCCGCCTCGGCCAGGACGATCGGCCGACCGTCGTCGAGCGAGGGCAGGGTCAGTTGCGGCATGGGCTTGCCGACGGTGGCCTCGGGCTGGACCTGCGGGTTGCGCTTCAGGCTGTAGCCGACGAACAGCACGCCGAGCGCCAGCAGCGCCGCCAGCGGGACGAAGGCTAGCCAGCGTCTCACGAGCGGTCGTCCTTGCGGCGTTCCAGCTCCTGTTTGGCCAGCTCCTCCCGCCAACGCCGGGCCCGCAGCAGGCTGTCGGCGATCATCCAGACGAACACCGCCGCCGAGACGGCGTAGGCGGGCCAGACGTAGAGGGCGTACTTGCCGGCGTCGAAGTCGAGCATCAAGCCTCCGCAGCCCGCAGGGCCAGGATGTTGGCGCGGCGGCGCATGACCTCGGCGCGGATGCGCACGAGCCATAGCGCGCCGAAGGCGGACATGTAGCCCAGGCCCATCAGCAGCAGCGGGATCAAGTAGTCCGACGTCATCGCCGGGCCGTCGGCGCGGATCACGGACGCGCCCTGGTGCAGGCTGTTCCACCAGTCGACGGAGAACTTCACGACCGGCAGGTTGACCATTCCGACCAGGGCCAGGATGGCGGCGGCGCGGCCGCCCTTGGTCTCGTCGTCGATCGAGGCGCGCAGGGCGATGTAGGCCAGGTAGAACAGGAACAGCACCAGCACCGAGGTCAGGCGCGCGTCCCACACCCACCAGGTCCCCCACATCGGCTTGCCCCACAGCGAGCCGGTGACCAGGGCCAGGGCGGTGAAGCCGGCCCCCAGCGGGGCGGCGGCCTTGGCGGCGGCGTCGGCCAGGGCGTGGCGGAAGACGAGGGCGAGGAAGCTGGCGACGCCCAGGCACAGGTAGGCGAACATCGACAGCCAGGCGGCGGGCACATGCACGAACATGATCCGTACGGTGTCGCCCTGCTGGTAGTCCTCGGGCGCGACGAAGCCGAACCACAGTCCCACGGCGATCAGGCCCGCGGCGAGCACGCCGAACATCGGCGCGGCCCAGCGCGAGAAGGCCATGAACCGGTCAGGGTTGGCGAGGAAGGCGAACATGATGCGGACGCCTTACGGCGGCGTCGGCGGGGGTGCAAGGGCGAGCGTCGCCGCCCCCCGCGGCGAGAGGCGGTAGCCGACCTCCAGGCTTTCGGTCAGGCCCAGGGCCTTCAGGCGGCGGACCCGGGTCTTGAAGGCCGCCAGCTCGGGCTCGCCGAGCGTCGCCGCCAGATCCCCGGCGCGCACGCCCGGCCGGTCGGCGATGAGGCGGAGCGTGGCCGCGGTCCAGGGCGCGCCGTGGCGGCGGTCCATGTCGGCCAGCCTCGCGAGAAGGACGCCTGCGTCGTCCGGGACGACGCTGCGCAGGGCGATGCGCGGATCGGCGCCGGCGCGATGGAAGGCGATCCGGAAGAGGTCGCCTTCCCGACCGTCGAGTTCACGGTGAAGGGCGGCGAGAGTCGGGAAGCCGGCCCGGGCGGCTTCGGCCTCAGTGATCGCCGAGGCTTCGACGGGCGCGACCGCGTCGATGGCCAGGACGCCGATCGGCGTGGTCAGCGTCCCGCCGGTCTTCACGGTCGGCCGACGCCACCGCCGGAAGGCCAGGTCGACCCGGCCCTCTGCGATGGCGTCCAGCGTGGCCCGTTTGAGCAGCATGCGGCCACCCTAGATCAACTCAGCCGGGTGGCCAGCCTGATCAGAAGTCTTCGTCGAGGAACAGCGCCTCGTCGAAGAGGCCGTCGTCGAGCATCGCCAGTTCGATGTCCTCGTCGCCCGAGACGACGATGGTCTTCGCCGGATCTCCGGCCACGACCGTTTCGGCCGAAGCCTGGGGCTGGGCGAGAGCGCCCATGACCATCGGGCCCGGGCCGCCCGGGCCGCCGTGGCGGAACATCCGGACGCGCGGACCGTCGCCGCGCCCGCCGCGGTGCAGGGCGTCGAAGGCCTTCTTCTGCGACGGCGACAGCTGGGCGTAGAAGGTCTTGGTCGCGGCGGCGCGCTTGGTGAAGGCCTCCTGGCGCTTGGCCATCCGCTCCAGCTGCTTGTCCAGGCGCTCAGGCGTGGTCAGCGGCGCGGGCTTGGGCGCGTCGGCGGCCGGGCGCTCGCGGCGCTCCATGCGCATCTCCGGCTTCATCGCGGTCAGGAAGGCCTGCAGGGCGGGCTCCTGCTGCGGGGTCAGCTGCAGCACGTCGCGCATGCGCTGGGCGCGCGCCTCGGGGTCGCGGTGCATGCGCATCGCCATGCCGTCGGGACCGACGCGCTTCATCATCACGCGGCGCTCGACCTTGGCGTCGGGCGCGCCGGGCGGCGGCGGGGCCGGGGGCGTGGCGGCCGACGCGGCGGCGAAGCCGGCGAGGGACAGGACGCCGGCGAGCAGCGCGGCTTTCGCGGGGGTAGTCGTCATGGTCGGGTTCCGTGTTGGTTGAGGCCGGAACCCTGCACCGTCCATGTGGCTCGCGTTTGTCGGGCGAACAGCGATTTGTTTCAGTTTTGACGCATCCGCCAAAGTGCCGTCAGTCGATGGCGTTGCGGCAGGCAGCGGCCATCGCGATCGGGCCGAGGGCCACGGCGGCGGCGGTCCAGGCGGCCAGCAGGGCCAAGCCGCCGGTCCAGGGCAGGCCGGCCGCGCACTGGCTGAGCGCGCCGCCGCCGAACACCACCGGCGGCGAGAACAGCGGCAGCACGATCACCGCGATCAGCAGGCCGCCGCGCCGGCTGCCCAGGACCAGGGCGGCGCCCAGGCCGCCGGCGAAGGCGAAGGCCAGGCCGCCGATCACGGCGCAGGCGAACACCAGCGGCGCCAGGCTCGGCGGGGCGCCCAGCATCATCGCCGCGATCGGCGCGGCGACGGCCAGGGGCAGGCCCATGGCCAGCCACTGGGCCAGGCATTTGACGGCGCAGACCAGCTCCAGCGGCGGTTCGCCCAGGGCCAGCAGATCCAACGTCCCGTCGTCGAAGTCGCGCTCGAACAGCCGCTCCAGCGACAGCAGCGAGGCCAGGGCCAGGGCCAGCCAGGCGAAGCCCGGGGCGATGACGGCCAGCCGCGCGGTCTCCGACCCGATCGCGAATGGCAACAGGGTGGTCATGCCGGCGTAGAAGGCCAGCGCCGGCAGCGGTCCGCCGCCCCGGCCCCAGGCCAGGGCCAGCTCACGTCCGAGCAGGACGGTCAGCGCCCTCATGCCCCGACCTCCACCGCGCGGGCGGGAACGGGCAGGGGGTCATGGACCGCGGCCAGGATCATGCCGCCTCGGGCCAGATGCGCGGCCATCAGTTCGCCGGTGCGCGCCCGCCAGACCGAATCGAGCGGGGCCAGGGGCTCGTCCAGCAGCCAGGCCGCTCGCGGCGCCGCCAGCAGCCGGGCCAGGGCCAGCCGTCGCCGCTGGCCGGCGGAGAGCTTGCGCACTTCCAGGTCCAGCAGGCGGTCCAATTCCAGCGCCGCGGCGGCCTCGCGGGCCGAGGTCTCGGTCCCGCCCTGCCACAGGGCGGCGAAGCGCAGCTCCTCCCAGGCGGTTCGGCCGCCCTTGAGCCCGTCGAGGTGGCCGAGCAGGTGCAGATGGCCGCCCGGCGGCGCGTCGGCCTCGCCGCCCTCGAAGGCGACCGCCCCGTCGACGGGGCGCAGCAGACCGGCGACCGCCCGCAGCAGGCTGGTCTTCCCGGCCCCGTTGCGACCGGTCAGGACCACTGCCTCGCCGGCCGAGACAGTAAAGCTCAGCCCTTGGAAAAGCAGGCGTTCGCCGCGTCGGATCGCGACATCTTGGACAAGGATTCGCGAAATCATGCGTCTACCTGCGAGCGTCTCGCAAAGACCATGACGCGTGCATGGACGTAGCCGCAAACGCGCGCTATGGACCCCGCCAACGGCCCCGCGCGTCCGCGCGCGGACGTCCGCCGCGCCGGGCGGGACGCTGTGTGTCCCCTCCGAGCGCGCGATCCCGGAAGTGGTTTTCGGGCGGCCGTGAACAGGAAAGGACTCTCCGCTAATGGCGTCTATCGACAGCCTTCAAACCCGTCGGACCCTCTCGGTCGGCGGGACGTCCTACGTCTACTACAGCCTGAGCGCCGCGGAAGAAGCCGGTCTTCAGGGAATTTCTCAGCTGCCGGTCTCGATGAAGATCCTGCTCGAGAACCAGCTGCGCAACGAGAACGGCGTCGACACCACCGACGGCGACATCAAGGCGATCGCCGCCTGGCTGCAGAACAAGGGCTCCGTCGAGCACGAGATCAGCTTCCGCCCGGCCCGCGTGCTGATGCAGGACTTCACCGGCGTTCCCGCCGTCGTCGACCTGGCCGCTATGCGCGACGCCATGAACGGCCTGGGCGCGGACCCGACCAAGATCAACCCGCTGATCCCCGTCGACCTGGTCATCGACCACTCGGTGATGGTCGACTACTTCGGCAACGCCAAGGCCTACGGCGAGAACGTCGACAAGGAATACGAGCGCAACATCGAGCGTTACCGCTTCCTGCGCTGGGGCTCGTCGGCCTTCAACAACTTCCGCGTCGTGCCGCCGGGCACCGGCATCTGCCACCAGGTGAACCTGGAATACCTGGCCCAGACCGTCTGGACCAACAGCGACGCCGGCCTCGAGCACGACGTCGCCTATCCGGACACCGTGGTCGGCACCGATTCGCACACCACCATGATCAACGGCCTGTCGGTTCTGGGCTGGGGCGTGGGCGGCATCGAGGCCGAGGCCGCGATGCTCGGCCAAGCCATCCCGATGCTGATCCCGGAAGTGATCGGCTTCCGCCTGACCGGCGCCCTGCCGGAAGGCGCGACCGCCACCGACCTGGTGCTGACCGTCACCCAGATGCTCCGCAAGAAGGGCGTCGTCGGCAAGTTCGTCGAGTTCT
>VFQQ010001938.1_pt1 | contig 25928 bp, 28 predicted proteins | sample 3512341 | NCBI WGS metagenome assembly VFQQ01 (sample SAMN10412373, study PRJNA504923) | tailings metagenome | isolation source: Relicate 2 Philex TSF1 revegetated site | place: Philippines: Tuba, Benguet | collected 2017-08-29 | reverse complement strand
GTCGGGCGAGCGGATGAACGCCATATGGCCGTCGCGCGGCGGGCGGTTGATCGTCACCCCGGCGTCCATCAGACGTTGACACGTCGCATAGATATCGTCGACCCGGTACGCGAGATGGCCGAAATTGCGGCCGCCCGTATATTCCTCCGCCGCGCTGCCGTCCGCGGGCGGCCAGTTGTATGTGAGCTCGACTTCGGCAACCCCCGCCTGGCCGGGAGCGGCGAGGAAGATCAGGGTGAACCAGCCCTGTTCGCTGTCGAATCGCCGCACTTCTTCCAGTCCGATCAGCTTGAAGAATGCGATCGTGGCGTCGGGGTCCGACACGCGGATCATGGTGTGGAGATATTTGGTCATGCGCCCACCCTACGCGCGCAGGCCGCATCCTTCAAACGCTTCGAACAACGATATGAATTCATCGGGCACCGGCGCTGTCGCCCCTTGCGCTTCCTCGACATGGACATTGACGATCGTGCCCGCGGCCCGCAGATCGTCCTGGCCCGCGCCATGCAGTTCGAACAAAAAGGTCATCGAACTCCTGCCCACGCGCGCCGCACGCACGCAAATATCGATCTCTTCGTCGAGCAGGATCGGCACCTTGTAATCGACCTCGGCGCGCGCGACGTGGAATTCGGGGCTGTCGCGCTGCGGCCAGCGGTCATAAACCCCCGCCGCGCGCCAATATTCAGTGATCCCGATGTCGAAATATTCGAGGTAACGGCTGTTGAACACCACTGCCTGCGCGTCGATTTCCGCATAGCGGACGCGTTTGGTGACGTGGAATTTGAAATCGCTGCGGGCCATATCTGTCCTTTAACCGTTGGCAAGCCGCGCCACCGCATCGATCAGCAGCGCGATATCGGTGTCGCGCGACAGGCGGTGGTCGCCGCCCTTGACCAGCGTCACCTGCACATCGTCGCTCGCGAGCGCTGCCGCCAGGCGCAGGCTGATGTCGGACGGCACGTCGCCATCCTCCTGCCCGTGCAGCAGCCGCACCGGGCAGGCGAGGGGGATGACGGTGTCGAGCAACCGGTTCGCCTCGCCCGACTGGAAAAAGCCGCGCGTCGTCACATAGGGCTGGTCGCTGTACGGGGTTTCCTCGACCAACGCCCCTTCGGCCATGATGATCGCCTTTTCGGAATCGCTAAAACCCCAGGCGGTGAAATCGGGCGCCGCCGCGATGCCGACCAACCCGGCGACGCGGCCCGCCCCGTCGCGCCGGACCAGCGCCAGCGCGGTCAGCAGCATCAACCAGCCGCCCATCGACGATCCGACGACGATAACCGGTCCCTCGACCTTGGCGTCGATCAGGTCGAGCACATCGCCGCGCCAGTCGAGCAGGGTCTGGTTGGCGAACAGCCCGTCCGACAAGCCGCATCCGGCATAGTCGAGCAACAGGCACGCCTGACCCTCGCTCGCCGCCCAGTCGAACAGCGCCGTCGCCTTGCCGCCCGCCATGTCGGACATATAGCCGGGCAAAAAGACGATCGTTGGTCCGGTGCCCGGGGTGAAGCGAAACGCCAGCCGCGGCCGACCGACGCGCTCCAGAAATTCGGGGGCTGTGTCCACCGCCGTCAGATCACCCAGTCGATCGTGTTCATCTGGGTGACGGCCTGACCTTTGGCGCGCCGCTGTTCGACCATGATCCGGTTCAGCCGCTGGATCGTATCGCTGCCGGTGGTGATGCACCAGCCGGGGACGACCGCGTGAACCAGCGCGCACAGCCCGCCCCAGATCATCGTCACCCCGAATTTCGACGCGACGCCGAAATGCTCGATATAGTTCTCGTTGACGCTTTTCGGGTGATCGACGAACAGGCGCTTGAACACGGGCAGGGCTCCTTTACGGCTGCCGCTGCCCTAGCGAGCGGGCGACCCGCTCGCAAGGGCAGGCTGCCGCCCGGTGCTCATTCGGCGAGGAAGGCATCGACTGCCTTGGCAAAGGCTTCGGGCTGGTCGAGCATGATGAAGTGGCGACTGCCGGGCACCATTTGCGGGGTGAAGCGGGCGAGCCCCGCATATTGCGGCTCGAACGCGGCCTTGGCCCGCTCTGGCGGCATCAACGCGTCGTCCTGCGCATGGAGCAAGGTGACCGGCACCGCGACCGCTCCCAGTTCGCTGCGCAGGTCGGTGGTCATGACATCGTAAAAGACCTGCGCCGTGACGCGCGGGTCGGCCTGGCGCATCCAGCCCGCGATGGCGGTGCGTCCGACGACGCTGTTCGACATGCCCGCGGCCATGCTGGCCGGGCCGGGATCGGTGACGGGGGTCGTCGGCACCGGCTGACCATATTGCGCGCGCATCATCGCGGACATCTGTTCGGCCTGCGGCTTCATGCTCTCCGCCGTCGCGACGGGGTCGAACAGGGTGCCGATAAAGGGCAGCGCGTCGACGATCATCAGCTTGCCAACCTCACCCGGCACGCGCGCCGCGATCATCAGCCCGGTCAGCCCGCCCATCGAATGGCCGATGACCGCGGGCGCGGCGCGGCCCTGATCGGTGATGCAGTCGTCGATATAGTCGGCAAGCTCGCGCATCATCGGGTCGAGCACCGGCCCCTCGGCGTTCACCCCCGCTGCGTCGCCGAAGCCGCGGATCTGGACGCGGTGCAGTCGGCGCGAGCCTTTCAGCCGGTCGGCGGTGGCGTCCCATACGCTGCGCGGGCTCGACAGGCCGGGGATCAGGACGACGTCGGGACCGTCGCCCTCGACCAGCACGGTGATGCGCTTGCCCTCGACCAGTCCTGCCGGACAGGGTTCGGCGGAGTGGACGGGGCTTGCGATCAGGCCGGCGAGCAGGGCAAAAAAAGCAGCAATGGCAATGCGGTGCTTCATGATCGTCAGTCTTTCAGGAAAATGGCTTCGATCGGCAGGCCGAACAGGTCGGCGATGCGAAAGGCGAGCGGCAGCGACGGGTCATATTTGCCCGTTTCGATCGCGTTGACCGACTGGCGCGACACCTCCAGCCGGTCGGCAAGATCCTGCTGGCTCCAGTCGCGCTCGGCGCGCAGGACTTTGAGGCGGTTTTTCACGGGCAGGGTCCGCCGTCACCGATCGTCAACTTGTTGACCAGCGTTCCGACCGCCAGCCCGAGGCACCAGACCGGAAACACATAGAAGAGCGGCACCCGCGGCACGTCGGTGAACAGCTCCAAAATTCCCCACCCGCTAGCGAGCGCCAGCGTCAATCCGGTCGCGACGAGCATCTTGCGGATTTCCAGCATCCGGACATATTCGTCGGTCAGTTCGGCGATGTAGCGCGCCATCGCCCAGATAAAGCCCGAAGTGGCGAGCGCCGGAACCAGCGCCACCGCAACGGTGAGCGGGGTCGCCGCGGCATCGTCGGGAATGATCCAGCTCGCCAACATGACAGTCGCGATATAGGCCAGCGAAATCGGGATCATGCGGCCGACGTACCGGCGCTGCGCGGGGTTGGCGGCCATCGCTCAGCCCTTCCGGCAAGCCGCGCGCGGCGTGCACGCGAGCATCGCGATCGGCAGCGCCACCACAAGCGCGCTGCCGACCGTGGCCGGAATCAGGTCGGCGATCCACGCGAGGGCAATGGCGAGGCTGGCGGACGCCCACAGCAAGGCACGGATTAGAGGCGGCATCGGTCAAGCTCCCTTGTTATTCAGTAAAGGAACATTGATATTATGAGTCGGACTTGTCAAGTAACATTGACAAAATGACAAGGGCGCTATTGACGCGGCGCGACCCGATCAGCTTTCGTGATCACGCCGGTCAGCGCGTTGCAGGCGGTACAGCGAGCTTTTCGGCGGCCCGTTCCTAGCGATGTCCGGCGACATGACGCTGCCGCCAGTTGAGCAAATGCGCCGTCACCAGTGCAATGGCACCCGCGGAACTGAAGAGACGATCGGCGGTTTCGGGGTTGGCGGTCGTCAGCCATCCCTCATGCGCGGCCAAGCCGAACGCCAGCAGGCCGACTCCTGCCGCCGCGAACAGCGGCACCGTCCCCCGGCGATGGCGGCGCCAGCCGTCGGTCATCGCGATCAGCGCGGCGGGCAGGGCAAGCATCAGGATTGCCGCGTGCAGCCATTCGGGCAAACGGAGCCAGCCGCCAAGCGCAGGCGCGACGAGCAGTGCGAGCGGCAGCGCAAGGCAGTGGACGAGGCAGGCCGACGACAAGGCGATGCCGGCGAGATCCGCGGCCCGGGCGCGCGGCGAGGGAAGGCACATCGATTTTCTTTCACGGGAGAGGATTGCGCCTCCTCATAATGATACAACATATCATTGCAAGCCTTGTTGTGAATCCGCCCCCTTGCCGCCCATACCGCATGCTGGCAAAGGGGCGCTGTTTTAGCCCGCCAGAAAGGCCGTTTTTTCGATGTCCGACATGATCCGCGTCACCCTTCCCGATGGCTCTGCCCGTGAAGTCGCGCGCGGGACTACCCCGGCCGAGATCGCGGCCTCCATCGGGCCGGGCCTTGCCAAGGCGGCGCTGGCGGCAAGAATCGACGGCGAGCTGCGCGACATCATGCGGCCGCTGGAGGAAGACACCAACCTTGCGCTGGTGACGAGCCGCGACGAGGCCGACGCGCTTGAGCTCGCGCGCCACGACTTTGCGCATGTGCTGGCGGAAGCGGTGCAAAACCTGTTTCCCGGCACGCAGATCACCTTTGGTCCGTCCACGAGCGACGGCTTTTATTACGACTTCGCGCCGACCGCCGAGCATGGCCCGTTTCGCGACGAAGAACTGCCACAGATCGAGGAGGAGATGCGCCGCATCATCGCCGCCGACCTTCCCCTGACCAGAGAGGTGTGGGAACGCGACCGGCTGATCGCCAAATGGCGCGCCGACGGCGAGACTTTCAAGGCTGAATGGGCCGCCGAATTGCCCGAGGGAGAGGAACTCACCGTCTATCGTTCCGGTGACGGCTGGATGGATATGTGCCGCGGTCCGCACCTTGCCTCGACGGGCAAGCTGGACCCGGCGGCGTTCAAGCTGACGCGCGTGTCGGGCGCCTATTGGCGCGGCGACCAGAAGAATGCGCAATTGAGCCGCATCTATGGCATCGGCTGGCTGAACAAGAAGCAGCTTGCCGACCATCTCGTGCGGCTGGAGGAGGCCGCGAAGCGCGACCATCGGCGGCTGGGGCAGGACATGGACCTGTTCCACCTGCAACAGGAGGCGCATGGCTCGGTCTTCTGGCACCCCAATGGCTTCGTCGTGTGGCGCGAGCTCGAGGCCTATATGCGCCGCGCGATCGATGCGGCGGGCTATCGCGAGGTCAAGACGCCGCAGGTGATGGACGCGCGCCAGTGGGAACAGTCGGGGCATTGGGGCAAATATCGCGAAAATATGTTCGTCATCCCCGACGAGGTTCCGAACACCGAGGACGAAGGCCCGATCGTCTCCGACGACGCCGACTGGATGGCGCTGAAGCCGATGAACTGCCCGGCGCATGTGTTGATCTTCCGTCAGGGCATGAAAAGCTATCGCGACCTGCCGCTGCGTCTCTACGAAAATGGCTGCTGCCACCGCAACGAACCGCATGGCGCGCTGCACGGCCTGATGCGCGTGCGCCAGTTCACGCAGGACGATGCGCATATCTTCTGCCGCGAAGATCAGATCGTCGAGGAAGTCCGCAATTTCTGCGCGCTCGCCGACCGCATCTACAAGGATTTCGGTTTCGACTATGCGATCAAGCTCGCGCTGCGTCCCGAAAAGCGCTTCGGAACCGAAGAGATGTGGGACAAGTCCGAGGATGAGCTACGCAACGCGGTGATCGAGGCGGGGCTTGCGACCGAGCAATATGGCTGGGAGGAGCTGCCCGGCGAAGGCGCCTTCTATGCACCCAAGCTCGAATGGCATCTGACCGACGCGATCGGGCGGACGTGGCAGGTCGGCACGATCCAGTCCGACCGCGTGCTGCCCGATCGCCTCGACGCCTCCTACATTGGCGAGGATGGTGAGCGGCATCGCCCGGTGATGCTCCACCGCGCGATCTTCGGCAGCTACGAGCGTTTCATCGGCATTTTGATCGAGCATTTCGCGGGCCGCTTCCCGACCTGGCTCGCGCCGGTGCAGGCCGTGGTCGCGACGATCGTCAGCGACGCCGACGATTATGCGAAGGCCGCGACCGCGCAGCTCACCGCCGCGGGCATCCGCACCGAGAGCGATCTGCGCAACGAAAAGATCAACTACAAGGTGCGCGAACACAGCCTCGCGAAAGTCCCGTACCTCCTCGTCGTCGGCAAACGCGAAGCCGAGGAAGGCACGGTCGCGATCCGCACGCTCGGCCAGGACGGCCAGCGCATCATGCCGCTCGCCGACGCCATCGCGATGCTGAAGGGCGAAGCGACCCCGCCGGACCTTAGGGATTGAACGCGAAGCGGCGGCGCTGGTTGTGGTGGCTGGCGCTTCTGGCAGTGCTCGGCTTTGCGCTGCTCGCGCGCGGCTATTGGAACGCAACGCGCGACCCGGTCGTCCGCACAGCGACGGTCGGGGTCACGGCCTGGCCTGAAGGGCAGCCGCCGCTCCGCATTCTGCTGCTTTCTGACACGCATGTCGCGGGCCCGGACATGCCGCCCGAACGGCTGGCGCGCATTATGGCTGGACTCAATCGGCTGCGGCCCGATCTCGTGCTGGTTGCGGGCGATCTCGTCAGTGAAAAGCGGTTGGCGACGCGCATATATACGCCGCGTGACGTTGTCGCTCCGCTCGCAAAGCTGCACGCGCCGCTTGGCGTCGTCGTCACCCCCGGCAACCATGATCACTGGTTCGCTCCCGATGCGCTTCGCGACGAACTCGAGCGGTTGGGCGTGCGCGTACTCCAGAACGAGGCGATCAAACTCGGCCCGCTGATTGTCGGCGGGATTGACGACGACTATTCAGGCCATGACGATGTACCGAAAACGCTGGCGGCGATGGACGCGCTGGGTTCTGGAGTGCCCTTGATCGTGTCGCACAGCCCCGATGTCATACCCGCCATCCGCCGTCCGGTCGCGGGCGTGTTTGCCGGGCATACCCATTGCGGCCAAATCCGTTTTCCGTTCGTCGGCGCAATCACCTATGTGTCGCGCTACGGTGATCGGTTCGCGTGCGGTGACATGACCGAGTACGGCCAGCGCATTTTTGTCGGGGCGGGACTCGGAACCAGCATTCTGCCGCTCCGCTTCCTGACGCCGCCCGACGTCTGGCTGGTTACGCTCGGTCCCCGGGTCACGCCCGATGGGTAGTTCTGCGCTGCCAGGTCTCGCGGGAATCGGCCGCCACGCGCCGGACGAGCGGCTGCCACGGCATCGCCATGCCGAGGCTTATGTGGCGGTCGTCCTGGGCGGCGGCTATGAGGAGGCGGGCGACGCGGGGCGGTTTGCGGTGCGGCCCGGCATGGTCGTGGTTCACGGGTGCTGGACCGCGCATCTCGACCGTTTCGGGGCGCGCGGGGCGGAGGTGCTGAACCTGCCCGCGGTTCCGGGGCTCGCTCCCGGTGTCGGCACGATCGACGATCCCGACATGGCGGCGCGGTTTGCAGGTCGTGACCCGCGCGCTGCGGCGGCGTTCGTTGCCGAGCGGTTCCGGACGAGCAGCGTGCGGCACGCCGACTGGCCCGACCTGCTCGCCGCAGCGCTGCGTACCGACCCCGATCTTGCGATCACACCATGGGCGCGCAGCGTCGGGCTCGATCCCGCGTCGGTCAGCCGCGGCTTTGCGCGCGCCTATGGCACCAGCCCCAAACGCTTCCGGCTCGAGGCGCGGACGCGGCGCGCCCTGGCTGCCTTGTCCGGCTGGCGCGGTACACTCGCCGACCTGGCCGCCGACCAGGGCTTCGCCGATCAGGCGCATCTGGCGCGCGCGGTGGCCGCGATGACCGGGTTGCCGCCCGTGCGGCTGCGGGCAAAGTCCGTTCAAGCCAGCGGGGTGCGGTGCAGCTAGTCAGCGGCCATGCATCGCCGACATCTCCTAGCCGCCGCGCTCGCCGCACCCGCGTTCTCGTTCCTTCCCGCGCTTCCCGCCGTCGCGCAGGGCAACAAGCCCCCGATGCGCACTCGCTGGAACGTCACCGGGTCGGAGGGCTATGACGCCATTGCGTTTCTTGGCCCGCTGTGCGGCCGCGACCTTTATCTGAACTATTATACGGCCGAAGCCGACGCTTTCGCACCCCGCTTGCCCGCCGCCATTCGCGCCGACATCCCGCGGCTCGCCGACGAATCGGACCAGTCGCCCTTTGGCCTGCTTTGGCCGAAACTCGCCAATGCTTTGAGCGGTGCGGGGGTGACGACACTCGATTCGGTGATCGCGCTGCTCGCCGACCCCGACGCGCGGCTGAGGCCCAGCTACGCGGCCAACCCCAACGGGTCGGCCGAGGAATGGGCGTGGCTGCGGGCGCAGTCCGCGCGCCTCGCCCGCATCTTCGCCGCGATGCGCGACGCAGGATTTCCTGCCTTCCACCGCGAAGCGATGGGTGCCGGCTTCGACGGTCGGATCGCCGAAGTGCAGCGCGCGCTCGCAAGCTATGACGTCATCCACTGGCAGGAAAAGCTGACCGGTCGCACTTTTGATCCTGTCATCAACATCGTGCTGCTCGCCTTTTCCAAACCGCATGGCGTCAAGATGCAGGGCCAGACCTTCCTGCAGGCCGCCGATTACGATACCGCGACCACCGTCCGCATCGCGGCGCACGAGATGCTGCACCCGCCGATGCCGATGGACGGGCCCGCGGCAACCGCGGCGCTGGCGCTGCTCGCCAAAGACCCGCTGATCCCGCGTATCGTCGCCGACCATGATCCCCAATGGGGCTACACGACGCTCGAAGGGATGCTCGACGAGGATATGGCGCAGGCGCTCGACCAGCTTATCAGCGAGGCGCTGGGTGTTGCGCGCAACCCCGCTGACCGCTGGCGCAAGGCCGACGACGGCATCCATGTGCTTGCGGGCGCGATCTACGGAATGCTGCGGCAGGACCGGTGGACCGAAACCGGCGGGTCGATCGAGGCGTGGCTGGCGAAAGCGGTGCGCGCTGGCCGCTTCGATCCGCCGCGGCTCCACGCGATCGCGGCGCAGGTTCTCGAACGGCCGGTGAACGCGCTCTGGCCGATTCGTTGAGGGGCTAGGCGGGACCGCTGCGCTGCGGTATCGACCGCGCGGTGAATGGATTGTCCCAATTGATCGGTCTGGCGCCGCTGACGCTGGCCGGCGCCGCCGTGATGACCTTTGGCGCGGCCTATGTCCGCGGGCTTACCGGGTTCGGCATGGCGATTATCCTCGTTCCACTGCTCGGGCTCATCATGCCGCCAGGTGAGGCGGTGGTGATGGGCATATTGCTGCAACTCCTGATCGGTCCGGTCGGCATCGGCATGATCGTCGCCGACGCCGACCGCGCAACCGCTTTGCCGATCGGGCTGCTCGCGATGGCGCTGACGCCGCTCGGCATGTTCGCGCTCGATCACACGCCCGCCGACGTTGCGCGCCTGCTCATCACGCTCGCGGCGGTCGCCGCCTTTGTCGCGGTGCTGCTTCCCAAACAGGCGGAGGGGCACCGGCCCGGCAAGCTTGCGGTCGCGGGGACGGGGATCGCCTCGGGCATTCTCACGGGCTTTGCCGCGATGCCCGGCCCGCCGGTCGTGCCCTTTTATCTGCGCCGCCGCGTCGCGCCCAAGGTCGCGCGCGCGTCGATGCTGATGATCTTTTTCATGACCGCAATCGCCGGAACGCTCGCCGCGCTGTGGCTCGGCATTGCCAGCTGGCGGCTGCTCCTCGTCGCGCTCGTCCTGTTCGCGCCGATGTGGCTCGGCAACCGCGTCGGCGCCAGCCATTTCGGCCGCGTCCCCCCGCACATCTGGCAGGTGATGGTCGCGCTTGTGCTGGGTGTCGCCGCGGTATCGGCGGTGGTGCGCCTGTTGAACTAAAGACTCCGCAGCGCCTGCGCCGGTTTCGCCGACAGCAGGGGCCAGCTTCCTGCAATGCCGATCAGGAACGACAGACCGGCGCCGCCGACCAGCGTTGCGCCGACGATCACCGGATCGGGGGCGAAGGTGAATTCAAACAAATTGACGACGACATAGCGCGCCGCGATCAAGCCGAGGGCAAGCGCCAGCACCGCGAGCACCGCCGCCAGCACCGCATATTCCATCGCCTGCGCGCCCAGGATCTGGCGCCGCGTCGCGCCGAGCAGTTTCAGGATCACGCTGTCATAGACGCGCCGTTCGCGGCTGGCGGCGATGGCGCCGATCAGCACTGCGATACCGGCCAGAATTGCGATGCTGGCGGCGGCGGCGATCGCCTGGCTCATCTGGGTGAGGAGCAATGTCACCTGGCTCACGACGTCGCGGACTGCGATCAGCGATGCCGAGGGAAACGCGCGCGGGATGCTGCGCGCGAGTTCAGCCTCCGCCGCATCGCCGACGGCGACGGTTGCGACCATGTTGTGCGGGGCGGCGTCGAAGGTGCCGGGGGAAAAGACCAGCACATAGTTGAGCCCGAAATTGTCCCAGTTGACGGTGCGGAAGGATGCGACCTTTGCCTGTACCTCGACCCCCAGAACATTGACCGACAAGGTGTCGCCGATCTTGAGCCCAAGCGACTTCGCCACCTCCTGTTCGACGCTGACCAGCGGCGAACCGGCATAATCGGCGGGCCACCACGCTCCGCCAACCAGTTCGCTGCCGCTCGGCAGGACGGGGCTGTAGGTCAGGCCGCGGTCGCCGCGCAGCACCCACGCGCCTTCGGGCAATTCGGCGAGTTCGTCGACGCGCTGGCCGCGAAACTCGGTGACGCTACCGCGCAGCGCGGGGATCATGTTGATCTGTGCGTCGGGGGCGGCCCTGGTCACTATCGACCGGAATTGTGTCGCACCGTCGCGCGGCACGTCGAGAACAAAGAAACTTGGCGCGCGTTGCGGTACAGTACGCGAAATTTCGTTGGTGATGCTGGTCTGGATCGCGGCGAGCGTGACGAACAGCGTCAACCCCAGCCCAAGCGCGACTACCAGCGCGCCCGTCGCTGCGCCGGGCCGGTGGAGATTGGCGAGCGCCAGGCGGAGCAGCGGGCGGCGCGGGCGGGGCAGGCGGCTGGCGGTGGTGCGGACCAGCCAGCCGAGCGCAACCAGCACGATCAGCAGCCCGATCGCGGCGCCGACGAAGCCGAGCGCGAACAACGGTTCGCGCGCGGTGCCGACGGCGAGCGCGATGATCGCCACCAGCGCCGCCGCGACCGCGACCAGGGTGCAGCGGTCGAGGCGCGCCGGGCCGCTGACGGTGGCGCTGTACAGCCCGGCGGCGGGTACATGGCGCGTCGCGGCCAGCGGCGGCAGCGCAAAGGCGATCGCGATCAGCAAGCCATAGGCTGCACTGACCGCCAGCGGCAGCGGATAGATGGCGACGCCCGGTTTCACCGGCAGCACATCGCCGGCAATCGCGCCGATTAGCGCCGGCGCCATCGCGCCGACGATCAGCCCGGCCAGGATCGATACCGCGGCAACGGCGAGAATCTGGAGGCCATAGATGCGCGCAACCGTGCCGCTGTCGGCGCCCAGCACTTTCAAGGTCGCAAGACCCGGCCGCTTGCCCGCCAGATAGCTGGCGACGCCATTGCCAACGCCGATGCCTGCGATGACCAGCGCGGCGAGCCCGACGAGCGAGAGGAACTGGCCCATGCGTTCGATGAAGCGGCGCGTGCCGGGGGCGCCGTTACTGCGGTCGGTTATGTCCCAGCCGGCGCCCGGAAATTCGGTAGTCAACGCCTTGCCGACGGCTTCGGGATTGGCACCGTCGGGCAGCCGGACGCGATATTTGCTTTCGAACAGGCTTCCCGGCTGGATCAGCTGCGTGGCGGGCAGGTCGGCCAGACCGATGATGGCGACCGGGCCAAGCGTGAATCCTTCGCCCAGCCGGTCGGGTTCTTCGGCGATGATGCCGTCGATCAGGAACGCTTTTTCGCCAAACTTCACTCGCTCGCCGACCTTCAGGTCGAGACGCGATGCCAGATCCTTGCCGACCCAGATCGCATCCTGCGGCGGCGGACCCCGGCGGGTGCCGCTTTCCAGTCGCATCGTGCCATAGAGCGGGTAAGCGCCATCGACCGCTTTCAGTTCGGACAACAGCGCGTCACCCTCGGGCGCGTTGGCCATCGCGCGCATCCGCACGGTGGACGAGGTTTCGCCCGCCCGGCGGAACGCCGCCATTTCTTCGGCGGTGGCTTCGCGCTGCGGGATGCCGAATTCGATATCGCCGCCCAAAATGGTCTGCCCGCGCACCTCGAGCTCGCTGGTGATCCCGCGCGTCAGGCTGCCGATCGCGGCCAGCGTCGCAACACCCAGGAACAGGCAGACGGCAAGCAGGCGCAGCCCGCGGATGCGCGTGGCAAGGTCGCGGCGCGCGATCCGCCACAGCGAGGCGATGGGCAGCATCAGCCAATCCTCCCTGCCGCAAAGCGATGGGGAGGGGGACCGTCTGCGAAGCAGATGGTGGAAGGGCCGCGACGGTTGCGCCAAAGCCCCTCCGTCAGCGGCTGCGCCGCTGCCACCTCCCCATGGCTGCGCCACAGGGAGGATTTGCTGCGTTCAACCTTCACGTTGCCCGCTCTTCGATTTTCCCGTCGTGCATCACGACGACGCGGTCGCAATGTTCGGCCAGTTCGGGATCGTGGGTGATGATGAGCAGGGTCGCGCCGAGCGCGGCGCGGCGGGAGAAGATCAGTTCGATGATCGCATGGCCGGTCGCGGTGTCGAGATTGCCCGTCGGCTCGTCGGCAAAGATGATCGCGGGTTCGCTCGCCATCGCGCGCGCGATCGCGACGCGCTGCTGCTCGCCGCCCGACAGCTGCGCCGGATAATGGGTCAGCCGGTGACCCAGCCCGACGGCCTCAAGCTCGGCGGCAGCGCGCCCGAACGGGTCGGCGATTCCTGCCAGTTCAAGCGGCACCGCGACATTTTCGAGCGCGGTCATCGTCGGGAGCAGGTGGAACGCCTGAAGCACGATGCCGATCCGGCCGCGCCGCGCGCGCGCCAACTCGTCCTCATCCATCGTGGCGAAATCCAGCCCGGCCACATGGATGCTGCCGCCGTTGGCGCGTTCCAGCCCCGCCAGCACCGCCATCAGCGAGCTTTTACCCGACCCCGACGGCCCGAGCAGCGCAACCGACGAACCGGCGGGCACTTCCAGATCGACGCCGCGCAAAATTTCGACCGGGGTCTTGTCGCTGCCGAGCGTGAGCGTCACATTATGGGCGGCGATCGCCATTGCGGGCGATTGTCGGTGCGTGTCGGGCAAGGAGAGAACCCTTTTGGAAAAGCGAACGGCCGGATGGCGCTCTTTGGCCATATATGGTGCGGCGCTGGCGCTTTGCCAACCGCTTGCCGCCTGTGGATCGGCGGAAACCCCTGCGGCTTCGACCAGCGACAAGGCCGCGGCGAAAAACTCTCCGGCAATCCCCGCCGACGCGCCGCTGGTGATCGCCTTCGGCGACAGCCTTTACGCCGGCTATCAGCTCGGTCCCAACGAGGGGCTGGCGCCGCAACTCCAGGCGGCGCTGCTTGCCGACGGGGTGGCGGCGCGGGTGCAGAATGCCGGGGTGTCGGGCGACACCACCGCCGCGGGACGCCAACGGCTGTCTTATGTTCTGGACAATGCCCGGGTGAAGCCGGCGCTGGTGCTGCTCGGCTTGGGCGGCAACGACATGCTGCGCGGCATCGGTCCCGACGAAACGCGCGCCAATCTCGACGCGATGCTCGCCGAGCTCAAGAAGCGCGAGATTCCGGTGCTGCTCACCGGCATGGTTGCCGCTCCGAACCTTGGCAGCGATTATGCCAGGAAATTCAACCCGATCTTTCCCGAGCTTGCGGGGAAATATGGCGTCAGCTTCTATCCCTTCATTCTCGACAATGTGGTGACCGACAGGACGCTGATGCTGGGCGACAACCTGCATCCCAATGCCAAGGGGGTGTCCGTGATGGCCGAGGCGCTGGCGCCGCTGGTCGAACAGGCGCTGCCCGACGCGGGGTAATTTTTTCTTCGTCATTGCGAGCGAAGCGAAGCAATCCAGGGCGGGTCATGCTACTCTGGATTGCGTCGCTTCGCTCGCAATGACGGCTACTTGGGTGCCACCTAACTCCCCCGCGGCCCGAACAGGATGATCGCCGCGCCGCCCAGGCACACCGCGGCGCCGATCAGGTCCCAGCGGTCGGGTTTGGCGCCTTCGACCGCCCACAGCCACAGCAGCGCGGCGATGATGTAAACCCCGCCATAGGCGGCGTAAGTGCGCCCCGCATGTTCGGCATCGACCAGCGTGAGCAGATAGGCGAACAGCGCCAGCGACGCTATGCCGGGGATCAGCCACCACACCGGCTTGTCGAGCCTGAGCCACGCCCAAAAGGCAAAACAACCCGCGATCTCGGCGAGTGCGGCGGCGATATAGGCAAAGGCGGTCATCGACCGACCGTGGCGCGTTGCCGGGCGAAAGGGAAGGGGGCTGTAAAGGAGGGCGTAGGCGGCTGTCGGCTTTGGGGTGGGGAGTGGTTGTCGGACCAATTCCACGCCCTCCCCTTCAGGGGAGGGCAGCGAGACTTGCCAGCTTGCTGGCTTAGTCGCAGCGGGTGGGGTCCATCGGCCTAGCGCAAGTCCGATAGACCCCACCCCAACCCCTCCCCTGAAGGGGAGGGGCTTTGTAGCCGCAACCGGTCGCTACCCGCCATTGCGCTCGCCCGACAAAAAGGGGCGACCAATCGGCCGCCCCTTCCTGTTTCATCGTTGCTTCCGAAAAATCAGAAAGCGAAGCCGACGCCCGCGACAAAGGTGTCGAAGTCGCCGAAGTTGCTGATGAACTGGTGGCGATATTCGGCCTTGGCGTACAGGTTCTGGCCCAGCTTGTGCTGGTAACCGGCGCCGACATAGGGATCGTCGATGTCGCTGAAGGTGTAGCCGCCGGTGATGTAGGCCTTGCCGTTCGCGCCAACCTTGGCGCCGACGCGGCCGCCGGCCGAGAACTGGACGTCCGCACCGTCGACGAGTACCTTGTCGCCCGCGACTTCGGCGCCGACAAACGCGGCCGAGCCGAGGTCGAAGTCATAACCGGCGGCGAGGCCGAGCGTGCCTTCGTCGATGCCGTTGCCGGTGATCAGGCCGCCGCGCACTTCGACGCGGCCTTCGCCGCCTTCGGCTGCCATGGCGGGGGTTGCAACGATGGCCGTCAGGAGAGCGGCTGCAACTGCGAATTTCTTCATTTTATTTTCCTTCTGCTTTTACCTGGCCACGCCCTTTGGGTCGCGGTCCACCGCCTAAATGGCGTTCGCGGCTGTCGCTTCAATGAACGGATCGTTCAGAATATGACAATTTTCTTACCTGTGTTATTTTTACCACACAGTATAGAATAGCTATGCAATCGCAACGCGCCGAATCTGGCGCTTAACTGCCGATTTGAGGTGTGGCGATCGCGATCCGACAACGCCGGACGGTGCATGACTCAGCCCAGCGCGGCCTGTTTCTCTTCTGCAATCCGGTCCAGTTCGGCGCGCGTCGGCTTGGTTGCGGCGCTTTTCAGCTGCCCGCACGCGGCCATGATGTCACGCCCGCGCGGGGTGCGCACCGGCGCCGAAATCCCGGCCTTGAAAATCAGGTTGCTGAACGCGCGCACGCGCTCGGGCGTCGAGCATTCATAGGGGGCGCCCGGCCATGGATTGAAGGGGATCAGATTGACCTTCGCGGGCAGCTTATATTGCTTGATCAGCCGGACGAGCTCGCGGGCATCCTCGTCGCTGTCATTCTTGTCCTTCAGCATCACATATTCAAAGGTGATGCGCCGCGCATTGTTTGCGCCGGGATAGTCGGCGCAGGCCTGCAGCAATTCCTCGATGCCATATTTGCGGTTGAGCGGGACGATTTCGTCGCGGATTTCCTTGTTCACCGCGTGCAGCGAGACAGCAAGATTGACCCCGATCTCTTCGCCCGCGCGCGCCATCATCGGCACCACGCCGCTGGTCGACAGGGTGATGCGGCGCTTCGACAGCGCGAGCCCGTCGCCGTCCATCACGATCTTGAGCGCGCCCTTGACCTCTTCGAAATTATAGAGCGGCTCGCCCATACCCATCATCACGATGTTGGTGAGCATCCGGCCGTCGGCGGTGTAATGGCCGACCGCATCGTCGTCGGCGTCGTCGTCTTCGGGGTCGGCACCGAAACCGGCCATCGTCCCCTTCGGCCATTCGCCAAGCGCGTCGCGCGCGAGCAGCACCTGCCCGACGATCTCGCCGGCGCCCAGGTTGCGCACCAGCCGCATCGTGCCGGTGTGGCAGAAACGGCAGTTCAAGGTGCAGCCGACCTGGCTCGACACGCACAGGGTTCCCCGATCGGCGTCGGGGATGAACACCATTTCATATTCCTGCCCGTCGGCGGCGGCGAGCAGCCATTTGCGCGTGCCGTCGCTCGACACCTGCGCCTCGCGGACGGTGGGGCGGCCGATGATGAAGCGGTCGGTCAGCCACGGGCGCATCGCCTTGGCGATGTCGGTCATCGCCTCGAAATCGGTGACGCCGCGGTGGTACATCCAGTGCCAGATCTGCTTGGCGCGCAGCTTCGCCGCCTTCGCGTCGAGCCCCGCCTCGACCAGCACGCCGCCGATCGCGTCGCGGGTCAGACCGACCAGGTCGATGCGGTTGCCGCCGCGCAACGGGACGGTGCCCGTCGTGACGGGGTCGATATGGCCGGGAATCTGCATGATGGGCGGCCATATAGGGGCGAAGCGCCGAAAGCGCAATTCGGCGCGGTATGGCGATGCAGGGCCATGTTCGCCTGCGACAAATCCGGGACCGCGGTCGTGCCCTGATCGCGGCCCCGGTGCGGTCACCCCCAAGGCGGGGTGGCCGCTCAGTTCCGGGCCGCTGCGACGCGGACGGATTCGCTGCGGGTTGCGCCCGCAATTACCAGATCGGCTTCGGCGCTGGCGACACGCATGGTATCGCGGCGGCATTGGCGGACGTCGTTCTTGCCTGCGATGTCGTAATCGGGCGCGGTACCGCAAACTTCGACGACCGCGCGCCAGATTCGGCGGTCGAGGCTTTTGGTTCCCGCCTCGGTCCGCAGGTCGAGGTCGCGGTGCTGGACGGCGATCGCCGGATTGGCGGGCGTCGTTTGCGCAGTGGCGGGCTGACCGAGCGATACGGCGGTCAGCGCGGCGAGGATCATCAGCTTTGTCATCGTCTGTCTCCATCGGCCGGCGGAGGAGGGGAGGAAGCCGGCCAAATCGGAAATAGGCGATCGCTCGGGACAGCAGGAGCAACGATGTTGCGCAGTTGTTCTGCAAAATTGCAGAATGAGGCGGTCGGCGTTATGGCGCACAGGAAGCGGCATGTACGACTGGAACGACCTCAAGGCCTTTCTCGCGGTGGCGGAAACAGGCAGCACGCTGGCGGCGGCGCAAACGATGCGCGTCAGCCAGACGACGGTCGCGCGCCGGATTGCCGCGCTGGAGGAGGCGACGGGGCTCAATTTGTTCGAGCGACGGCAGGCGGGCTATGCGCTGACCCCGGTCGGCGAGGCGATGCTGGCGAGTGCGCAGGCGGTACGCGATGCCGCCGACCGGTTTGACGAAGCGGCAGGTGCGACGTCGCGCGACGCCGGCGGCACGGTCAGCCTGACGACGATGGAAATCTTTGCGGTGACCGTCTTGCCGCCGATCCTGCGCGACCTGCGCGCCGAACATCCGGCGATCCGCATCCAGCTCGACACGTCCGACGACCAGCGCGACCTTGCGGCAGGAGCCGCCGACATCGCGATCCGCAACAGCAAGCAGCCGACGGGCGCGGGGCTGGTCGGGCGTCGCATCGCCGACAATCCCTGGACCGTCTATTGCAGCCGCGATTATGCCGACCGCCACGGTATTCCGCACACGCGCGACGAACTGGCGGCGCATCCCTTCATCGGCGGTGGCGGCTATGTCTGGGACCCCTATCAGGCGTGGCTCCGCCAATATGACCTCGAAGGATCGGTGGTGATGAAATATGACACCGGCACCGGGCTGCTCGCCGGGGTCCGCTCGGGGATGGGGCTCACCATCCTGCCGGGCTTTATCGCCGACCGCGAACCCGATCTGATCCGCTGCATCCCGCCGCGCAGCGACGATACGACGGGACTATGGCTACTGACCCACGAACGGTTGCGGCATGTCCCGCGGGTGCGGCTGGTGCTCGATTTTCTGGCGAAGGAACTGATGAAGCTGGCGCGCGACCATTGACCGGTCAGCGCAGCCGCGCACACCCCAGCGCGGCGGCGTCGATGGCGGTTGCGGCGCCGCGCAACCGGTAAGTGTCGGCAATCGCACCGCCCGCGGGCGTGGCGCTCGTCACGCTCATGCTCGGCGCCGATCGCATTGCGGCGATGATCGCGGCATCCATCCGCGCGTCGCTGGCCCAGCCGTGCGCGCCGTTGCCGGTCAGGATGAAGCGGCGGCTGCCGATCGTCAGGCGGAGGTCGCGGTTCGCCGCGCGCGCTTTGGACAGCCGGACATAGAATTGGCCGCGGATTCGCGATTTCGGCCAGTAGCCGACACTGGCATAGGCCTTGATCGCGGGCGGGCCGACCGTCGCAGAGGGGGCTGCGATCGCATAGCAGCGCGCAGCGGCTGGGTCGCGAAACGCACCCCAGCCGTCGAAAACGCCGAGCGCGTCACGCGGCGCCGCCAGGGCGGCCAGCGGCAGTATCGCCGCGATTGCGAAAAGAGTGGCCAGGCGCCGCATTGCGCCTCGTTTGCGCGAATGGGGATGCTTTGCAAGCATGGCTTGCGCCCGCCGGTGCGTTCGTTAAGGAAGGTGGACATTTTCGGGGGACGGGATTCGGGGGATTTCCCCGTCCGCCCGAACTCTCCAGGGATTTCTCCCGCACGGTACAGGGACGATGTAACAAGATGAAAGCGACGATCGAACGCGCGGTACTGCTCAAGAGCCTCGGCCACGTCCAGTCCGTGGTCGAACGGCGGAATACGATTCCCATCCTGTCGAACGTCCTGATCGAAGCCGACGCGTCGGGCCAGCTCAAATTGATGGCGACCGATCTTGACCTGCAGGTCGTCGAAACCATCGCCGCCAAGGTCGAAACCGCGGGCACGACCACCGTGTCGGCGCACACCTTGTTCGAAATTGCCCGCAAGCTGCCCGAGGGATCGGAAGTCAGCTTGGCCGCCGCCGAGGGCAAGATGCAGGTCAAGGCCGGCCGATCGAACTTCAACCTGCCGACCTTGCCGCGCGATGATTTCCCGGTGATCGCCGAGGGCGACCTGCCGACCAATTTCGAACTGCCAGTCGCCGAACTGATCCAGATCATCGACAAGACGCGCTTTGCGATCTCGACCGAGGAAACGCGCTATTACCTCAATGGCATCTTCCTGCACGTTGCCGAGGATGCGACCGGACCGGTGCTGAAGGCCGCGGCGACCGACGGCCACCGCCTGGCGCGCTACACCGTCACGCGCCCCGACGGCGCCGCCGGGATGCCCGACGTGATCGTGCCGCGCAAATGCGTCGCCGAAATCCGCAAGCTGCTCGACGAGGCCGAGGGCAATGTCGAAATCAGCCTGTCGGCGAGCAAGATCCGTTTCCAGCTCGGTAACGCCATCCTGACGTCCAAGCTGATCGACGGCACATTCCCCGATTACAGCCGCGTCATGCCGACGGCGAACGACAAGCTGCTCAAGGTCGATCCGAAAAGCCTGTACCAGGGCGTCGACCGCGTTTCGACGATCGCCAGCGAAAAGACCCGCGCGGTCAAGGTCGGGCTCGACAAGGATCGCATCACGCTGACCGTCACCAGCCCCGAAAACGGCACCGCGGCCGAGGAAGTGGCGGCGGGTTACGATAGCGACGCGATGGAGATCGGCTTCAATGCGCGCTACCTCAGCGATATTTTGGGGCAGATCGATGGCGACAGCGTCGAGTTGCACCTCGCCGACGCCAATGCGCCGACGCTGATCCGCGAGCGCGAAAAGAGCCCGGCGCTTTATGTGCTGATGCCGATGCGGGTTTAGTAAGGCCGTCGCCCCCGCGAAGGCGGGGGGCCGTTGGCAACCTTACCTAATCGGCGCTGCGTAAACCGACAGCGGCCCCCGCCTTCGCGGGGGCGACGATTTCACCCCACCTTGGCGACCCGCCAGATCACCCCGCCGCTATCGTCGGCGACCAGCGCGCTGCCGTCCTTCGCCACCTTGACGTCGGCGGGACGACCGCGCGCAGTCTTATTGTCCGCTGCCAGGAACTGGTCGAGCAGGGTGACGGGAAGCGCATCGACCGGCTTGCCATTGGCGCCGAACTTCACGAAGACGACGCTGTAACCCGCCGCCGGTTCGCGGTTCCACGACCCGTGCAGCGCGATCAGCGCGCCGTTGGCCCAACGCTCGCCCAGGTCCAGCCCCTCGGTGAAGGTCATGCCGAGCGGCGCGGTGTGCGCGCCCAGCCCATATTCGGGGCGCTTGACATATTGGCGGCGATCCTCGGCCTCGGGTTCGACGCGCGGATCGACAAAGCCGCCCCAATAATACCAAGGCCAGCCGTAAAAATCGCCCTCGGTCACGTCGGTCAGATAGTCGGGAACCAGATCACTGCCCAGCATGTCGCGTTCGTTGACCACCGTCCACAACCGTTCGCTGCCCGGGAAGTAGGCGAGCCCGACCGGGTTGCGGATCCCCGCGGCGAAGGTGCGCATATAGCCGTTTTCGGGGCGTATTTCGAGCACTGCGGCGCGGCGGAATTCGCGGTTCATGCCCTTTTCGCCGATATTGCTGTCGGCGCCGACGCCGACGTAGAGCCAGCCGTTCGGACCGGCGACCAGGCTTTTGGTCCAGTGGCGGTTGGTACCCTTGGCGGGCAGGTCGACGATCTTCCGGGGCTTGCCGCTCATCTTCGTCTCGCCCGCGACATAGGGAAAGGCGAGCAGCGCGTCGGTATTGGCGACGTACAGCGTATCGCCGACCAGCGCCATGCCATAGGGCGAGTTGAGTCCGGTGATATAGGCGGTCTTGACCTCTGCCTTGCCGTCGCCGTCGGCGTCGCGAAGCAGGGTAATGCGGTTCGCAGACACGCCCCCGGCGCCCGCTTTGCTCATCAGGCGGCCCATGATCTTGCCCTCGATCCCCGAATTGTCGCGCGGCGGGCTCTGTGCTTCGGCGACCAGCACGTCGCCATTGGGCAGGACCAGCATCGTGCGCGGATGATCGAGCCCGTCGGCGAAGCGCGCGACGGCCAGTCCCTGCGCGGCGCGGGGCGCCTGACTTGCAGGCCATCCGGTAACGCCGGGCACGTTGATCGTCGGGAAGGTTTCCGCCTTTTGCGACGCCATCACCGGCACCCGGCCGCTGAGTTCGGCAGTCGTGAAGCGCGCCACATCGGGCCGCGACATGATGTACAGCGTCACGCCGCCGACGACGGCCAGCAGCAACAGGGCGAGGGCGACATATTTCAGGATCTTGCGCATGGCGCTTTACTACACCGACTATGCGCGGCGGCAAAGGGGCGAAACATCGCTGGCGCGCGCGCCATGGTTAATCGAGCGGGTAGCGAGATTAACCTTACCCGGCTCTTCATCAAAGTTGGGAACGGCGCGGTGAGGGGCGCGAGCTATGACGGGTGCATCAAGGCGACGGACGGGGACTCCATGCAACTGCCTGCACCATTTTTGTCCGATCGCGCCGCGGTCGAGGATGCCCATGCGCTGATCCGCATGCACGGCGACGAGGCCGGCTTTGCCGCCGCCGCGCGCGCCGAGCAATATCGCGTGCTGGGCAACCACGTTCATTTCGCGCGCTGGCGCCAGATCGAACGGCTGATCACCTATCTGGCGGTCGAGGACGTGCTCGACACGGTCCACTAGGCGCTAAAGCCGTAGCCCCGCCGTTTCCGGCAATCCCGCCATGATGTTGAGGTTCTGGACGCAGGCGCCGCTGGCGCCCTTGCCCAGATTGTCGAGCCGCGCGATCAGGCGCGCCTGGCTGGCGTCGGCGTTGCCGAACACAAACAGCTCGATCTGGTCCGCACCGGCGTTCGAGGTGCGGAGCAGCATTTCGCCATCGGACGGGGTTTCGCCCATCACGACGATCGGGCTGCCTGCGTAGAAATCGGCCAGAGCGCCGCGCAGCGCGTCGGGCGAGCCCGCCCCCGCCATGACCGAGAGCGGCAGCTGCACATCGACGACCATGCCGCGATGCGCGGGGATCACCGACGGCGAAAATAGCGGCGCGACCGACAGGTCGCAATGCGCCTGCATCTCGGGCACATGCTTGTGGCTCAGCTCCAGCGCATAGCCGCGCCAGGCGATGTCGCGGTCCTGCTCGAACCGCTCGATCAGCGCCTTGCCGCCGCCCGAATAGCCGCTGACCGCGTTGCAGGCATAGGGCCAGTCGGCGGGGAGCAGTCCGGCGCGGACCAGCGGGGCGATCAGCGCGATGAAGCCGGTCGAATAGCAGCCGGGGTTCGACACCCGCGCGGCGTTCGCCACCGCGTCATGCCCGGTGACTTCGGGCAGGCCATAGACCCAGCCCGCGGCGGTACGGTGCGCGGTCGATGCGTCGATGACGCGGGTGCGGTCGTCCTCGATCATCGCCACTGCCTCGCGCGCTGCATCGTCGGGCAGGCAAAGGATGACGAAATCGGCGTCGTTCAGCGCTTCGCGCCGCGCGCCGGCATCCTTGCGCCGTGCCTCGTCCAGAACAATCAACGAAAATTCGGCGCGCCCGGCCAGTCGCTCGGCAATTTCGAGGCCCGTCGTACCCGCCGCGCCGTCGATGAAAACCGTCTGTACCATGATATTATCGCAGTCGTTTATAGCCGCTCACCGGCGGGTCATGATCCTTGGCGGCCGATCGTGCGATCACGTCGGCCAGCGGTTCCGCCTTTACCGCCATCCATCGTCGGCTGGCGTGGATGATGTTGCGCTCGTCGGCCATGATCCCGACATGCCCCGGAAAGAACACCAGGTCGCCGCGCGCAAGCGCCGCGAGATCGACATCCTTGTCGGCGCCGAGCGATGCGAGTTGCAGGTCGCTGTCGCGCGGCAGCTGCACCCCCGCAGCGGCCCAGCTCAGCTGGACCAGGCCCGAACAGTCGATGCCCTTCGACGTGCGGCCGCCCCACAAATAAGGGGTGCCCATCAGTTCCTCGGCGCGTCCGGCGGGGTCGGCGTCTTCGCTGCCGACCTCGACCAGCGCCGCGAGCGGCAGGTAGCCGTGCGCAGTGGCCAGCCATTCGCCCTCGACCTCGCCCATCACCAGCGCGCCGCGCGGCAGGACGGCGGGGCCGCCGCTCGCGGCGTCGGGGGCGCTGTGCAGGATCGCCTCGATCATCTCGACCCGGTGCGTCGGCGCGATCGGCGCACCCAATGCGTCGGCGGACAGATAGCCGACATAATGGTCGGCAAGACAGTAACCCCACGCCCAGCCGCCCGTCAGGTCGAGCAGCGCAAAGCCTTCGCCAAACAGCAATTCGCTGGTCTGGTCGGCGTCGAGCGATGGCGATCCGCGCAGCACCGCGGCGGGCAGGACGCCGCTGCGCATCATCGGCGCCGCATAATGGGGGGCGAAATGCTGCCCGGCGACCGCGATGTCGGCCAGATCGGGGCGGATCGCGGTGACGCGCGGATCGTAAGCCTGCGATGTGCCCGTCAGGCCAAAGCGATCGCGGCCTGCGCCGACCGCTCCGGGACGTCCCATCCGCACACGGCCTGCCACCGAATTTTCGCCGCTTTCGCCTGTCACTTGCCGTCCTGTTGCCACGGGCGTCCGCGCTCTTGGCGGACAATCGCGCGCCATTAGACCAGCAGGGGGCGTTTGATCAAGAAAGTTCAGGCTTTGCCGCGCCGGTCGTATCGCGCCTGCAGCATGGCCCAGGCGGCGCGCAATCCCAGCGCGGCGCCGCCCTTCGGACGTCCGGGCTTGGCCGTCGGCCGCCAGGCAAAGGTGTCGAGATGCGCCCAAAGCGCGCCGTCGGGGACAAAGCGTTTCAGGAACAGCGCTGCGGTGATCGTTCCCGCAAAGGGCGAACTGCCGGCATTGCCCAGATCCGCCACGTCGGTTTCGAGATACTCGGCATAGCCATCCCACAGCGGCATTCGCCACAGCGGGTCGTCGCGGTCGGTGCCGCCTGCCAGCATCGCGTCGGCGAGCGCATCGTCATTGGCGAACAGCGCCGGCAGGTCGGGGCCGAGCGCGACGCGCGCAGCCCCGGTCAGCGTCGCAAAATCGACGATCAGCTCGGGTTTGGCCTCGCCCGCCTTCGCCAGCGCGTCGCCCAGCACCAGCCGCCCTTCGGCGTCGGTGTTGCCGATTTCGACCGTCAGACCCTTCCGGCTCTTGAGGACATCGCCGGGCCGGAAGGCATCCGAAGAAATGGCATTCTCCGCCGCCGCAACCAGGCAGTGCAGGCGCACCGGCAAGCCGCTCGCCATCACCAGTTCGGCGAGCGCCAGCACGTGCGCGGCGCCGCCCATATCCTTTTTCATCAGCCGCATGCCCGACGCGGGCTTGATGTCGAGCCCGCCGCTGTCGAAACTGATCCCCTTGCCGACCAGTGCGACGCGCGGATGATCCTCCTTGCCCCATGCGATTTCGATCAGCCGCGGCGCGTGATGCTTGGCGGCGGCGCGCCCGACCGCGTGGATCATCGGATAGCCCTGTTCCAGTGCCTCGCCCCTGGTCACCGTCAGCGTGCCGCCGTGCGCCTTTGCGATCCGTGCGGCTTCTTTTTCAATTACTGCCGGACCCATGTCGGCGGCGGGGGTGTTGACCATGTCGCGGACCAGCGCGACGGCGCGCGCTTCGGCGACCATCGGGGCGATCGCGCCGACGTCGGTCGTCAGCAACACGCGCGGCCCTTTGGAGGTCGGCTTGGAACGATAGGTATCGAAACGATATTGCGCGCTCATCCAGCCGAACAGCGCCGCGCCGGGCTGGCGGTCGTGCAACCGGTAGCGGCCTTCGGGCAGGATTTGTCCCAGCTTGGCGAGGCACCAGGCCGACAGGCTTTCGATATTGGCGACGCTGGTCACGACGGCCCATCGATCTGGGTCGTCGGCGGGCAGGATGGCGTGGACATAGGCGTCAGGCTTGAAGCCAACCGCGGCCAGGTGCGCGCGCTCGCGCGGGCTGCGCTCTTTTAACCAGCCGTCATAGCTTTTCTGGTCGACGAGATGGATGGTGTGCGCGTCCTGCCCTTTGTCGGGCTGGACCAGGTCGGAATAGTCGGTCATGCGAAGGGTGCTAGGCCGCCGGGGATATTTTGTCGATTCCCGGCGTTGTGCTGGCATGACAATGGCATTCCCGTCCTCCCGCCTTGCACCCGTCCTCGCTGCCGCGGCGCTGCTCGCCGCCTGCTCCGCTGACAAACCCGATCTGGCCGAAGAAGAGGCCGCGGCGAGCGTGCCCGGCGCGCCGCCGGGCGGGGCTTCCGACCTGCGAGCCCGCCGCGCCGCCGCTTCCGACGTGCGGCAAAGTGACGAGTTGATCGAATTTGCCTATGCTTATCCGCGCGATGCGGCGGTAATTCCGCGATTGGCGGAATGGCTGGACAATGACCGCGAGACCCGGCGCGACGCGCTGCTCGCGGCGGCGCGGCGCGACCAGACGACGGCGGAAAAGGCGGGCTTTCCCTATCGCCGGCACAGTCATCTGCAAAAATGGCAGATCGTCACCAACACGCCGCGCTTCCTCAGCCTGTCCGCCGAGATCGAAACCTATAAGGGTGGCGCGCACGGGATGACCAGCTTTGCGACGGTCCTGTGGGACCGAAACCGCGCCAGGCAGTTGCAGCCGCTCGATCTGTTTACCAGCGGCGAGGCATTCGATGCCGCGATCCGCGAACCATTCTGCGCCGGCATCAGGCGCGCCAAGGCGGCGAAGGGCATCGTCGCGGAGGAGGCACCGGCCAGCCCGTTCGCGCGTTGCCCGCCCGCTTCGGCGCAGACGGTGTGGCTCGGGTCGTCGGACGGCCGCTATCTCGACCGGATGA
>VFQQ010001937.1_pt1 | contig 25948 bp, 42 predicted proteins | sample 3512341 | NCBI WGS metagenome assembly VFQQ01 (sample SAMN10412373, study PRJNA504923) | tailings metagenome | isolation source: Relicate 2 Philex TSF1 revegetated site | place: Philippines: Tuba, Benguet | collected 2017-08-29 | reverse complement strand
CGGCCCTGTACTGTCAATTTGGTGTACCATTCTTCTGCCTCCCCCCGACATCACTCAAACATCGCATGAGCCGGCCTCACCCCCCAACGCAACGAATGCCCCCCCTGCCCTCCCTGCGCGCTACCCCGTGCTTGTTTCTGTAGCCCCCCTCTGGTCTTTTCCATCCCTTGCTCCTTGCTCTGCACCCGAACGCTCAACACTGCTAACCAAAGGGCACCGAAAACACCCTTGAGCCTCGCCCCCGTTTTTTGCAACCCGCGCAGCTTCTTTCATGTCGTGTTGCCCCTGCCTATGAGGCATGCCCATGATACTTTTTGAAGGACCCGCAACACCCCGCAAGACACACCACGCACAGAACAACATGCTCGGCTGGAGTTAGTTCCATCATGTAAACACCCCCAAACAGACGTGGCAGCAGCAGCAGGGGGCTCGACCATGTGAAGAAGTACCACTGCACAGGCCTGCAGCACCACCGCACAGGCCTGCTGCCTCCTTTCCTGTTGGCCCATGCGTGCTGTGAACATTTACACCTGGTGTGAAGCATGCGCCTGGCGCCCCGAGTGTGGCGCTGGGCAGCAAAAATGCGGGGGATGTGTGTGCAACTGACTGCGTGAATCCAGCAGACCGGCTGAATACGAACGGTTGGGGGATCGGCGAGGGGTTGGTTTTCCACAAATCAGGCGAGCAATGCAATGCAACAAAATGCCTGGCTGGTGAGGGTGGCTGCGCAAAGCTGCGGGCTGGTGGGTCGGGCGGTGTCGAGCAAGGGCAAGGGACAACGGCTGTCGAGTCACTGACTGTACGTTGTGAGAGCCACCAGCACATGTAAGTGGGTCGAGAAGGAGGCATTTCGTGGGTTGGCTGTCGGGAGGGAGTAGAGGGTCAAACGAGGGGGTGGCTGAGTGGTACAGGGTTAGGGCTGTCTACAGGGAAGGAGGCTGGCCTGGGGGTGAGATCTACAGGAGAGTGTAAGGAGGTCTACAGTAGGGTTGGAGGTGCGCTAAGGGCCAAGCGCCGGACTGGCGCAGCTGGTGGCCGCTGAGATGCCAGCCCAAAGCTGGCGGCACAGCTGTGCAATTAGGGAGCATGCCGCGGCACAGGCGCTTGCCAGCGCGGTGCACGGGCTGCATGCCGCAAGACCGCATGCCGCAAGGGGGCGGCCCAGCATGCTGCGCTGGCTCATCGCTCCGTGGCATTGGTGGTGACCCCAAAAGTCTTCTTGGCCAGCTCGTACGTCATGAAAGCGATGGCCACGCCTGGGATGACCTGCGGTGCATGAATGGGGCGGCAGCCAAGCATACTTGAACCGGGCCAGACAGGTGCATGTCGTGAAAGCGATGGCCAGCAGTGCATGGCAGGGACAAGGGCAAACGGCACACAAAGCTCAGGGGCTGCAGCTCCCACGCTGCTGCAGATCAGTGCCCGCGGTTCAGCTGCAGACTCCCACAGCGGCGGCACCAGCATGCCCGCCTCGGCCGCTGCCCATGCTCCTGCTGCGCACTGTGCTGCGCACCTTGTAATACTCTGGAAGGATGCCGGCGTACAGCCCTCGAAGGCCCTCCTTCTGCGGCAAGGCAGAACAGAGTGGGAGGACAGGTCGGCGTTGAGGTGCCACACTTTGGACTGCTTCAGATGCCATGGCAGCCGATCCATGCCTAACGCTCGGCATGCCAAAACCATTGCATGCATGCACAGCCACACCCAGATGGGAAGCAGATGCACAGCAGTTAAACAGCAAGCCCGCACCTGCACCACGCCGCTGAGCACGCTGCGGAAGGTTGCCGCAGGCACAACACTGCCGCCGCCTGCCGCCGCCGCCGCCGTGCTGCTGCCGCCCTGGCCGTGCAGCTGCAGCCTCCGCCGCACCAGATCCAGCGGGAAGGTGGCGGTGGAGGACACTAGCCCTGCTGCACTGCCACACGCCAGGCTCATGCCCACCTGTGGGGCGAGCGGAGCGGAGCAGGGGCGGAGAGCAGGGTGAGGAAGGCCGCAAAGCATGGCAGGGGCAGCAAGCAAGTCCATGCAGCCACTGCAGCCACTGCAAGCTGGGGCACCCGCGCCCCCACGCCATGCCCTTGCAACAAGTACCAAAACATGCCCCCAGCCTGCCCAACAGCACCGCCTAACAGTGAGTGCGAAGGCGCGCACCGTGGGCGTTTGCCGGTCGGTGCGCGCCAGCCAGACGGAGCGCATGGTTTCGTAGGCCATATAATTGATGGCCAGGCTGGGGCCCACCTGCAGAGCAGGAGAAGAGGGCAAGAGGGCTGGGATGGTTTGCACTTGGTGGTGCAAGCTATGCATTCTGTGGTGTGCTGCGGCAGGCCAGACGTGCGTCCCAAAGCACGGCACAGCAGCTCTGATGCACCAGGCGCTGCTGGAGCTTGTGCCACAGCTTTAAAGCAGCTAGCAAGCAACCAACTAACCACGCTGGCTGCACAACATGACGCTAAATACCAGCGCACCTGCACCAGCGTGGCCGGCAGGCCGCGGTACAACCCTCGCAAGCCCTCCTCTGCCGCTATCGTGCGCAGCGCGTGCGCGATGCCGGTGTAGTATCGCTGCGTGGTCTGGGCTGCCAGCCGCGTGCGCACCAGGTCAAGCGGGTAGGCCTGCAATGACATGGGAAGAGCAGGGGTGTCCATCAAAGAGCACAGCCGGAGAGGTGTGGGACACAGGAGTTGCGTTCAGCAACTGAACAGCTGTGCATGGGATAGCTCAGGGGCTGGTATTCAGGGCTGCTGCTGCCAGCTGACCAAAGCTGCGCAACACACCATCAGCCTGCCTGCCCCAGCTGCCCAGCAACCTGCACGCATGGCAGCCAGACCGCCGAGCTCACCAGTCCGCAGGCCGCCACCCCTGCCACGCCGCCGGCGACAAACCGCCGCGCCACATCGCTGGCTGCAAAGGGCCCCTGGGCTGGGATGTGCGCCTTCCACAGCTCGTTCATCTGCAAAAAAGTCAGAGCCAAAAGCGAGGTGGGTTGGGGGGGAGGAGGAGGATGGGCACATGTAGAGGCCGCTGTTGCTGATACGAAGATGGCAGCCAGCTGCTTGGCATGCCGCCGCCGCCTGCAGGCATGCGCCTCTGCGTGGCAGCTGCCAAGCCACAGGGGCAGCAAGCTGGCTGGTTGAGACCCTGGGCAGCACAAGGCCGGCACAACTGAAGAACAGAAAGCCAGCTCAGCAGCAGCAGCACCACGCAGCGCACCTGCTCATATACCCAGAAGTTGGCTGAAGAGTAGGGCAAGCGGTGGATGATCGTCACCCCATTGCCCTTCCATAGCGCTGCTAGGCCCTCTCGCTGAACCACGTGCCGCAGCGCCGCCGCCACGCCCGCTCGCTGCGACGGCAGCGCCGCGCCTGCTGCTGCTGCCGGCTGCATGCCTTGCACCTGAAGCGGAGCACAGGATGGCAGGGGGTGAGGTTGGATCAGAGAGCAAGCAAGGCACAGCAGCGGCGGCCGGCTCTGAAGCTGGCGGCAGGCAGCAGGCAGGCGGAGGCGGCGACGGCACACCTGGTAGAGGATGGTTAGCCGTGCCAGAGGCGCTGTGCATGACTTGGAGAAGGCGCCGGCTATGCCACCGCTGAGCAGCAGCTTGCCCTGCTCGAGAGCGGCGAGGGTGGGCCCTGCTGCAGCCTCGTCCGCTACTATGGCCTTCTCCAGGTCGGCCTCTGTGTCACCGGGAGGCTCGCCGCACACGCCGCTGTCGTCCAGGGGCTCTGGCAGCGGCCAGGAGAGCCCCCTGGAGTGCTCCTGCTGCAGGCCCGCCGCGCTCATGCCCGCGTAATTGCGGGGCTCCAGAGGCCGTTCTGGCAGCGTGAACAAAGCAAACGCCGGTGGCCGCTGGGCGCCGCCAAAGTGCGCTCTGGAAGCTGACGGATCTGGGTCCGCACGCTGCAATGAACGCCTCAAGGGTAGCAGAATGCAGCTGTTCAGTGCTGCGGCCGTGCAGGTTTGGGTCTGAAGCACCCCGCGCTGCAGCCGCCGCTGCGCTGCCACCCGGCGGCGGCACGGCAGGAGGCGCCCCAGCTGGCGCGCTGGGGCAGCAAACAGGGAGAGCTTGTTCGATGTGTGTCTGCCAGGCTTTCAGCTCTTCTGAGACCAGCCCAACCTGCATTACACCAGCAGCCACAGCAGCGCTGGCGCCTAGCGGCAGTAGCAGCGGCCGGCAGCAAGGAGGCAGCGCCTCAGTCACTTCCAGGCAGGTCTGAGAGGTCATATTGCACCCGTCAAGTGCCATCTCTCTCGTGCCCTCGAACTGCCACTCACGAGCAGGCAAACAAGCTGCTAGAAGGGTCAGCATCAGCCACACGGCTGCCACACGGTAGACGCACTGGCCCACCGCCCGCGGGGTGCGAGCCCAAGGCGCTGCTTCGTGCATGCGTTTCGACCGGAGGGCATCACTTTGATGCACATCCGACAAACTCTGGCATATTATACAGCCCCGACTGAAAAGCTGGGGTCGTTCAAACCAATCAAAGTCGCAATCCACTGCGCGCCGTGACGGGCAGCAGCGAGGCGAGGCGGCGGCCAACCCCACCGCCCAGCACTGGTGCTGTTGTTTGCTGCCCAGCGCACAAGATGTTTCCAGGTGAGGAGCAGGTCCGCTTGGCGCGACCTATAGCCTCGCCGATTCCCTGCAACTGCGCAACGAAGGGACCACCCGCGCGGACGCCAACCTCGCGCGCAGCAGGCGCTCAACTTTCAACCCCATGGGCTAACTTCCTCCGCAGGAGGGCCGCACCCGCGGCAGAGGCGTGAGGACAGGGCGCACCAACACAACCACGATCGCCGGCGGCACCGACGCCCACCGGGCAGCCGGGGAGAATCCACGAGTGCTGTTCGATGGTTCCGCCAGGTTCGCAAGTGTTTGTTTATGTGGACCCCGCTCTGCACCGCACCGACAAAGCAAGAAGCAGGAAATAGACACCTGTTGCCGGCGTGTCTTCTCTGCTCTGCAGGCTGTATACCGCCTCGCTGCCGCCATACGTGGGTGGTGCCAGTGGCAGGAGCGGCCCGCCGGCGAGGCCACCCCTTGGGAGCAGTGGTTGGAAACAGACGTGCCGACTGGCTGGCTGCTGCTGGCCACCATCCTGTGCAGCCTCGCACAAGCAACTGTACATGAGCTCACTCGCGGCGGCTGGCCAGTGGTGCAGGCGGACACAGGCCTGCTGGGGTGGCCTTCCACAGCTGCTCATACCCTGTGGTCAGCAGCGGCAGCGGCAGCGCAGCTGATGGTGCAGCAGGCCACCGCCTCCGCATCAGATGCCTGGCTGATGCTGTTGGCTTTTACGATCAAGTATACGGCGCTGGCGCTCACGTACGACTGGGTGTGTCGCACGACGCTCGCCAGCTGCCGGGTGAGTGGCGAAGGGCGGGGGCCGCAGCGGCTTGCCAATGGGTCTACCTGCGTGTATGCCTCCTGATTCATGGACTGTATGCAAGCGCTGCGGCTGAAGCAAGTCTGCAACCCAGTGCCTGCAGGCCGTCCGGCGCTATTCTGTCCAAGCCGGCCGCTGGGTCGGCCGGCGGGCAGGGTCGCTGTGGCGGCAGGTCAGGGAGCCCAGGAGGCACCGCTCCCAGCCACTGCCGCACCGGCCTCGGCGCCAGAGCAGCTGGGGCCAGCGCCTCAAAAGGCGCGCCTCAGCAAGGGCTACGCGTCTTAGAGCAGCAGTGCAGGCTGCGTTTGCAGCGGCGGTTGCCCGCATGCGCAGGCTGATGGGTGTGGCTGCCCGGGCAGCAGCAGGAGGCCGGAGAGCGGCGCATGCCAGTGCTGCACACCTCACTCAGCTGTTGCGTAAGCAGCAGCCGTCCTCTGCAGCACTGCAGCAATTGGCTCCTGCAGAAGAGCAGCTGCCTTTAGAAGCAGCATCGGGATCAGGAGAGGCCTCAGCTGCTGCTGCTGGGCCGCAGGCAGCCACAGGCACAGCGGCAGCAGTGGCACCAGAACCGGCAGCGGCAGCTCATGCGGCAGCAGCAGATGCAGGCTCCAGCGCGCCAGAGTGCTGCGTGTGCCTGGAGGCGCCTGCCACCACAGCACTGGTGCCCTGCGGCCACGTTGCGCTGTGCGAGTGAGTGGCTGGCATGGTTTGCCTACCAACGACGTGCAGTGCCTGGAGGGCAGCGCACCTACACACTGCCTCGCTCACTAAAACCACCCCAACGTTCCTGCCCTGCCCGCAGGGGCTGTGCGCGCGCAGTGATGCGGCAGCGGCAGCCGCACTGCCCCGTGTGTCGCTGCGCGGCCAAATCGCGCCTCCGGGTGTTCTTTTAGGCTGGGCCTGAACGCTTTCTGCTACGTGATACTTGCTGGGTATTTGCCTTGCTGGGCACTTGTTGCGTGTATTGTAAAGGAGCTATCATTGCTCAGCAGCGCTGCGGGAGCACAAGTAGTCTCGGGTTCTGAAAACTAACAGCAGGACGGCGGCTAACTGCTGGCGACTGTGTTGGGGCCAGGCTACAGCTTTGCAAGGAAGACGAGCGGAAACAGAAATAAAGCGCACGGTTCAGGTTTGCGTGTTGTGCCAGTGCCAGCGCCTACACTGCACGCCAGCAGCCGGGTGACCTTTGGTTGGGCTGCGGCTGTGGCTTCTGGCTAGGTTTGATTTGCTGCAAGGGGGTGGCTGCCTGCCTATCGTGGGGCATTTGTGCCATTGCAACTGGACCGGCTTGCAAGCCGGCCGCATTTCAGGCTACTACAGCGGTCACCGGGGGTGGCTGGCCTTCTGGCTGCTCACTTCTGCTCCGCACCAATGCCGACCTGGGCAGTGGCGGTGGCGTCCGCATGCACCAGGGGCAGCTTCTCAGAAGGGTCGCCGCCCTCTGCTGAGGGCGCCTTGGGCGTGCTGCCGCCCTTGTGCGAGCTGCCGCCCTTGCTGAAGCTCTTGTAGTAGAGGGCGCCTGCGGTAAGGGGCAGGTGTGCGGCGGTAGGTTGGGAGGGCAGTGAGGCAAAGGTGCGCAAGGGGCAGGGTGAGGTGGAGGGCCACAGAGGGCCGGGCTTGATCAAGCAGGCAAGGCACGGGCGGCAGTGAAGGGGAGGGCAGTGAGGCAGGGCTGTAGTGGCACACCATTGCCCCCCAGAAATAGCACTCCAAGCGCATATGAGGAGGGTGAGGGCGGCGGCCCGCTGCACCGCAACGCCTCCACCCTCCACACGAACCGGCTCTCCCGCCCAAACAGCATCACCCAACCCTGCAGCACTGCTCACCAAAGACCATGACGGTGCCCAGCCACTGCCCGCCGGTGAGCGGGTGCGCAAAGAGGATGCAGGAGAGGAGGATGGAGATGAACTGGCGGGTGGTCATGACCGTGGCAAACAGCAGCGCGCCAAAGGTCTTGATGGTGTGGCTGCGCAGAGGAATAGCGGGGGGAGGAGGGCGGGGGAAGCAGAGGCCGCGGTGAGACAGGCGCTGGTGAGCAGCAGGTGAGGCGGAAGCAGGGAGCAGCGCAGGCGGAGGCAGGGATGCATGCGGTGCAGCACGGGCACGGATGGGGCGTGGCAGGGAACACCACATTGTGGCCCATGCCATGGGGATTACGGATGCTGCGAATGGGGCTGTGCACAGCAAAGGAACACGCCAAGCAAATTACGGGCGCTGGGAGTGGGGCTGCGCACACAGCAAAGGAACACGCCACGCAAATGCCCCCATGCGCACCTGATGAACAGCTGGCCGACGGTGGCGGCGGCGGAGAGCGTGAGGATGGACGCCAGGGCGTCGGGGTGCCGCGAGATGAAGCTGCATGGGGCGAGGGGCAGGCCGCGCAAGCAGTGGGGCGGGTGGCAGCCAGCGGCGAGGCAAAGCAGGGGTGGCAGGGCACACGTTTGCTGCGCAAGTTTGCTACATCGCCCCAAAGGAAGCGACCGCAGCTTGGCCGCCGCTAGCATGCGTGGCACACCATCACCCCAAGCGGTTCCAACCAGAGCCGCGCATGGAGGGCACACACCACCCACTGGATCAATTTGGCCGCCGCACCTGATGGCGGGCATGAGCTGGCCGGCGGAGACGAGGCCCAGGAGGGAGAAGGTGGCGGAGAAGGAGGTGACGTACAGGATCTGGTTGTAGATCGTCATCTGGTAGCCCTGCGGGGAGCAGGGAAGTGAATGGACAGCGGTGCTGCTCAGAGACAGTTAGCAAGGGTCCTACACCGTCGATTGGTAGCCCTGCGGGGAGCCAGCGGTGAGCAGGCACAGCAGCGAACACGCACCTTGAACAGCTTGTCCTGGAAGGTGGAGGTGAAGCCGTCAAACCCGAGGTAGCCCAGCATGAGCATGAGGCCAAACACGGACGAGTCGGAGCTGGCGTGCCGCGACTTGACCGACCCGGTCATGAGGAACAGCGTGCAGCCCAGCGTGATGAGCGCGGCGTTCAGGTAGTCCTTGGGGCCTGCGGGCAGCATGGACGGAACAGATGTCAGCGCACGTACAGCAGCAACGTCGGCGCATGCCGATGGCATCAAGCTGTTCACCGGCGCGCCCACACAAGCAGCAGCACCCCATGCATGCTGCGCTGAGCCTGCTGCGCACCGTAGCGCTTGCGCATGATGATGGTGCCCCAGATCATGACCGGGATCATCTTGGCGCACTTGCCCAGCGTCTGTGGAGGGAGGGGAGGGTGCAGATTGAAGTCAGGGCGGCGCCGCGGAGCAACAGCCACGGCCTGCAACGCCGCCGGCCAGCCTGGACTGCGCCGGGAAACCGCCTGCTGGAGCACGCATCCACTGCAACCATTGCCCAGGCTAGGCTCCCGAAAAGCCGCCCCAGCAAAATACCAAAATTAGCCAACCAGCCCGCCCCCTCTGCCTGTACGGGGCAGGGCGCTTGCCTGCATGGGGAAGGACACGTGCTTGAGCGCCTCGTACTGGCAGAAGGTGGCCACCACGTTGGACACGCTGACCGCCGCGTAGTTGTAGGGCGGCGCCACGGGCCGCATGTCCTGGCCGTACAGCTGCAGGTGAAGGTGTAGTGGCGAGATAGCGCAAGGGTGGGTGAGTGAGGGGACAGTGCAGGGCGGGCTAGTTGTAAGGCGGCAGCATGGGCCGCATGTCCTGCCGGTACAGCTGCGAAACGCATCAGCAGAGGAGGCCAAGGTGAGTGACAGATCAAAATTGCAAGACGGGTGCAAGTGTAAGGTGCCTGCATGCCGTGGCCGCACAGCTGCAGTTGATGCACCAAAAGCATGGCTGCCGAAAGCAATTGCGCAGCACCGTGTGCGGCAGGCGAGCAGCAGCAGCGGCAAGCAGGCAAGATGCGGCAGCATGCAAGAAGCGGCAGCAAACGGAACAGCACCCGCTGCGCACCACGAGCATGATGACCGCCAAACTCATGGTGGTCAGCCGGTTGCACAGCACCAGGAAGAGCGAGAAGGTGAACCGCTCGCCGTCAAAGCTGCCCTGCATGATCTTCTCCTGCAAGAAATAGTGCGTTGAAAAAGGGAGGGAGTGGTGGGTAAGGTTGGCGGGGCGGGGCGCAACAGAGGAGGCGAGTTGGGTTTCGCGGTTGCCCTGCAGACAGCCGCAGTGCAGAGCAATGCCGCTGCACTGCAACAACTGCAACTCGTACGCGGCATGCTTGCCTGGAGGACGCCATAGGCCACCAGGCAGCCAATCACGCCCGCACAACACCACCTGCATTCGGTTAGGCGGGCAAAAGGGGCGGTTGGGAGCAGACACGTGCACTGCGTGGGCAGCAGTAGCTGCAGGTGGTCGTGCAGGGCAACCAGCGATAGCAGCCAGAGCGCAGCACTCACGCCAGGTGCAGCCTCTGGTTCTCGCGGATGCCTGCACACCAGGGAGCAGGGAGCAGGCGAGGGCTTCGAGCGGCAGCGGCGGCAGGTCGGCGGCTGGAGCTGAAGCTGCACGGCGGGGCCTGCAATTCCGCCAGCATCTATAACGCAGGCTGCCCAGTAGGTTGGCATCGCTTGAAGGCGCGTGGGCGCGCAAGCTGCGCCGCAAGCTCCGCCACCCGCGCTGCACCAGCTCCCCTGCCCGCCCCATCGCACTCACGGCTGAACGCCGCATCCCACAGAGCCAGAGGGCCGCCCATAGCCTTTCGTTTCCTCTCCGCCGCGCCTATGTTTGCAGGGAACGCGCTGACGCCTGGCCCAGGCCGATCCAGCAGCAGGGAGAGAGGTGCTGGGCTGGAGATGGACGGCAAGAAGGCGCGAAGGAGGACGACGGGCGCCAGGAAATCAAATGCTTGAATTGGGCGGCGGGCATGGCGGCAGCTGCGCGTCGCCATGACGTGCTGGTTGGTGTGCCACAGCATGCGTCCTCCTGGCCGCCCTCTGTCAAGTGAGTATGCATGCTGGGCTTACAATCGTGCATACAATACCAGAAATGAGCAACCCTGCGCGTACTCAGACGCGGCAGCAGAAGACGCTTAGAATAGCAGGCTGTACCAACTGTACTCGAAGAGGGGAGTTCGAGTACGGGGAGGGGATGGGTACACAATCTCTGGAAAAAAGGTGTTGTACTAGCAGTGGTATCAAGAATAGAAGAAGCACTCGCACATGGCTCGCTGACGCGGTGCACCAAGCCGCCGCTGGCCGCTCCAGTGGTACACAGCGCCGGCGTTCAACCCGCCGCTGATAGCTCGGCATGTGATAGCTCTCACTGTGCGGCCAGGCCCTGGGTGGGTGTCACCTCGAAGCTGCGCACCAGTGACATGGGCACCAAGAACTGCAGCAGGTCGGCATCACTAAGGAAGAAGTAGTACTGCTGGCCCACGGCCAGCTGGATGTCGCTCATGGCCACGCAGTCGTCCTCGAAGGCTCCGCCGTCCGCCACCACGCTGCAAGGCAGAGGGGAAACCATGATGAGAAGTCAGCAGGTCATCGTGCAAGGGCTGCCATAGGAGGTGTGGCATGCACATGCCGGCCTGGCGGTCCCTGCCCTCACCCAGCCAGCCGCAGCGCTGCACGGCTGGCACAGCATGCGCTGGGATGCACAGCATGCCCTGTACACCGCTCCCGCCCAGCCCAGCGCAAGCTCAGCTCTCTCAGCCCTACTCACGCATAGATTTCCTCGCCCTGCACCACCACCAGCGCAGTATTCTGCTGCAGACCCTCCACGGTGCACAGCTTCACATCCACGCTTGCGTCCTCTGTGGCGTTGTAAGCGAACACCGCCTTGCCAGCCGCGTTGTCAATCTGCGCCGGGGAGGCGGAGCACAGGGCAGGGCGGGTGCTGCCGGTCAGCTGGGGCATCATGGAAACATTCAACATGCAGGTGTTTTGTGTCGGCCTGTGCTGAACCACCAATTCATGTGCGTTCGAGCGCAGCACCCCAAGGCCAGGCGGGCAGCAGGAGCGGCAGCAGCAGCGGCAGCAGCAGCGGCAGCAGCAGCGGCAGCAGCAGCGGCAGCAGCAGCAGCAGCAGCAGCAGCAATGCCAGAGTACCAATCCATTTCAGGCCAGCACTCACTGGGGCCGTGGCATTATAAGGCAGCTCCGGAATGACGGTCTCCGGCACATCGTCAGGCGTCACTGACGCTGTGGCTACGCCCTGCACGTTTGGGAAAGCCGTAAGGGCAGGGCAGCACATCAGAACCTTGCGCCAGTGCCGCACAAGTTTGCGCCGTGGGTTTCAATTCAAAACACAGCCTGAAAAGCGGCTGCAAGCATAAAGCACGACCCATGCGGTCCAGCCACATCCTCACCTTGACGCGTGCGCTGTCGCGGGCAGGCAGGGGCTGGCCAAACTCGTCCTTGGCGGTGAGGGTGAGCTCAAACACGCTCACCTCGCCGGCGGCGGCGGCACCGCCGGCTGCAGCCAGCATGGGCAGGGTGGCAAGCTGAGCAGGATGTCCATCGGCAGCAGATCCCCAGCAGCAAGGTTGTACAGCGAGGCTTCCCCAATCAAAGGCTCCCCACAGCCAGCCTGCCGCACAGCACACCTCCTGCACAGCATGCCTCCCGCACAGTGTGCCTCCCGCGCAGCACACCTCCCGCACAGCAGGCCTCCTGCACAGCGTGGCTCCCCGCCACCGCAGGCAGCGCACCGAACGACACGGTGATGTTCTGGGCGTCCAAGGAGTCGAACACCAGCTGGGTGGGCTGCACGATGAACGCGTCTGCGTCTGCGCCCAGCAGGGACGTGAAGTTGACGTCCACAATGATCTCTGTGGCGTCTTCAGGAGGGTCCACCAGGCTGCAAGGACAGGTTCAGTGGTGCAGCATGAGCGCACATTTGAGGGATGGGATGCGTTCAGCCCGGCACGCTTTGGTGCATGTGCTGTCGCATGCAGCATGGTGCTGCCGAACGAGTCGAAACCAGGCTTGCAGGTGGTGGAATGTCGGTTCACAATCAATGCACCAGGAGCATGCGTTTCTAATAGCAGCATGTAAGGTCGGAACCACTCACAAGACCTGGATGACTTGATCGGGCGTCTCGGGGTCCAGAATGAAGGCGCTGACGTCGGTGCCCACGCCGCCCTCGGCCGACACATCCTCGTACGCCTCTGCAGTTGCAGCAAGTGGCAGCAGGAAGTTGTTGCAAAGGTTGGCCCTTGCATGCCGATCACATCAACGTCCGGACCGCCCTGGGCGGACACCTGCTCGTACGCCTCTGCAGCAAGGCAGCCAGCAAGTCCTGCAAGCAGGCCTCACAGTCTCACCCGAAGAGTAGATCAGGTCGCCCTCGGGAGGCACGGTACCGGCCCCCTCCCCAAGGTAGTTGGCCAGTCCACGGCCCCAAGCAGAGGCCAGGCGACCATAGTAGTCTGCGCAGAGGAGGCGAAGAGTAAATGGGCACCGATCGGATGGGGAGCGGCATGCTGAGGAGGCGCGCTGGGGCTTGCAGGACGTTCCTTGTGTCAATCAAGGGTTGCAATCAGCACGCTTCATCGCAGCCAGGCCACACTGCCATGAGCACAGGCCCCAGCTCACCTGTCTTGTCTTCTGAGTTGCACGCCGAGTTGCCGCCTGCAGTAGAGCGGCAGGGGCAAACTTATTCGCAAGTACAGCTCGGCATGCCTTTGTAGACAAGCAAGCGTGCTCCCAAGCACAAAGGCACGCAAACCCACTCTGCACCGCACCCCCTTCCCACCAGCACAGCAGGCTGGTGGCAGCGCATGGCCGTCATACAGCGCATCCTGCATCCGGGATTATCAGCAATGCCACGCACCCGACAGGACCGCCACAACCTTGCCGGTCTCTGCATCAAACAGGCTCGCGCCGCTGCTGCCGCCCTGGGTCACACCGTCGGTCCACACCACGCGCCCTGCAGGCCAAATTGCACGAGGGCATCTGTTGCAAGCAAAAACGCTGTGACTGGGCTTCGTAGGTGCTGGCTTGGCTGGGTGCAGTACGCGTTGTGGGTATTCGCAGTGCTGCCGGCGGCCGGTTTGCCGCTGCGACCGGCTTCCCTTCAGCTCCACACCCCGCCCCACCCAACCGCAGCAGTGCAAAGGTGCGAACACACTCACAGTGGTCCTTGGGCCGGGCAATCAGGCCGGCCTTGCTGCCCAGGATGACGGCCTCTGGAACCGGCCCAACCGCCGGACCTCCCTCCAGGTAGCTCGTGTTAGCGTAGCTGATCTTCTTCCAGCTGCCGGCGCCGTGGTGGATGCTGACCACATCCAGGGGGGCCACATTGCTGACCTGGATACCCGCCGACCGCACGCCCCAGTTGCTGGGGATGTTGGTGGTCAGCTGCGGGGCAGGAGACAGAGGGGACCCAGTTGCCTGCTGTTGTCCAAAAGCAGTGCTGCAGCCAATTGCTGAAGAGGTGCTCCGCCTGCCCACTGCACACAGAGCCGGTGCCTCAAATCAACCGTAACCGCAGCCTTACCTCGAGCAGCAGCACATCGCTGGCGGGGTCGTGGAAGGCCAGACGCATGCCTGCAGACCGAGGCAGTGGGGGAGAAGGAGGTGATCGCGTAGTACGAGAGACACACTTGGCTCCAGAAGTACCAGAGCAGAGCATTTGTGCTTATTTGTGCGCTGACCTGCTGGTTATCGCTGCAGCGGGCTGCTCTGTATCAGCCGCTGCGGCATTGCAACAGGCCATCTCACCTCGCACAGCTTGCGTGACGTTCTTGAACGTGGGCACCGCAGGCGGCACGGTGCAGCTGTCTGGGTTCTGTGGGGTGAACAGCAAGGGAGGCAACTCAGCAGGCCGGTAAGGCAAGTAGCTAGAGACGGCGTTGGTGCCCTGCTGTGCCCTGCCACACAGCCCCTCTGCTAGGACGCCTGTGCAAACTGGCCTGCTCACCAGGCAGCCTCCGGGCTTACCCAGTTGAATACAGCAGTCCAATTTTGGAATTGACCTATGTCGGTGCGGTCTGCGGGTGGAGAATGGCAGCAAGTTGGAAGCTGACGTGGCACGATGGTGTGCCGCCAGGCACGTCGCTCACAACTGATGAGCCATCCAGGCAGGATGCTTCAAAGAGGCGACATGTGCAAGCAGGGCGTTTTTTTCCCTTGCTCACTTGCGTAGCAGTGCGTGGCCGTCAGGACGTAGCTGCATTGGGTAACGGCACACATTTCAGGCAGTGTGGGATGGCGGGGCGTTTGCCAGCGGGTCCCACTGGGTATTGGTGGCAAGGCGATATGCACCGTGACCCAACTACTGATGCCAGCGGGGCGAACTGCCTCTCACGTTTTCTTGCGGTCGGGGCTCGAAACCAGCGTGCCGGTGCATGAGCCCAAGGAAGGTTCTGCAGGGCAGCACAGGCGGTGGGGCGCTCGTGAGCTGCCGCTGCTGGCTGCCCTGGTCGGAAGATTCATGGAAATTGTACGTGCCATGCTGTGTAGCATTCTCAGCAGCTGGCATGCCGGCGAACGTCTTGCAGGGATGCCCACCCGCCCATCCAGCCCGCCCCGCTCACCCGTGGGGTCGGGCGTCCGGCGGTGCGCAATCAGGGCCACAGTGGCGTTGGCCTGCTCTTCAAATCGGCCGTCGCAGATGGCAGCCTTTGTGCAGTTGGTGAGCTGCAGGTGATCAAATGCAAAGGCAGAGTGCTCAGGGCAGGCTGCTGCTCCGTGACGGCGCCAGCGGGGGACGGGCGGTGTAGCTGGTCATGTCACCTCTTGCGGGCGGAAAACCCGCAAGCAACGCTCACCTTATCGGTCTCAACACTGTAGTATGAGACTACCTCCGCCTCGAAGAGGACGGCACGCTCCATGTCGCCGTTTAGCCCACTGACCTGGGCCAGCGTGCGCCCTGCAGCGCGGGGACGGAGTTTGTGACGCTTGGAGGCGGCGGTAGGAGCGGAGGGCGGTCAACCCGGGCACCGCGGCATCTTGCACCGTCGCCTACCGGGCTGCGCCATGCCGCAGGGCCGGGCTGCGCAGGCCCCGAGCAAAGCGGCCAGCAGCGCAAACACGAGTGCGCGGCCCATGGTCGTTGCACGGGATGCAGACGCGAATTGAGCTCCTCCAGAGGTCGGAGGAGCGGAATAAAGCGGCATCAACGCGACCACGGCCCAGGAATGGCCGTATGCAAGGCATTCGCCGTCACGCTGCGCGAGATGCCGGAAGCGTCAGGGGCCAGCTGGCCAAGCTGAACGCGTCAGAGCTCCTTTGCAAAGTGCAGGGAACAGCTGTAACTCGATCACGTGCCTGGGAACCCCGCCGGACAGCTGGTGGAGCGGGTACGCAGCCGGGGCAGGCGGCGGCCACCAGCCGCTGCGAGCGCTGCCGCCGCCAGTGGCCGCGCGGGCCTGCATGCCCCCGACCGCTATTCTATTGTTATCTGCAGTGCTTGCTAGCTGCAAAAAACAAGCTCCAGCTGCAGGGCAGTATGTCCAGCAAGCTGCTCAAGTCGCAGCTCCACAGCGTCATCAGGCAGCGCATCGACAAGCAGGAGGGTAGCAGCAGCCACAAGGGCAAGCAGCCGGGCAAGCGCGCCGCCAAGCGCGCCAAGAAGCAGCCGCCGACCGAGGAGCAGCAGGCCCAGACGCTGGCGGCTAACCTCAAGTACTTTGCACGCACCACCACCGCGCGTGGAACAGCCGCCGACCTTGTCACCGAGGTGCGGCGGCGGACGCCGCCGCTGCCGCCGCCGCCACCACCACAAGTTCCAGCCTTGCCTTGCTGTGTTGCCTCCAAGGCCGGCCCGCCGCAGGTGACAGGCACGAAACGGCTGCTGGCATCTGCGCCCTCACGCTCTTGCAGGCGCTAGCCAAGAGGGGCTTCCAGCCGCGGCCCAAGCCAGCGGCGGCGCAGCCTTCCAAGGCAGGGCAGGCAGCTGGGGAGGAAGAGTGGGAAGATGACCTTGATGACTTCCTGGACCTCATTTGAGGCTGCATCCCGCTCCTGGGGAGCATGCAGCCGCCCCAGCCCTGCCGCATTGCGCGGCAGCAAGAGGCCAGTAGAGGCCGCCGCCGCCGCACCTGTTGCTGCTGCGGCAGCGGGAGCCTGCGGCATTGGGCTGGGCAGCACTAGCAGTACCAGCACTGGCAGCAGTAGAAGTAGCAGCAGCCGCAGCACCAGCAGCAGCCAGACCGTGCGCTACCGGCGCTGGCGCCAGTATTGCTGCAGCCAGCAGACGCACGGCAGCAGCGGCGGCGCCGTACCCCGGCTGGGCTGCCACCCTCTGTCCAGCCTCAGCCGGCGGCTCGCGGACCAGCCAAGTAGGCATGCTGTGGCAGCTGCTGCTGCCGGCTCCACTGGCGGCGGCGGCAGCAGCAGCGGCGCCCCACAGCAAGGGGAAACGCTCGCGGACGTCATGGGGAACATCATGCAGCAGCTGATGGCCATGCAGGAGCAGGCGGCAGGCAGCGGCAGCACCGCGGCCCACCTGCATGTGCAGGGGCTGGGCTACCAGCCTCCAGGTGCGGCAATGTGCGGGCCCCATGACGTGCTGGCCGCCTGTGCTATGCTGCTCAGCACATGCATTGCACTCCTGTGCGCCTGCCTGCCTTGGTGGACTTCCTCTTCGACTACCTGCCCTTTGCCCCTCATCACCCCTCCTTCCCTCCATGCAACCGCGCTCTGCAGGCGCCCCCGATCCGCTGCTGACGGACGTCAGCCTGTCGCTGCTGCCCAACCAGCTGGGGCTGGTCTTTGGCCGCAGCGGCTCTGGCAAAACCACGCTCCTGCAGCTGGTGGCAGGCCTGGCACAGCAGAGCTCCGGAACCATCAGTTTCAGCGGGCCGCCAAATGCTGCTGCCGCCGCCGCTGCTGGGGGCAACGGCGCGGCGCCGGCCAGCGGCGGTGTGCTGTCCTCGGAAGCACGCATGGCGCAGGTGTGGAAGGGATGGAAGGGGTGCATCATACTGTTTCGGCTTGCCTTTTCCTGGCGCTTGCCTGTCATGCGCTTGCGGTGTGCGATCTGGCTGCCCTTTGTGCAACCACCGTGTCCTGATTCCTAGCGCTGCTTCCTCTTCCCTGCAGGCTGGCCGCATGCTTCAGCTCCCTGAGCGCCACTTCATTGGTCACACCTATCTTAGTATGGTCGCACAGAGCTACTGACCACTGCTGCCCTGCGCTCCCTCCCCCTTGCCTGGCTGCAGGCGGGCCTGGTGTTCCAGTTCCCTGAGCGCCACTTCATCGGCCGCACGATGAGCCAGGAGCTGACATTCGGCTGGCCGCTGTCGCCGGAGCAGCTGCTGGAGCGGCAGGCGAGGAGGGGCTGATGTGCTGCTCCTCATGGTGTGGCATCGGTGCATTGGAGTGCCAGCTGGGGTGGGGTGCAGCGGCGTGGCCAGTGGTGGAGCGCAGGCTGAGGAATGCAGCCCAAGTAATGCAGCCTGACCTCGCCATTCGCCATGGCAGGGATGTTCCCTCATTGCACCCATGCCTCGTCGCGCTGCCCGCACTGCTTCCCGTTCTCGTGTATCCTCACGCCCCGCATGCCCGCCTGCTTATTCCCCATGCAGGCGCTGGCGATGCGGACGCAGCAGGTCATGGCGGTTGTGGGCTTGGAGGCACTCCCGCTGGACATTCCGCTCGCCCACCTTAGCGATGGCTACAAGCGGTGGGTTGGGCTGGCATGCACATTTTGGCTGCCTGGGCACGATGTGCCTGCGCAATGGGTGCTCCTGGCTGTGAATCGATGCAGGCGAGCATGGCCGGCTGAGGCATGCGCAGGCCTTGCTGGGCCCACGCATGCTGCACATGCACAGTCTGCCCTGTCGTACGTGCACGCATGCCTGTGCACCTGCCAGTGCCAGTCCTGCTATAATACCAACATCCTGTATGCTGTTGGCGCGCTGCTCGCATGCTGTTTGGCAAACAGCACATGCCTAGGTGTGCAGGCAACCCAGGGCCAGCCACTGACCTGCCGCTGTCAATGACATGGCAGCCTCCTCTCTCCCTGTTTCCTTGCTCCTGCAGTCGCGTGGCGCTGGCTGTGCAGCTGGTGCGCCGCCCGCGCCTGTTGCTGCTGGACGAGCCGCTAGCAGGTGGGTGGGGTCCATATGGAGGGTCTTCACAACGCTCACTCTTCGGCTGCCATGAGCCACCGCTGTGCCCAGTGCTGGCTGCCCGCCTTGTTGGGCTGGTATGCTGTCTTCCTCAGGCGGCCAGCAGATTGTGTTTCATGGTAGTTGGGTGCGGGACATTGGTGGGGGCAGGCAGCCTACCATAGCGCCCAGCCCCCTTGCCCCGCCACACTACCACCCCACCCACCCACCCACCCATCAACCCACCACACAGGCCTGGACTGGCGCACCCGCCATGAGTTGATCGACCTGCTCAAAAAGCTCAAGGCGGAGTGCACCATGCTTGTGGTGAGTGGGTAGCCCCGTGTGTGGCAAGTTGCAGCCACAACCTGGGCGCCGCTATCCCGTGTGATCCGCTCCCGCGGGGCGCAGGCGCCGGTTGGTCGGCAGCCATGCATCTGCCTTGGCTGGCTGAGGCGTCTGAGCTACCATGCAGTGATCCCTATGCATTCTGTCCGGCTGCCAGGGGGCTGCCCGCTTGTTTGGCCCCACCCATGCCTGCCGTGCCGTGTGCTGCGCCTCATGCTCTGGTCTGCCTGGCCGGTACGCCGCAGGTGAGCCACGATTTGCGGGAGCTGGCTCCGCTGGTGGATGCCGCCTGGGAGATGCGGCCCGGCGGCCGGCTGCAAGCTTCCAGCCCAGACCGCCTGCCCATGCTGTGAAGCGACAGCTTGTGGTTTGACGCAGGCGTGCTGCTGCGATCGTTCGAACGGTTTGCGGCGGGCATGAGTTGGGCCAGGGGGACCCCACAGGATGCCTGGCACTTGCCGGACCAGTTCCCGGCCTTGTTTATGACAATTTGAAATTCATGTAAGGCGGCAGTGAGCTGATGCAAGCGTGGGGCAACTCAGGTGCTGGTGGCTAAGGCGCTGCTGTGGCAGTGCGTCGACACCGGCCGGCGGCGGCGGCACGCAGGGGCGCCGTGGGGCGCTTACACCCTTCAAGTGGCTTGCAATTGGCATTGCACTGATCTTGAGCCACTGCAACAGGGATTTCGACATCGTTTGGAGCGCTCAATCGCCGGCCGTGAGGGGCGTGCTCTGCAGCCTGGGCCACGACCCGCGCCGCCCGGGCAAGCAGCACCGATCCTGCGAGTTTCCCGCCCCAACAGGCGGCTGAGCCGCCATGGAGGGCCCAGCCCCCACCAAAATCCGCACCGGGCCCCTTGCGGGCGCTGGGCCGGTGCGCTGCGTGGGCTTCGCCCCCGCCGACACCAGCCCCTCCTCGGTACTGCGCCACCAGCATGACGGCGAGTCGCCCGCCAGCGCACGGGGCGAGCCTGTCGAATCCCCGCTCGCCACGGCCCTCAAGCGAGTGCAGAGCGAGCGCACCCTCCCGGCGCTACCCAAGCTGAAGCTGGGCAACAAGCCCAAGGGCATGCCCCGCAGCAAGAGCCAGGGCAACCTGCGGCAGCCGGCAGCGGTAGAGGTTCCCCCGCCCGCCACGCAGACGCGCTCAGCGACCTCCAGCCCCCACGCCTCCTCGTCAGCCGGCTCGGAGCCAGTGCGAATAGAGTGAGTGGCTGTGAAGAGTGTTTGTGAGGCGGTTGGCAGGCGGTTTGTGGAGGGTTGGGCGACCGGGCATCCGCGGCGTTAGTCACCCGCGGCTTCCCCCCAAGTGCCTCCTGCCCCTGGCCCGCCCCGGCAAAAGCTTGCAAGCCCACCCCTTGCCTGGGTTTGCCCTCAACCCTAACTGTGAGGGCCCCAAGGGCGGGGGAACAGCAGCACGTAGCTTGTGGGGCGTGAGGGGAGCGCTGCCCGGGGCCGCCCGCCTGTGGGTGACGCATTCCACCTCACCGACCCGTTCGTCACCCACGCCCACGCCTCCCTCTCTTGCCGCCCTCCTGAGCCTCCCCGCCCGCCCCTCCCCCACTTGCAACCCCTGCAGCATCTCGCAGCGCCGGCGGCGCACGCAGTCTGTGGACTGGGAGCAGCCGGGGCCGCACCCCGGCGACGAGGCTGCCCTGGTCTCCACCCCCGTCATCTCAGCGGCCTCCTCCCTGCTGGGGCACCACCTGAACGCCGGCCTGGCCAGCGCAGCACCCAGTGGCAGCCTGAACGCCAGCCCCACGCAGGCGGCGCTGCAGCTGGCGCGCACCCACAGCGTGTCAAAGGAGCTGTACGAGGTGCGTGGGCCAGGGCGAGGCAGGGTGGGGCCAGCCTGAGGCGAGCGGCGGTGCCTGCTTGGGCCGCCCAAACCTAACTTGCGAGCCTGTTCATAGCTAGGGCGCACCCAGAACCGCAGTACCTGGCTTGTTCGCCCTCGGAACGGCTTGTTCACTTGGCCACAACCGCTTGTTCGCCGGTTCCGGCCTGCTCAGCAGCTGCCGCACGTACGGTCCCCTTGCCCTTCCGCAGGCTCAGGCCGACGCTGTGATGGCCCACGCCACCGTGCAGTCCCTGCAGTCTGCGCTGCGCAAGGTACGGGCCGTTGCTAGCTGGCAAGGTTTGTGGTCTGCGGTTCGTGGTCTTGCGCGCCATGGCAGCACCCGGCCATGCTCGGGCTGCGCTCGCTCCTGCTGCGCCCGCCGCTTCCCGGACTCGTTTGCTGCCCGCCCAGGACTGCTGCTGTGCGCACCCCGCCCTGTCTCACCCCGCCCCCTGCCGCGCTCCACTTGCTTGCCTATTTGCAGGAGCAGGATGAGGTGCAGCGCCTGAGGGAGCAGCTGGAGCTGATGACTGCTGAGCGCGACCGACTGCTGGCCGAGCTGCAGCAGGGCGGAGACGCCTCCTTCTTTGTCCTCGACCGGTGAGCCTCAGTGATGCACACGTGCTCACGTGTTGCCTGCTGTTGGTTGCGTTGGTGCTGTGACAGCTGATGGGTGGGTGTGCTGCTCTCCATCCATGGGGGTGCCACGCTTCTGTCCCTTCCTTTCCACCCCCACCGTGCTCCATCTGACCCGCTGAATCCCCCTCATCCATGCCTGCAGCGCCAGCATGGACCTGCAGTACCGCCAGCGCCAGGCGGCCGCAGCCGAGCGCCAGCGCGCCGAGGCGGCAGCCGCCGCGCTGCACCGCATGCCGCCGCTGGCGGGCCGCACCGCCGCCGAAGCGCTGGCCGGCGGAGGGCTGCCGGCGCCGGTGGCAGTGGCAGCGGCCGCAGGCCAGCCGCCCCGCCCTCGCTCCGGCCTGCGCACCATGTTCCGCCTGCCGCCCTAAATCGGCAGACCCCTAGCCGCCCAGTTGCGGCCGTGCTGGCTGAACTGGCCTATTTGTTTTGGGCCGGGCGCACCTGCGCCCCGCCCGCATCCTCCACCCCGCCCCCGGCCTGCCCCCTGCTGTGCCCCCGTCACCCGCCGGCAGAACGATAGGGCAACCCCCGGCGGCGCCGCCCGCTGCTGTCTCTAGTCCCAAACCCAAGTCTTTTCCAATCACAACACTCCCCCGCTCCCCGCCCGCCCCCGACTGCACACCACATAGACGCTCCACCCCCTCACATCACCCAAATGTTAACATGCATTCAGTGTGTCCTCAGCGCGCCCTGCGTCCTGTTTGTACCTTAGAGCCCCCTCTTTGCATTCCATCTCATGTTTGTTTGGTTGTTGCTGGCGGATTGCCCGTGCACGCGCTGAAGCCTCGTCCTTAGTGACGCTTCTACCCCCCCTTGCTATTCACCCGCTAAGTTTATTCCCCTCGCGCCCCGCGCAGCGCCCCTGCTTGCCTCCCCGCTCTGCTTTGCATACCGTTGCCTGCTGCATGCACCCCGTGCGCTTGCATTGCTCAGTGGCCCGATTTGTGGCGGCTCCACACCAATTTTCTGCCGTCGCCGCCGGCGCGTGCGCCTTACCCACCTGCATAATCTTTTCCCTTTCCCATTTGATGTGTTGTTGAGTAGCCCCAATGCCCACGTTTCCCTCCCCTGACTACCCTCCCGCTACCGTTGTGCACAGCCCTCCTGTGACAGAGACCAGCGTTCACAGTTCCCCAGTCAGATCAGGGTGCAAGAAAAGAATGGCGGAGCCGGCAGCTTGCCCTGCTGCCCCTGCCGCCCTGTTGCTCAGACCGGCCCCCTGCCCCGAGCTCCCCGCTGGTCCCCAAGCACTGCTGCCATCCGCGCTTCCAGCCAACTGCCGCCTCAAGCTCTACAGCAAGGCCCGGATAGCTGCCTCCAGGCTGCCGGGGCGGAAGGCGGGAATGCTGCTGCTCTCGCGGCCGCCAGCTGCCGCATCCGCACCCCCAGCCCCCATGCTGCCGCCTGCCTCTGCACCTGCACCAGCCGCCCCAGGGGTAGCGCCCTGCGCTTTCAAGCTGACCGCTGCTGCACCATCCTCAGGGAGCATGGCAGGAGCTGAGGCAGGGCCGCCCTTGGCAGCGGCACCGCCCCTGCCCAGCACCTCGCTGCCTGCCGGGGGGTCATCTGCCACAGCTGTGGCTTCATCCGCCAGAGCCTGCTCCAGCTGCTCCTCAAAGGCTGGATAGCCCTGCTCTGCATCTGCGCCAGCACAGCCCGGCACGTCGAGCAGCTCGAGTGCTGTGCCGCTGGCCCCAGCTGCCGCCGCATCATCAGTAGGGGACGTACCACATGGCACGTCCAGCAGCGCCTGGTTGCGTGGACTGCCCCAGCTGTTGCCAGCTGCTGGCGGCGTGGCTGCCACCTCTGCCTCTGCCTCCTCCTGCGCACCTGAGCCCCACGCCGCCTGCTCTGGCGCCACCCTGGCCCTGCCGCCACCAAACAGCCGGGCCCAGAAGCCCCTGCGCAGCTCCTTATCTAATGCAGCCGCCAGCCGGGCGCACTCTTGCTGCTGGCGCTCTGCCCGCCGCCGCAGCACTTCAATCTCGCCCTGCAGGCGCTTCTGCTCCCGCCCTGCCGCAGCTGCTGCCTCCCAAGCCTGCAGCTCCAACTTCGCTGCCTGCGCCTCAAGCGAGCGCTCGGCTGCAGCCTTCTGAGCCTCGGCACTTTCCAGAGCGCTCTGCAGCTCCGCCGCCCGCTGCGCATCTGCTGCCTGCTGTGTGCGCATCCCAGCCGCCTCCTGCCGCAACTGCGCTGCCGCCGCCTCTGCTGCGTGCAGCTTGCGCTGCAGGGCAACCGATTCTGCCTGCGCTGCCTCTGCCTGCTGGCGGGCGGCAGCAGCGCTGCGCTCAGCGTCAGCGGCTGTGCTCCGAGCTGCATCGCGCTCAGCAGCGGCTGCCTTTAGGGCGCTGGCTGAGGCATCAGCTGCCGCGTCTGCCTTGGAGCGGTCTGCCCGAGCCCCGTGCAGCTCTGCCTCCACGTCCTGCACAGGCATGGGCAAGACAAGCTGATGAGAAGGTTGGCCAACTGACAAGGGCGGCGCCTGCCGCCCTCCCAAGCGCGCACGCCCTGCCGCAGGGTGGCGGTCTTTGAATAAACGCCCCGCCTGCGCCAGCACCCACTTGCCTGCTTGCCGACGAACAGCAGCCCCACCAGCTGCTCCAGCAGCGGCTTGGGAACCAAGTCCAGCCGCGCCTGGGCAGCCAGCAGCAGCTCCGCTGCCGGGCGCTGCCGCGCCTCCACAGCGTAGCACAGCGCGGTGCGCTCGTCCTCTGCCGACCGCACATCCACGGCTGCCTTGGGCCGCGGCGGCTCAGCGTGGCCGCTGCTGGGCCGCAGCAGCAGCTGCATGGCCTCGGTGCAGCCCGCTGAGGCCGCAAGCATGAGCGCTGTGCGGCCCCGGCAGTCGGTCTGGTCCCTGGCCGCCCCTTCAGAGAGCAGCAGGGCCACCGCCTGAGAGTTGCCGGCGGCGGCGGCAAGCATGAGCGGTGTGGCCTGCTCTGCAGCCGTGGCTAAGTCCACCTGCCCTCCTGCCCGGCGTGCCAGCAGCAGCTCGGCAACTGCCAGGCGGTCTGGGCGGGTGGCGACTGTTGGGGCCGGGGCAGCTGTCGCCTGCTGCGCCGAGCTGTCGCTGAGGCTGCGGGCCTCCTGTAGCGCCTGCTGCGGTGCCGCAGGGCTGAAGCACGCATGCAGTGGCGTGAAGCCACCGGCGTCGGGCAGCGCCGCATTGGCACCATCGCTCAGCAGCAGCTCAGTGGTGCGTGCGTCGCCGACCAGGGCGCAAAGGTGCAGGGCGCAGCGGCCAAGTGTGTCCCTGTGTTGGTCTGGCCGCACTCCGGCGTGCAGCAGGTGCCGGGTGGCGTCTGCCGCCGGCGGCTCCCCGCCATGGAGCACGCAGTAGTGCAGTGGGCCGCCCGCCGTGAAGGCGGCTGCCCGCGCCAGGAACGTGGACAGGTCCTGCGGGGCGAGATGAGCGGGATTGGTGGGCGGCAGGTGGGTGGGCGGCAGGCGGCGGCGGTGGCGGTGGTGCGCGCGGCAGCATCGGACGACCGGCAGCTTGTGCAGGACATCTTATGAGGTGCGTCTCGAACCGCCCCGACGGGAGCAGGTGCGGCAACGCAGTGCGCTGGGCGAGGAGCGGGTGGTTTGGCAAGGCGACGGCCCAAGCTTACCTGCGACGCCATCTGAAGACCGTTGATGTGACTGCGGTAAGGATGAAATTAATGCAAAGGCCGTGCGGGCACCTGCCTTGGCCGGCCGTTGCCGCCGGCTGCCGCTGCTGCTCATGCGCGCGTGGGGTGGCATTGCCACACGTGTGGGCGTAGGTGTTGACACGCGAAAATGCACACTCAGGCTGTCATTAAAAACATTTCGTATTGTATCAGTATATAACACCAGCCTGCGAGCTCCGGCGGGCAGCAAACAGCGGCATGCCGCCTGCTCCGAGGCCCTTGCCAGAGACGCACGATGAGCTATCAGTGGGGGAGGGTGCATTGCATGCACCGCCAACATCACCGCCCACTGCCGCCACTGCTGGACGCCCAGCCAGAAAAAGCGGCTGCCTTGCAAACCGCACGTTTAGAACTCATGCATCGTCCTTTGTGTGCCCGCCTTGCAGGAAACAGCAGCTCTGTTGAGATGTGGGGCCGCAGCGCTTCGTAGCGGCGGCACCGCAGGCGGCACATCAAGGCACCCGCAGCCGCGCCCAACCTTGTACTGCGCACGGCAACTGTACTCTCAACCACTGTACTTCTAGTAGATTCTTCTTGCGCTGAACTTGGATTTATGTGATTGATCGTTCCCTGCCGGCTGCTATGTAGGCTGCTACAGTTGTAACCTGGCGCCCACTGCCTCTCTTGACCAGCACACTTACAAGCTCAGGGGACAGCTTGCTTTGACAAGCAGGAAAATCCCCCGGGGGTGGATGAAAGGGTTGCGGCGCTAAAATAGGTGGGGTGGCAGCGCTAAGGTTGTAGTTGCAATGAAAGACCAAAGTGCCCAGAAAGTGCTCAGCAGAGCCAAGCACGGCAGAATGGAACAGTGCTCAGAGGGTTGCATGGGCAAGTGGAAGAGGCAGGGAGGTGCCATGCACAGAGGAGACTGGAGAGAACCTCACCAGTGCAGCGGCAGCAGGCGCAGCGGCAGCGCCTGCTGCCGCTGCGCCTGTCGTGTGAACAGCAGGGTGAGTGTGTGCAGAAGAGCAGTTTGTGCCAGAGGGAAATGCAGGGTACCGAGGAAGAAACCAGTGCACCGAGGGTGGCAGAAATGGGTCGCCCGCAGCGTTGGCGCTGCCGGCAGCTTCAGAGAGGAAAGAGAGTGTTGGATTTGGGGGGT
>VFQQ010001936.1_pt1 | contig 25979 bp, 19 predicted proteins | sample 3512341 | NCBI WGS metagenome assembly VFQQ01 (sample SAMN10412373, study PRJNA504923) | tailings metagenome | isolation source: Relicate 2 Philex TSF1 revegetated site | place: Philippines: Tuba, Benguet | collected 2017-08-29 | reverse complement strand
TTCGTCAGTTGAGTCAATCGACAAAGGGAAAATATGTGAGGAATTGGTGGAGTGGGGGTGATAAGTTGAAGCGACTATATGCAGTTAATATCAATGGTAACTTCGGGGCAGCATCGGTGTGGTTCGACGATCAAGGTAAATGTGAGGAGGTATATTCTGCAATCCGACAAATGAACAGAATGGGCGATCCTATCTTTATGAGTTAGTCCTGCAGACAATCATTATTACGGGGGCGTGAAAAGCTCCCGTAACTCAATAATTTTAATAATTGCTAAACTCAAGAACTTAATCAATCTCTCAAATTGTTAGGAATTGAGTTAGTTATCATCGAATAGTCTTTAGTAAGAAATATTGTTTTGGATAAACCTGTTTTGTAAGTCACCCTTATCCTTCTCTCGAGATTTATCCAATAAGTTTCAAAGGTTTTATTGTTTAATAAGCTATCGAAATCAAGGGACAAAAACTCTGGATGATGCTCATAGAATTTTTTTACATACCGATCATTTTGATCAATTTCCCAAGGGGAATAGGTATCTGTATCAGGAAACAAATCAATACGTGAGATTGTTTTATGCAGTAGTTGATTTAATGAAGATCTAAAATAGTAATCCTCATTTTTATCATCCAATATCTTCAGTATGCGTTTAAGCTCTTTATTTTGGAGACTAGATTCAACACTGAGTTTCTGATTAATAAGAGAATTTAACTCATTGATACGCTTATTTATACTGGAAATAATTTGTTCGTTATCATTAATTCTCTTTGTGATTGCAGGTATTGCATCAGGACTCAATGAAGTTTGTGAGACTAGTGATAATAAATTATCTCTGGCTAATTCAGCTTGTTTGAGTTGTATTCTTAAATCTTCTAACTCATCAATTTCCTTAACTTGATCATTGTTACTGTTAAGAATTTCATCGAAATTTATTTCATTGAGGTGCGTTAATAGCGAAGTTTCAACCGCTGAATATGACCATTCTGGAGCGTCGCAATGATATCCAACAAGAACACTGTTGCAGATAAGTGTTTTGGGAACATTTTTATTTTTTGAACTTCGATGTCTAATTGATAAGGTATTTTGACATTTCCCACAGTGCAAAAGACCACTGAATAAATTAGTAAAGGTTCTTCCTTTACGGCCAGCACCAGATATTCGGCGGCGTGAAATCGCTAATTGAGCGCGATTAAATAATTCATCATCAATAATTCTTGGGAAATAATCAGGAATTGGGTTGCCGGAGGGTATCTTTCTCCCATTGGCGAAAGTATATGGCTGGAATTCACCCAGTACTGCACGGTTTTTGAGAATTTTCTTAACGTAGGATAGATGCCAATATTTTGCTTTTCCAAACACAGGAACATTGTGCTGATTGAGATATTTAACAATCGAGTTTTGACCACAAGTATAGGCGCAAAGCTCGAAAATTTTTCTAACCACATCTGAACGTTCAGGAATCTCTAATAACATAGATTCATTTTTTGAATATTTTAACCAAGCTGGTGCAATGCTAGTAATTGGTTTTGTTTTAGCATTATTTCGTTTGCTAGCCCAAGCCGCTTTTATCCTTATAGATTTTGTTTCAGACTCTTCATAAGCACGGAGCATGACACCAAGACTTATGAAGAGTTGGCTTGGGTTTTCGTTTAGACTTTGTTCTGTGTAGCGCTGGTTATCAGTAAGTGTGACTATTTCTATGCCATAGCCTACGACCTCCATAAAAAACTTCAAAGCATTGGTAACTTTGGCTCTTGATAGCCGATCAAGACTTTCAACTATCAGTACACTACCTCTCTCAATTTTTCCATTTTTTAGGTGGTCAAGAAATATCGACAAAACTCCGGTAACTAAGTTGGTGCCATCAAATGCTGATAAACCGATGTCCTCAAGGAGGTAGCCATCAATTTCATTCACAAACTCTAGATTGTTTTCTAATGCATATTTTTTTGAGGCTTCTAGTTGTCTTCTAAGGCTGTCACCTTTAATCTGATTATCGGTAGACATGCGAATATACGAATATGCTTTTCTTTTTTTCATTATTTATTAGGGCTTTATTAGATAGTAAGAATTATATAATAATAGGACATAATATATTGATGTCTGGACCGCCAGGCACAGGAAAGTCGATGCTGGCATCCCGCTTTCCTGGAATATTACCAACGATGTCAGACAGTGAGGCGATGGCGTCTGCCGCAATTCAATCCATCAATCAGGCTTTTCGTCCGGAACATTGGGGTCGCCGACCGTTTCGTGCGCCACACCATACGGCTTCTGGTGTTGCACTGGTAGGTGGCGGCGGTATTCCGCGGCCAGGTGAAATATCACTGGCCCATCACGGGGTGTTGTTTCTGGATGAATTACCTGAGTTTGATCGCAAAGTGCTGGAAGTGCTGCGTGAGCCTCTGGAATCTGGTCATATCACCATATCGCGCGCCGCCCGACAGGCTGATTTTCCTGCCAGCTTTCAGCTGATTGCCGCCATGAACCCTTGCCCTTGCGGCTATCTTGGTCACTACAACAATAAATGCCGTTGCACACCTGATCAGGTGAAGCGCTACCGCGCCAAGCTATCCGGTCCGTTATTGGATCGGATTGATCTGCATATCGAGGTGCCTGCATTGAAAGAAGATGAACTCACGGCAAAAACAGAGAGCGAAGCCAGTGAGCTGATTCGTCAACGTGTTGAACAGGCAAGAAGCCGCCAGATTGACCGTCAGGGCAAGGCCAACTTTCAGCTGGGCAGCAAGGAAATTGATATCTTCTGCCAACCAGATGAGCAAGGTATGCAGTTGATAAAACAGGCGATCAGTCGGCTGAGTCTTTCTGCCCGGGCCTATCATCGGATTCTCAAGGTTGCACGCTCCATTGCGGATCTTGCCGGGGCAGAAACGATATTGGCGCCACATATTGCCGAAGCCGTGCAGTATCGTCGGTTTGAGGGGTGAACGTGAATCAAGCCAAGCATCAGGCCATGGGAAAAGCCAAGCAAAGTTGGCAAGAGGAAAAGCGTGCAGAGTATCTCTACCGCATCATGGCTGAACACGAGCCTGATCCTGACAAAGCCAACCTGTTTTTGCAATTGGCTGGTGCGGCAAGTGATCAGGCTGCGTTGTGGGCGAACAAGCTGACGGAGCAAGGACAAACGCCGGGTGATTTCCAACCGGGTTTGCGTATTCAATGCATCGCTAGGCTAGTTCGGCTATTTGGCGTCCGTCGGCTCAGGCCGGTGCTGGCTGCCAGCAAGATACGGGGCTTGTCTGTGTATTCAGGCAAGCGGGCACAAGGCACGCATCCCATGCCAAGTGACGTGCATGCAGTGGGTGCGAGTCATCGTGGTATGGGGAACAACGGCGGCTTGCGTGCAGCCGTGTTTGGTGTGAATGATGGTTTGGTATCCATTGCCTGTCTTGTATTTGGCGTAGCAGGGGCGTCGGCAGAAAGCTCTACCATATTATTGACGGGCATTGCCGGCTTGATGGCTGGCGCATTTTCCATGGCCGCAGGCGAATATGTTTCCATGCGCTCTCAGCGCGAAATGTTTGAATACCAGATCAATCTGGAAAAAGAAGAGTTGGCGCTTTATCCAGAAGAAGAAGCGCGTGAGTTGGCATTGATTTACATGGCAAGAGGGTTGGAGCCTGCCGAGGCTGATGCACTTGCAAAGCGTATGATTGCTGATCCACAACTCGGACTGGATACCCTGACAAGGGAGGAACTGGGGCTGAATCCTGATGAGTTGGGTTCTCCCTGGATTGCGGCTATTGCATCTTTTGTGGCTTTTTCATTAGGTGGCTTGGTGCCGTTGCTGCCATTTATGCTCGGGCTGGGGGAAAACGCGTTGATGCAGGCCGTGATCTTAACGGCCATCGCCTTGTGGACAGTGGGCGCAACACTTTCCCTTTTCAGCGGAGGATCTGGCTGGCACGGAGGGCTGCGTATGGTGTTGATTGGCGGTGGGGCCGGATGGGTCACCTATTTACTAGGGATGCTGTTGGGTGTTTCGATTGCTTAGTCTCAGTAAGCCCTGAATAACTCCAACATGGCCGCGACAAAGATTTTCGGGATGGACTTTACAAGGCTTCCCTACTTTGCGACTGCGCCTAAAAGCAGTCATTTAGGGCATTCTGCTTTATAATTCAAGCCTTAACTAAGCCGTGCCCGCGCTATCAGCGCTTTGAAGATATTCACATGACATTGCCAAGCTCATCCCCTGTTTCCAACACTGAACAACAACTACAAGACATTCTGCGTCAGCGCATCATGATTCTTGATGGTGCCATGGGCACCATGATCCAACAGTACAAGCTGACAGAAGAAGACTACCGCGGTAGCCGCTTTGCTGATTTTCAGGCACCAGCGGGTGAACGCGAGCTGTTTGTCAAAGGGAATAATGAATTACTGACCCTGACACAGCCCCACATTATTCAGGAGATTCACGAGCAATATCTGGCGGCGGGTGCCGATATCATTGAGACCAACACCTTTGGTGCCACCTCGGTCGCACAGGACGATTATTTCATGGCCCATCTGGTTTATGAGATGAACGTGGAAGCTGCAAAACTGGCGAAAGCCGCTTGTATGAATTACAGCACGCCTGACAAGCCGCGGTTTGTTGCGGGCGCATTGGGCCCAACGCCTAAAACCGCTTCTATTTCTCCTGACGTTAATGACCCGGCGGCCAGAAATATTACGTTTGACCAGCTGGTCACTGCGTATCTGGAGCAAACGCGTGCATTGGTCGAAGGCGGTGCTGATATTCTGATGGTGGAAACCATTTTTGATACGCTGAATTGTAAGGCCGCATTGTTTGCCATTGACCAGTTTTTTGAAGAAACCGGCCAACGTTTCCCCATCATGATTTCCGGCACCGTGACAGATGCCTCTGGTCGTATTCTTTCCGGGCAAACGGTTTCTGCATTCTGGAATTCCGTGCGCCATGCGCGCCCACTGACCATTGGGCTGAATTGTGCGCTGGGTGCAACCCTGATGCGCCCGTATGCTGAAGAGCTCTCCAAGATTGCAGATACTTTTGTCTGCATCTACCCCAATGCCGGCTTGCCAAACCCCATGAGTGATACCGGCTTTGATGAAACACCGGATGTGACTTCTGCCTTGGTGCGTGAGTTTGCTGAAAGCGGTTTCGTGAATATTGCCGGTGGCTGTTGCGGCACCACGCCGCCGCACATTCAGGCTATTGCCGAGCAATTACAATCATTACCGCCGCGTCGGTTACCAGAATTTCCACGTGCAACTCGACTCTCTGGTCTGGAACCCTTCGTCATTGATGAACAATCACTTTATGTCAATGTGGGTGAACGCACCAATGTGACAGGCTCCAAGGCCTTTGCCCGCATGATTATCAATGAGCAATATGAAGAAGCACTGAGCGTGGCCAGGCAGCAGGTTGAGAATGGCGCCCAGGTCATTGATATCAACATGGATGAGGGCATGCTGGATGCCGTCAAGGCGATGACGCATTTCCTTAATCTGGTGGCCTCAGAGCCAGATATTGCGCGCGTGCCTATCATGATTGACTCCTCCAAGTGGGAAGTGATTGAAGCCGGTCTCAAGTGCGTGCAGGGTAAAGCCATTGTCAACTCAATCTCGATGAAAGAAGGCGAGGAAGAGTTCCTGCGTCAGGCCAAGCTGTGCCGCCGCTATGGAGCAGCGGTGATTGTGATGGCCTTTGATGAGAAGGGGCAGGCAGATACGTTTGAACGCAAGGTGGAGATATGCGAAAGAGCATATCGATTGCTCGCTGGAGACCCTGAGTTATATAAAAATTTATCTCAGAGTGAATTGGATGCTAGGCGGCAAGAAGGAAGCAACGAGATAGTACAGAGGGTACAGCGAGGCGCTGACGACGCAGCCAACAACGCAGACAGTCACTATGGGATCAATTTCCCACCTGAGGATATTATCTTCGACCCGAACATCTTCGCTGTCGCCACTGGCATTGAAGAGCATAACAACTATGCCGTGGATTTCATTGAGGCCACGCGCTGGATCAAGCAAAACCTGCCATATGCCAGAATTTCCGGTGGGGTTTCCAACGTCAGTTTCAGCTTCCGTGGCAATGAACCCGCGCGCGAAGCCATTCACACGGTCTTTCTTTACCATGCCATCCAGGCTGGCATGACCATGGGTATTGTCAACGCAGGCATGATCGGGGTTTATGATGATTTGGCCCCTGAACTGCGTGAGCGGGTTGAAGATGTCATTTTGAACCGCAGACCAGACGCCACTGAGCGCATGATTGAGATTGCAGCCACGCTGACAGCGGGTGGAAAAAAGGAAGCCACAACGCTGGAATGGCGCGGATCACCAGAACAGCCGGTTGCAGTGAACAAGCGTCTGGAATATGCGCTGGTACATGGGATTACGGATTATATTGTTGAAGATACCGAAGAGGCCCGTCAGCAGGTGATGGCCACAGGTGGCCGTCCCATTCATGTGATTGAAGGTCCCTTGATGGACGGCATGAATGTCGTCGGCGATTTGTTCGGCCAAGGCAAAATGTTCTTGCCGCAGGTGGTGAAGTCTGCGCGCGTCATGAAATCGGCAGTGGCCCATCTTATTCCTTACATTGAAGAAGAAAAACGGCTGGAAGAAGAGCGTACCGGTTTCAAGTCCAAACCCAAGGGCAAGGTGGTGATTGCCACTGTGAAGGGCGATGTACATGACATCGGCAAAAATATTGTGTCAGTGGTTTTGCAGTGCAACAATTTTGAAGTCGTGAACATGGGTGTGATGGTGCCGGCAGCCGAAATTCTGGCCATGGCCAAAGCCGAGAATGCCGATATCATCGGGCTTTCCGGCTTGATTACGCCATCTCTGGAAGAAATGGCCTATGTGGCGCGCGAAATGCAGCGTGATGATCATTTCCGTGGTGCAAAAACGCCGCTACTGATCGGGGGTGCCACCACCTCGCGTGCCCACACTGCAGTCAAAATTGCGCCCAACTATGATGGCCCTGTCATCTATGTTCCAGATGCCTCACGGTCGGTATCTGTCATGCAAAATCTGTTGTCGCCCGAAACTCGTGGCGCTTATCTGGCAGAGATTCAGGCCGATTATGAAAAGGCCCGCCAGCAGCATGCCAATAAAAAAGGCGTGCCCTTGATCAGTCTTGCACAAGCCCGTCGCAACAAGCTTCAAATGGCGTTTGATGGAGAATCTGCGCCTGTGAAGCCCAAATTCATCGGTCGGCGCGTGTTCAAAAACATTGATCTGGCCTTGATCGCCCAATACATTGATTGGGGCCCATTCTTCCAGACTTGGGATCTCGCCGGTGCTTATCCAGCAATTCTGCAAGACGAAGTCGTGGGCGAGGCAGCAACCAAGGTATTTGCAGAAGCACAAGCCATGCTGAAGAAGATTATTGAAGGTCGCTGGCTAAGTGCCAATGGCGTGATTGCACTGATGCCCGCAAATACCGTCAATGACGATGATATTGAAATCTACACGGACGAGACGCGCAGTCAGGTGGCGTTGACCTGGTATGGCATGCGTCAGCAAACGCAAAAACCGGTGATTGATGGTGTTGCCCGCCCCAATCAGTGTCTGGCAGATTTTATTGCACCCAAGGATTCCGGCGTTGCTGATTACATCGGCCTGTTTGCTGTCACAGCAGGGTTGGGGATGGAAAAACGTTTGGCCCAGTTTGAACAGGCCCACGACGATTACCACGCCATCATGTTCAAATCGCTGGCAGACCGTCTGGCAGAAGCGTTTGCGGAGTACATTCATGCGCGGGTGCGCACAGATTTGTGGGGGTACGCGCCGCAGGAAGCACTCACTAACGAAGCGCTGATCAAGGAAGAATATCGAGGTATTCGCCCGGCCCCCGGCTATCCTGCCTGTCCGGACCATACTGTGAAAAGCGGCATGTTTGATCTGTTGCAAGCAGAAGAGATCGACATGCAACTCACCGACAGTTTTGCCATGGTGCCAGCGGCTGCGGTCTCTGGTTTTTATCTTGCGCACCCCCAGGCCAAGTATTTCAGTGTGGATAAAATCGGTCCTGATCAGCTGCAGGACATGGCGCAGCGTCGTGGCGTAGAACCTGCTTATCTGGAACGCTGGCTGGCACCAAATCTGAGTTAAAAGTGCATATAAACTATAGACTTGCTATCATAGTTTAGTAATTTACTTTAATTATTTGAGCGACATACGTTTCATGCATATTCATATCCTCGGCATTTGTGGCACTTTCATGGGTGGTATTGCAGTACTGGCCAAGGCCGCAGGCCACAGAGTGACCGGATGTGATGCAAACGTGTATCCGCCCATGAGCACACAATTGCAAGCCCAAGGCATTGAGCTGATTGAAGGCTTTTCGCCAGCGCAGATCGAGCTTAATCCCGATATCTACATGATTGGCAACGTGGTCTCACGCGGCAATCCGCTGATGGAAGAAATTCTCAATCGCGGTTTACCTTATATCTCTGGCCCGCAATGGTTGTCAGAACAGGTACTGCAAGGTAAGTGGGTGCTCGCTGTTGCCGGAACACACGGCAAAACCACCACGGCCTCCATGCTGGCCTGGGTGCTGGAATATGCCGGTTTGGCCCCTGGCTTTTTGATTGGCGGCGTGCCTGAGAATTTTGGCGTATCCGCTAGATTGCCGGGAATTCCACCTCAGCAAAGCTTGATTAAAAAACATCAAGATTTGGGATGTGATACAAGGCGTACGGAGCACAGCAGCCGAGATAGTACGCGGTTGTACAGTAAGGCTGCGACAACGTCAGTTGCGGTGGAGGCTAACTCGCATAGCGATGTTAAGCCACTTAGTGGCGGCCGTAACCAAAAAACCGCACAACGCAGTAGCTCGCCCGAAGATGATGTTTCTTCGCCTTTTTTTGTCATAGAAGCAGATGAATACGACACCGCTTTTTTCGACAAACGCTCCAAGTTTGTGCATTACCGCCCGCGTACTGCGGTGCTGAATAATCTGGAGTTCGACCACGCCGATATCTTTGATGATCTGGCTGCCATTGAACGGCAGTTCCATCATCTGGTTCGCACGGTGCCGCAGCAGGGCCTAGTGGTGGCCAACCAGCAGGAAAGTCTGGACAGGGTCATTACCAAGGGTTGCTGGAGCGGGCTGGAACGGTTCGGGACAGCAGATGGCTGGGAAGTGCGCAATGTCGATGCGGCAGGGCGTTTTGATGTGTTTTTTCGCGGTGAACGCCAAGGCAACCTCAGTTGGGATTTGCTCGGCGAGCATAACCGTATGAATGCGCTTGCAGTGATGGCTGCTGCACGCCATGTTGGTGTTGCGCCTTGTATTGCCATTGAAGCACTGGCTGAATTCAAGAATGTGAAGCGGCGTATGGAAGTGCGCGGTTTGGTGAACGATATCACCGTGTACGACGACTTTGCGCATCACCCTACTGCCATTTCGACTACGGTGGCAGGTTTGCGGGCAAAAGTTGGAAGCGCACGCATATTGGCTGTGCTGGAGCCGCGTTCCAACACCATGAAGCTGGGTGTGATGAAAGCGGCATTACCTGAGAGTCTGACAAATGCTGATCAGGTGTTTTGCTATGCTGCCAATCTGGGCTGGGACGTTGCTTCAGCACTTGCTCCCATCGCAGCTAAAACGCAGGTACATGAAGATATGACACAGTTGGTCAATTCAATCGTGCAAACGGCAAAGCCAGGCGACCATATTCTGGTGATGAGTAACGGTGGATTTGGCGGGATTCATCAACAGATTATCGACCGACTCAATGAGGGAATCGCCACTTGAATCTGGCTATTCTGAAATCACAGGATCCGCTTCTGCTGACCATTATTGGCTCGGCTTTGCTGCATGCGTTTGTGATAGTGGCCATCAAGTTTGAAATGCCAGAGCCCAAGACCCTGCTGGACAAGCTTCCAGCGCTTGAGGTGGTGCTGGTCAATGCAAAAACTGAAGCCAAGCCCAGCAAGGCGGATGCGCTGGCGCAGGCAAATCTCGATAGAGGCGGGAATACCGATGAAGACCGCCGGGCCAAATCTGCACTGCCAGTGCCGCAGCAAGTCCCGGAGAAAACCCAGATCAAGCCCGCCGAAATGACTAGACAAGCGGCGCAACAAGCTGAAGCCGATGCAGAAGCAGAGCGTCAACGCCAGCGGATTGCCGAGCTTGAAAAACAGGCACAAGCGCTGATGACGCAGGCAAAATCCAAGCAAGTCGTGGACGACAAGCCAAAGAAAGAGGCAGAGCAAACGCAGCCTGAGCAAGGCCGTGAGCAGCAGAGCACATCACGCACACTGGACCGTGCTGATCTGGCAACTGCAATTGCCGACATGGCCAAACTGGAAGCACAAATTGCCAAACAACAGGAAGAGTATCAGAAGCGCCCCAAGCGTAAGTTTTTAGGCGCACGCACTCAGGAATACCGCTTTGCAACCTATGTTGAGGGGTGGCGGCAAAAGGTAGAAAAAGTAGGCAATCTCAATTATCCCGAGGCGGCAAAAGAGCAGAAAATTTATGGGCAGCTACGTATGACCGTCTCCATCAAGGCCGATGGTTCGCTAGAGTCAATTGAAATCAATCAGAGTTCAGGGCATCCTATTCTTGATAATGCTGCACGGCGTATTGTCGAATTGGCATCACCCTATGCTCCATTTCCAGAGAATATCCGTAAGGACACCGATATTCTGAGCATCACACGTACCTGGACATTTACCCGTCAGGATAGCCTGGCTTCCGATTAAACCCAAGAGTGACAGCAAGTATCATGAGTTTTTATCAATATCACGTGTTTTTCTGCCTGAACAAGCGCGAAGATGGTGCGGCCTGCTGCACCGATTATGGCGCAGAAGCAGCATTTGATCATATGAAATCGCGGATCAAGAAGTTAGGGCTCAATAGTCAGGATAAGGTGCGCATCAATCGCGCAGGGTGCTTTGATCGCTGTGGCGAAGGCCCCTTGCTAGTGGTGTATCCGCAGGCCATCTGGTATCACTTTGTCGATACCGAAGATATCGACGAGATTATTGACACTCACCTGATCCAGGGAAAAATTGTTGACCGTTTGCTGGCTTGAGACGTCCGCAGACCAGATTCACCTCGTGACATCAGGGATGCAGTGCATCCAGCCGAGTCTGTAGCAGCGTTTTGATCTTGTTGGCTGAGGCTATATCCAACGCAACAGCAACGGTTTCGCGGCGGCTAGGCGCCCAGATCGCATCCGGAAAGGTTTTGTCCTGACGGAAGCGAGGGATCACATGCCAGTGCACATGCGGTGTCATGTTGCCAAGGCTGGCCAGATTGATTTTTTCTGGCTGCAGCACTTCACGGAGCACTTGCTCCACCATAAATACCACATTCATCAAGCGCTCACGCTCCCCTGCTGATAAGTCTGTCATTTCTCGCAGATGACGATTCAGTACAACCCGGCAAAAGCCTGGGTAATCAAGATGCTCAACTAGCACAACCCGGCAAAATGCATCCTGCCACAGCAGTTCACCACCGGGTGTCTTACATAAATCACAATCCGCCATTGTTCGCTCTCGTTATGCAGAAATTCTCAGATATTCCAGGATTATAGAGGGTTAGGGAAGCCCTGAATAAGTCCTACATGCTGCTAGGCTAGCAAGCATGGAAATTGCTTGTATCCGCGTCGTAAATTCATGAATTCCATGAACATGGATTCATGGCAAGTACTTTTCTTCTCAGGAAATAATCTGGTATGGTTTTAATGCTGCTGTAGTAACACGCTGACTTCAAATAAGAAGATTGGGAGTGGAAAAATTGACGACACAGTCACTCATCCAGACAGCTCCACCGCCTGTTATTGAGACGCTATTCAGCGATACCAATGTGACGATCAACGGATCGCAACCTTGGGATATTCGTATTCATGATGAGCGCGTGTATCGTATGGTACTCACCAATGGCTCGTTGGGATTCGGCGATGCCTATGTCGATGGCCTGTGGGATGCCGAGCAACTCGACGAAACATTTCATCGACTTTTATCTAGCGATATTGACGCCAAAATGCGGGGTTGGGCGCGTGTCAAACTGATTATGGAAGCGCTTAGGCATCGCTTGTTCAATTTGCAGTCCAGTGAACGTGCCTTTGAGGTGGGCCAGCGCCATTACGATATTGGCAACGATGTCTTTGAGGCCATGCTGGATCCGACCATGAGCTATTCATGCGGCTACTGGGCACAGGCGCAAACTCTGGACGAAGCACAGTTGTCCAAGCTCGATATGGTGTGTCGTAAATTGCAACTGAAGCCGGGGGAGCGTTTGTTGGAGATAGGATGTGGTTGGGGCGGCCTGGCCAAGCATGCGGCTACCAACTACGGCGTGAGCGTCGTGGGGATTACGGTTTCCAGAGAACAGAAAAAACTGGCTGAGCAGCGTTGTGCAGGATTACCGGTGGAGATTCATTTGATGGATTACCGCGATCTTACCGGTCAGTTCGACAAAGTGGTCTCGGTTGGCATGTTTGAACATGTCGGCCCCAAAAATTACCCGGTCTATTTTCAAACAGCCCATGATCTGATGACAGATGAAGGGTTGTTCTTGCTCCATACCATCGGTAATTACACGACCTCGACCCATACCGATGCATGGATTGATAACTATATTTTTCCCAATGGCAAGGTGCCGTCCGCCAAGGAGCTGACAACCGCGATTGAAGATCGCTTTCTGATTGAGGACTGGCACAACTTCGGTCAAGACTATGACAAAACGCTGATGGCTTGGTGGCATAACTTTAATCAAGCCTGGCCACAACTTGAGCAGCGGTATGGACAACGTTTTTACCGGATGTGGCGCTACTACCTCATGTGCTGTGCAGGTTATTTTCGTGCGCGCCAAGGGCAGCTCTGGCAGTTGGTGTTGAGCAAACGTACTCGGAGAGCTGTGTACCGGTCGATCAGATAAGCGTACCCAACCGGGTCAATCGGCTTGAAATTTGCACCTTTTTGCTTCCATAGACCATAAGCAGCGGTTAAGATAGCTGCAATTTTTCAATCACTTAAACATAATAAAAGTCATCTATGGACGCTAGATTTCTGGCTGTCTGTCTGTTGTTGAGCATCGGTATGGGGGCAACAACATCACAGGCGGCCCCAGAAGGGTTGCTGTCAGAAGAAATCTACTTCGACGAACTGCCCCGGGTACTGACGGTTTCGCGACTTTCGCAACGCGTAGAGGACTCCCCTTCTGCCGTGACGGTGATAGATCGTGACACCATCCGCGCCAGTGGTTTCATTGATCTTCCTGATATTTTCCGGCTTGTGCCTGGTTTTTATGTCGGGACCAATGCGGGTTATTTTCATAATACCAACCATGTGGTGAGTTACCATGGCATGACCAGCGCCTATGCAGGTCGCATGCAGGTACTGATTGATGGCAGAACGGTCTATGAACCGCTCTATGGCGGCGTGCAATGGAGTGAGTTACCAATTGCGGTGCAGGACATTGAGCGCATAGAAGTGACTCGTGGCCCCAACGCAGCCAGTTATGGGGCCAACTCATTTCTGGGTGTCATCAACATCATTACCCAGCACCCGACTGAGGTGCAGGGTTCCAACGTGACCCTGCATCATGGCAATGGTCGTAATGAGGCCTTCTATCGATATGGCGGCAAACAAGAATCCACCAGCTATCGGGTTACCCTGGGTTATCGGCAGGATGATGGCTTGCGTGATCGGGTGGATTTCAAACGCACCCGCATGATCACGGCAAGGGCTGATCACCGCCTGAGTCTGACTGATGAGCTTGAATTTCAATTTGGTCTCACTGCCGGGGACCGGGGTGAGGGCGATCCATCGATTGACCCCATTATTTTTCTGCCGCGCACCAAGCAGATCGACACCAATTTCCAACTGGCAAAATGGCGACACAATATCAGCCAGACCAGTGACTTCTCGCTGCAGGCATATCGGGCTTACAGTCGATCTGATGATTTTTTCATGACAGCTGATTTAACGCAGTTGCCAATTGCGGGCGCGCAATTTATTTCTCCGCCCACCTTGCAGTACGACATTGATGTCGAGAATGAGCGCTATGAACTCGAAGCCCAGCATACGTTTTCCCCTGTTGATAAAGTGCGTGTGGTGTGGGGCTCAAGTCTGCGTCAGGACAGAACCCGTGCCCCGTTTTTTCTGGGTACGCGACGTTCACAAAACTTCAACTTGCAGCAATTGTTCGGACATATCGAGTGGCAGGCTACTCACCAGCTGGTGCTGAATGCCGGTGGCATGTGGCAGCATAACAGCTTCACGGGTACGGATTTTTCACCTCGTATCAGTGCCAATTTCAAATTGGCACCAGAACACACCCTGAGACTGGGGGTGTCCACCGCTACCCGAACACCTACCTATCGGGAAGAAAAGTTTCAGACTGCGCTGACGGCGACCACTTCGCTGCCTGGTGTGCAGCTGATCCGTCCCTATTTTGCCAATACTGGGGGTTTGTCACCTGAACGTATTGTGTCGAGAGAGATCGGCTACTTGGGGAGTTATAAAGCGTTTTCAGTCGATTTCCGACTTTTTCATGACGATATCCGCAACACCATCCGGCAGTTTACTAATCGCACCTATGTTGAGCCGCCGGGCTTTACGCGTGTGAGCAACCCTTTCGATTTTGAAAATGGTGGCGACATCTCAGTGCGTGGATATGAAGGCCAATTGCAATGGCGCCCTAGCAGTAACACCCGCTTGATTGCCAACTATTCAAATGTCAGGCTGCGGGGTGGAGATGAAGAGAATCTCGAACGCTACTTGCTGGATTCAGCGCCACGAGAAATGATCAGTGCATTGTTGAGCCATCGCTTTAATCAGGCATGGGATGCCAGCGTGGCTTATTTTCATACAGGCCGTGTCACCAGCCTGGGAGATGGCAGCGCAGTGGATGCTGTCAGGTACTGGAATGCGCGATTGGCACGTGGTTTTAATTCCGGCGCATGGTCTGGCGAAATGGCCTTGAACGTGCACAACCTGCTGGATGAGCCGTATCAGGAGTTTTCCTATTACAACACGGTACGACGGCGTGCTTTTGTCACTTTGAGACTGGATTTCTAATTTGCTGCAGTTGATGTTTTCCAGTGTCCTTGATCGCCTGAGTTGGCGATACTTTAATACCCTCGGGTTGTGGCTGTTGCTTGTGGTGTGCCTGATCGGCCAGCCGCTCCAGGCTGATGCTGCCAGCCGTGTTTCTATTGTGGTCGGTAGTCCCTCGATGTTGAGTAATGACTTTGTCGAGCAATTCCGGACAGAACTCAAATTGCAGGGCGTTAATGGGCTTGAGGTCAACCTCCTGAAGCTCGAGGAACTGCCAAAATATCGACCAAAATCAGCATCAGATGAGCTGCTGTTGGCTGTGGGCGTACAAGCCTTGGCAGAAATCAGTCAGCTCAAGCTGGACGTGCCGGTGTTGGGCGTATTTGTGCCGCAGATTTCTTACGATGCGATTCTTGCTGATCATCCGCGAAGCGCCGGTAAAATCAGTGCCGTGCTACTGGATCAGCCATTCAGCCGCCAGATGGCACTCCTCAAGACCATACTCCCCGATGTCCAGAAGGTAGGTGTACTGTATGGGCAAACTTCACAACAGTTTAGTGGCAGCCTGCATCGAGCCTCGCGACTATTAGGGCTGGAGCTTGTTGAAGCAGAGGTGGGGCAGGAAAAGGATGTCATGTCGGCACTGAAACAGGTGTTGGATGAATCTCGCGTCTTGCTTGCAGTGCCTGATGCCAGCGTGTATTCAAGAGAAACTGCACAAACAATACTGTTAACGACCTATCGTTATCAGACACCGGTCATCGGTTTCTCTCAGGCATATGTGCGGGCAGGAGCATTAGCTGCGGTTTACAGTAGTCCGCGTCAAATTGCCCGGCAGGTAGCGGAAATTGTGCTCATGCAAAATGGCAGCTTACCTGCCCCTGCCTATCCCAAGTATTTTTCCATCGATATCAACCGTCAGGTGGCTCGCTCATTGGGGATCACACTCAATAGCGAGCATGAATTGTCCGAAGCGCTCTATCGGATCGAAAGGCAATCACCATGAAAAACCTCGGTATCAATGCACGTGTGCTGTTTCTTGCGATCATTCCCATTCTGATCGTCGCGTTGCTGCTCACAGCGAACTCCATTAATAACAGCTTGCGAACGCTGGACGATGCCTTGCGAGAGCGTGGCAGGATCATTGCAACGCAGCTGGCACCGGCCAGTGAATACGGGGTGGTGTCAGGTAATTTTGCAATACTGCAGCCACTGGTGCAGCAGGCGATGAATCATGAAAATGAGATTGAGTCGGTGCTGATTGTGGATCATGCGGGCCGTTCGCTTGCAGTGACTGGCAGGCCGATGATTGATCATATTCAACATAAATCCGGCCAAGGTCTGCAGGAGTGGGAAGTGGATGACACGATCATCTTCAGTGCACCGATAGAACGCAGCCTAGTGGAAATTGATGATTACGCGGTGATGACGTTACCTGCCGACAACCGGCAAGCCAACGCAAGCCGGGTGGTAGGTTATGTTTACGTCGCCTTGACGACGCAGTCGATAGCCGGTTTGAAAAATACCTTAATTTTACGCAACGTCATGATTGCCATGGTTGGTTTGCTGATCAGTGGTTTATTGGCCTGGGTGATAGGTAGAAGCATTACCAACCCCATTCATACTTTGGCCAGTACCATTCGTGAAGTCGGCGAGGGACGTCTGAATGTTTACGTCCCAGAGTCATCCAGTGGCGAGCTGCTGACGCTGGAAAAAGGCTTCAATGCCATGACAGCCAATTTGCGAGAAGCCTACGAGCAAATGCAGGAACGGATTGATCAGGCCACACTGAAGCTCAGTTATCAGGCCCATTATGATGCGCTCACAGGCTTGGTGAATCGCCATGAATTTGAACGGCGGCTGGATCTCTTGCTTAAAAGTGCGCATGAGCATGATATCCAGCATGTTTTCTGCTACATGGACCTTGACCAGTTCAAGGTGGTGAACGATACCTGTGGGCATACCGCAGGAGATGGCTTGCTTCAGCAGATCAGTTTAATCCTGAACAAACGTGTTCGTGAAAATGACACCCTGGCCCGGCTTGGTGGCGATGAATTTGGTTTGTTGCTGGAAAATTGCACCGTAAGCGATGCGCAAGCCATCGCAGAAGGTCTGCTCGAAATGGTGCAGGATTTCCGCTACGTCTATGAAGATAAAATTTTTTCGGTAGGTGTCAGTATTGGCATGGTGGCAATTACCAGGGACATGGAGAGCGTCAGCCGCATCATGAGTGCAGCAGATGCCGCTTGTTACGCAGCCAAGGATAATGGCCGCAACCGGATTCATCATTACCGTGATCAGGATGATGAAATGGCCAAACGCCATGGTGAGATGGAATGGGTAGGTCGTCTCACCAGAGCCATGGCGGAAGAGCGATTCAGGCTGTACTACCAACCTATCATACCGCTCAAAAACGCAGATGATTCACGCAAGTATTTTGAAATACTCTTACGCAAGATTGATGTCCATGGCCGTATCTATTTGCCCATGGCGTTTATTCCTGCGGCAGAACGCTATTTGCTGATGAGCAGCATCGATCGATGGGTGATCCGCAATACGTTTGCCGAGTATCGCAAATTGATGGATCAACTCGGTGGGGCGTCAGACTGCATTTTTACCATCAACCTGTCTGGCGTTTCCCTCAGCGATAAAACCCTGCTGGGATTTATCCGCGAGCAATTCAGCATTTATGCGGTACCGCCCCAGAGCATCTGCTTTGAAATCACTGAAACCTCAGCCATTGTCAATATGAGCAATACGCTTGATCTCATGAATGCACTCAAGGCCATGGGTTGTCGGTTTATGCTGGATGATTTTGGCAGTGGCATGTCTTCGTTTGCCTATCTTAAAAACCTGCCGGTGGATTTCCTCAAGATCGATGGCACCTTTGTACGCGATATCGCAACCAATCTGGTGGATCTGGCCATGGTGCAGTCCATTCATAGCATTGCCAATGCCATGAAGATCAAAACCATTGCCGAATTTGTTGAAACCGCCACCGTACTGCCGATTCTTGAGTCAATCGGTGTGCAGTATGCACAGGGTTACTATGTAGGGACTGAGATTCCGGTAGAAGAGCTTTTGCAGCGCGAGTTTACTGATGCGGCTTCCGTGTAGCCAGAATGATCGTGTGGTCTCCCAGAAATCTGGGACAACCCTTCTGGCAACGTCTTATCCGCAACTTTCCACGGGGGCTAATTGGCTGAGCTCATCATCACTAAACAAACGTGAACGTATGATGAAGTGTTTGCCACTGCCCTGTTCCAGCGAAAACTGACCACCATGTCCGGCTATAGCATCCAGCGTCAGATGCGTATGTTCCCAATATTCAAATTGAAACTTCGCCATGTAAAAAGGGACGCCATGCACGTCCCCCAACTTGACATCTGAACTACCTACCAGCATTTCACCGGCTTTCAAGCACATGGGTGCACTCCCTTCGCAGCATCCACCAGATTGATGAAACATGAGATCACCATGCTTTGATCGGAGTTCATCGATCAGCGCCTTTGCTGCGGGTGTCGCTTCAATACGCGATACGGACATCGTGTCTTCCTTTATTCTTTCAGTATTTATCTTAACCGGAATTCCAATAAAAAAGGATGCGGGGCCTCATGCACCACCGCATCCTTGATCACCGAACTGCTCGGAGGTTTGAGCCGACAGGCGAAGGTGATCATGCCTTGCGCCTGACGCTCAAGCGCCATACACTTTAGAAAAAGCCGAGCGCGTTCGGGCTGTAGCTCACCAGCAGGTTCTTGGTCTGCTGATAATGATCCAGCATCATGCGGTGGTTTTCGCGGCCAATGCCTGACTGCTTGTAGCCACCAAAGGCGGCGTGGGCAGGATACAGGTGATAGCAATTGGTCCACACGCGGCCAGCCTGAATGCCACGACCCATACGGAACGCACGCGCACCATCACGACTCCATACCCCAGCGCCAAGACCATACATCGTATCATTGGCAATCGCCAGCGCTTCTGCTTCATCCTTGAAAGTGGTGACGGACAATACCGGGCCAAAGATTTCTTCCTGGAAAATTCGCATCTTATTGTGACCCTTGAACACCGTGGGCTCAATGTAATAGCCTTCGCTGATCTCACCACCTAGATTGGATTGCACACCACCGGTCAGGAGCTGCGCACCTTCCTCCTTGCCCAGATTGATGTACGACATAATGATCTCAACCTGTTCGCTCGAAGCTTGAGCCCCAATCATGGTGGCGCTGTCGAGAGGGTTGCCCTGCTTAATGGCTTTCACACGTTTCAATGCGCGTTCCATGAACTTGTCATAGATGGACTCCTGAATTAATGCACGGCTTGGGCAGGTGCAGACTTCGCCCTGATTCAATGCAAACAAGGCAAATCCTTCCAGACACTTATCGAAATAAGCATCGTCTGCATCCATGATGTCTTCAAAGAAGATGTTGGGTGATTTGCCACCGAGTTCCAATGTCGATGGAATCAGGTTTTGAGATGCGTACTGCATGATCAGGCGACCCACCGAGGTTGAGCCGGTAAATGCGATCTTGGCAATACGGGTGCTGGTGGCCAGTGGTTTGCCAGCCTCTACCCCATGACCATTCACAATATTGAGTACACCGGGTGGCAGCAGGTGCTCAATCAGTTCCATGACGACCATAATAGAGGCTGGCGTTTGTTCAGCGGGTTTCATCACAATCACATTGCCTGCAGCCAGCGCAGGTGCCAGTTTCCAAGCCGCCATCAAAATCGGAAAATTCCAGGGGATAATCTGACCAACTACACCCAGCGGTTCATGAAAATGATACGCCATGGTCTCATGGTCAATTTCGCTGATACCGCCTTCCTGTGCACGGATGGCCCCGGCAAAATAACGGAAATGATCAATCGCCAACGGAATGTCAGCATTCATGGTTTCACGGATGGGTTTGCCGTTATCAATCGTTTCGGCGGTGGCAATCTTCTCCAGATTGGCTTCCATGATGTCCGCAATTTTCAGCAGGATGTTAGCACGCGCAGTGGTCGAGGTTTTTCCCCAGGCTTCGCGTGCAGCATGTGCTGCATCCAGCGCCAGATTGACATCCTTTTCGTTGGAGCGGGCTACCTGACAGAACACCTTGCCTGTCACAGGGCTGATATTGTCGAAATATTCACCATCGACCGGCGGAACCCATTTACCCCCAATGTAGTTGTCGTACTTGGCTTTGAACGGGATCGCCACACCAAGATTTTTCAAGCTTTCAAGACTCATCCTTCTACTCCTATGATCAATATTCTGAAATTTTTATATCCACCGAACATCAATAACGTTGATATAAGTCCAATGTGACGTTATGTTTAGCAGAATGCATGCCGGAATTTCATGTAATATTTAGTGTCTGATTTTTAAATGATTTTTTCTTGGCCTCCTTGTGACGTTGATAAATCCATATCAATTTGAAACAATTGGTCTGATCATAATGAGACAACGTGAGACAACGATGAGACGAGCCACGGATATAAACCAGATACGTCACTTGCGCGAGAAGTTTCTGGATCATGGAGAAGTGCCTTCAGAGTTGCTGCCTGATTCCATCAGCCGGTCCTGGCAACGTTGCTTGAAGACAGGCCTTGCCGTGAATCTGCGTGCAGAGTCTGAGCCAGCCACATATGGCAATCTTGAAACCCTGCGCGAATGTAACGCACACCTGCTGACGCAGGCGCAACCTGAAATGGAAAGTCTCTACGCACACATCTCGGGGACCCAAAGCATGGTCGTGCTGAGTGATGCTGATGGCACTATTCTTCATGCGCTTGGCGACAGTGACTTTATGGACAAGGCGGGGAGAGTTGCGCTGCAGCCTGGGTTCAGTTGGCGTGAAGATGTCTCTGGTACCAACGCCATCGGCACTGCACTCATTGAAAAAAGCCCGGTACTGGTCATGGGTGCAGAACATTTCTTTGAACAGAATACATTTCTGAATTGTTCAGCATCTCCCATCTATGACCCGAGTGGCGGCATTGCCGGTGTGCTGGATTTGTCTGGTGATCACCGTCAGCCACAGCAACATGCCATGGCACTGGTGCGCATGTCAGCATTGATGATAGAAAACCGATTATTCAAGGCAAAGTTTGCATCCGACATCGTTATCCACTTTCATACGCGACCTGAATTTCTAGGTACCTTATGGGAGGGGATTGCTGCTTTCGGACCAGAGGGCCAACTGATTGCCGTGAACCGCAATGGCGCATTTCAGTTGGGACTACCAAACAATCCTGGCGCACTTCAATTCAGTGAATTGTTTGATAAAAAAATAGCTTCGGTACTAGATGCGGTGCGGCATTCAGTCCATGGGCAAACCACGCTGGTCATGCATAATGGTTTGCGGCTGCATGTAACAGTGGATATCGGTCCATTGTTTTATACCGCTTCGCCATCAACCACCTCATCATCAATTAGGCGCAGGGCTATCTCTCAACCATTGGAATCCCTCAGCACGGGTGATCCGCAGATGGCAGGTGTCATCCACAAGTCCCGTAAAGTACTCAATACCGACATTCCCGTGCTAATTGAAGGTGAAACCGGAACCGGTAAGGAAATTCTTGCCCGCGCCATGCATGCCTCCAGCAACCGTCATGCAGGCCCATTTATAGCCATCAACTGTGCTTCCATCCCGGAAGGCTTGATAGAGTCTGAACTGTTTGGCCATGAAGAAGGCGCATTTACCGGCGCCAGAAAAAAAGGTGCAACGGGTTTGATCCAACAAGCGCAGGGTGGCACGCTTTTTCTTGATGAAATAGGCGAAATGCCGCTCAGTCTGCAGGCCCGCCTGCTGCGGGTGATTCAAGAGCGCGAGATCATGCCATTGGGCAGCCGCAAGCGCATCCCGGTGGATATTGCCATCATGGCGGCGACCAACCAGCCATTAACAGACCGCATTGCCCAGCGCCAATTCCGTGAAGACCTCTATTACCGGCTCAATGGCTTGAAACTACAATTGCCCCCACTACGCGAGCGGTCTGACCTCACCGCACTGATACGCCATATTCTGGATCACGAACTCAAGCGGCCAGATGTTGAGTTGGCACCAGATGTTGTGCGTGTGATGCAACAGCATCCCTGGCCCGGCAATATACGTCAGCTTTTCAATGTCTTGAGAACAGCCGTTGTATTTATGGAAGATACACTGCTGACCATGCAACAGCTGCCAGAAGATTTCTGCCATCAAATGCAAAGTGGTGCCCCACAAGGTGAGCAAACAGGTGTTGATTTATCCCATGCCGATATTCCCTCGGCAGAAGCCGCCATGCTCAAAAATGCACTTGCAGTATGCAAAGGCAACATGACCGCCGCCGCCCGCAAGCTTGGCATTAGCCGTGCAACGGTATACCGCAGGGCAAAACGGCTCGGGCTGATCTAGGCGCTTAGCATCATCATGGCAGCTTGAATTGGGTATTCGTATTAGCTATTGATCTGATCTGGTTGGATTTCCCAAAGGATATGCATGCTTCAACTTTTAATGAGAGCAATTATGATCTCAGGCTTGCTTGTAATCATCAGTTGCAGCAGTAAAAAATATGATCCTAACTTCTGGCATCAAACTTATATTGACCGACTGCAAAAAAAAATTGGGAAGATTTATTCTAGTATGCGAAATCTTAATGGTTTTGCACCAGACGAGTATTTATTAAGTGAATTGGAGCTGAATAACGGGCATATTGTCTATAAGTACAAAGACAAGAGAACTTGCCGTTATATGCTTGAGGTCGACCCAGCAACAGATATCATTGTGGCTGTCGATTGGGAGGGGGAGAAAGGTGACTGTATCCATGTACCTTAGATGTATTTATCTTACGACACATCATTGCTATCAGTAGCTTTCATAATTCAACCACAATCATTAATCGTGGTCTGTTCACTATTGTTTAATGTTCCTGCTGCTGCAATCTCAGAACAAACCCACTACTCAGCTTTTAGATATGTTAAACCATGAGAAACTTACTGATTGCAATCTTAATTCAGACATTTTTTTAACTGGTTGTGTGCAGACAGCGGACAGTAATGATATTGAAAGCCACATGAACTCATTAATTGGTTTAAAAAATCATATTCCTTCATCTTTAGATAATGGCTGAGTAAAGATTGGCGAGGATGTAGATAGTATGGAGTTGGAATTGCATTATCCATTGCAAGGCTGTTCGGCCGCATACAAAGTACATAAAACTAGTGAAATTGTTCTGAGTTGGAGATTTACTTCGGAGAGAAGTCTTTGCATGATTAAAAGGATAAGGAGTTTGCAATGAAAATCGGAAAAGTCTCGGAATTATTGAAGATAACCGATTCCTCTAATGTCTTAGAGACTCAATGATGAGGATGATCATTAATCGAAGTATGCTTATAGTATTACTGGTCGGCTGTAGTAGCCATCAATATGTACCAGCCAATTTCGATGCTGACATAAAAGCACATCCGATTGAAGAAGATGTTTATGTAGTTAATTATATGCGCTATCAAATGGTTGATGAGCATGGCCCTGGTTTTATGGTTGATGAGCATGGCCCTGGTTTTAAGGCAGTGCGTAATGCAATAACACAAGTCGATAGTATTGAAGGCAAAATTGCAATATGGGAAAAGGCTTTGTCTGACGCCACCCAAAATACTTGCAGGAAAAAGGATTGATTCCTACTGCTTGTGTAAATGGAATAGCGGTAATTGCTAGCTATCCGGTTGAACAGGGCAGAGGAGAAACAAGATTTCGATGCTTGTAAATAAATTTAGTAAATAGTCGATGATTCAAAAGCTAAGGGTTTTGGGCTTGGTACTTTTTCTTATAGCATGCACGGTCACTACATGGAATTTTCTCTTGCCGTGGGGGCAGGAAGTAGCCGTGAAACGAGCGGTTACAGAACTTGATCAATATGCCAAAGATTTCCACCTCAATCGAAAGGCTACAGGGAAATCTATTTATGTGAGCGACAATGATCGACATGGATACTTACTTTTACTGGGATATTCTTTTAGAGAATGACGAAAAATCGGGGTCTCTGATGATTGGTGTAATTAGGCACACTCAGAATGCTTCGGGAAATATTCCTCTTGATTGTCGGCTTGGTTTAGACCATGCGACCAGAGCTAAGGGGCTGGGGTATCTATGCCTAACCAATTTAAGAGGGGGGTTGCTATAGACAAGCTTGAATGAAAGTAACAATAGGGATAAATCACGATTTATGTGATGGGGTTATTCTTAAAAGTCCTTCTAGCCTTAACTTGTAATACCCGTCGCTTCAATGCCTTTGAAATTTAATCTGCAAACCCCGTATCCTCCGACAAATCATTGCCATCAGTGGGTTGTCATAATTTCATTCACAACCATTAATCGTGATCTGTTCACTATTGTTCAAGGTGCCTGTGGCTGGTGCGATCTCAGGACAAACCCACTATTCAGCTTTTAGGTATGCTAAATGAAATTTGCTGTTATTACTTTGTTTTTATTTCTATTTGGGTGTGGGCATCACCTGACCAGAGAAGACATTTCTTTAATGCTAAATGGCCGAATTGGTAAGCCATATATATCAAACGGAGATAAATTAATAAGAGAGGATGAAAGTTTAAAAGAATATATCCATGAAGTTGGGGAAGGTTGTAAAGTCGTATTTAAGGTAGATAAAAAAACGAATCTGGCTAAAAGTTGGGAGTACTTAAGTGAAGCTGAATCATGTCGCGGGGGGCTTACCTTTTATGGCTGAATATAGGAGCTGTAATACTCGCAACCCAATCTGACAGACACCCGATTTGAAGAAGTGACTGTCAGATCAAATCTAGCTGTTCAACGTGCTGATTTTATCGTGCCACGCCTCCTTTACGTCAATTAACGTTTGCATCGGTGTCAGGCCCCGAGACATCATTGCCATCAGTGGCTAGTCTTATCTCATCCACTACCATTAATCGTGGTCTGAGCCCCTATTGTTAATTTTCTTTTTGATTCTCTCTGGATAAGCAAATAGGTAAATTCTTATTGCAGACTTGATAAGAGCTTTTTCCGTTACTACTAGTAATTTTCATTACCCTAACCAAATCACCCTTTCTATTATTCACATCACAACTAGCCAAAACAGTAGAGTTGTTATCAAGTTCAATAATGCAATTTTGAAAAGCAGTCCGAGCAGTTTGTGAAAGGCCGGCTACTATTTTAGCGTTCAAAAAGGCGATCTTTTTTTCTTCTGGCTGAAACATTAAAAAATACAGAAATAAACCAAATAAACCGGAAATAAGCACTAGGATTATGACTATCCGCCGTAATTTTAAAAAATCTAGCTTATATTTGTTGCTTTTAAGCATGGCTCAATCTAGCGCTGAATATCTTCAATTGAATATCGCGACGAACATTAGAAGACAGACCACGATGCATGTGATGGGGTTATTCTTAAAAGTCCTGCCAGTTTTACTTTGTAATGCCGGTTTCTTTCATGCCTCTGAAATCTGATCTGCAAACTCCGCATCTCCCGACAGATCATTGCCATCAGTGGCTTGTCCTATTTCATCCACAACCATTAATCGTGATCTGTTTACTATTGTGCATAATAATGGGATTTATAAATGAAAAAATATAAGTTATCCAAATGGGGGCAAATCGTTAAGAGGGATGAGGAAGATGACGGCACAGGCCTTTCAATACATCCAGTGCTTGTTAAATTGATATGGTTTTTTTTCATATTGTTTGCACTTATTAAATTTTTTGGGCTGTTCTAGATCACTAGTCTATAAGTTTATTAACCCATGATGGGTTTAAACACCACTCGCACTCCTTTAAAAGCAGTCCAAAGTTAGCTTTCTTAAAGGATATACATGCTTCGACTTTTAACCTGAGCAATTATGATCTCAGGCTTGCTTGTAATAATAAGCTGCAGCAGTAAAAGATATGATCCCAACTTCTGGCACCAGCTTTTTGTTGAGTCTCGACAAAAGCTATAGGTAGAAACTTCTCTGAGTTACGCAATAGATCCGGAT
>VFQQ010001935.1_pt1 | contig 25988 bp, 52 predicted proteins | sample 3512341 | NCBI WGS metagenome assembly VFQQ01 (sample SAMN10412373, study PRJNA504923) | tailings metagenome | isolation source: Relicate 2 Philex TSF1 revegetated site | place: Philippines: Tuba, Benguet | collected 2017-08-29 | reverse complement strand
ATGGTCACGCTTGCGCAGCCTCACTTGGTCAGTGCCGTGCTGCCTGCACCTGCCTGCCCCACAGCCACCAGTGGCAGCCCACCCCAGCAGCAGCTGCAAGCCACAGGTGCACACAAACACACCTCCCACTAACCCCTACTCCCTTCCCTCCGCTCTCACCCGTGTTCACTCGGTCAAAGCCCACCTCCTCCACCAGCGCCACGGTGCGCTGGAACTGCTCCTCCGTCTCGCCGGGGAAGCCCACAATGGCGTCGCCGCTGACAGAGGCGTCGGGCATGTAGCGGCGGATGGAGTAGATGATCTCGCGGTACCGCTCGTGCGTGTAGCCTGGGGATGGGGGTGGAGGCGGGGGCCGGGTTGGGAGGCGGGTGGGTGGGGGGTGGGACAGGTGCTGCGGTCAGCTGGCTGGAGTCTAGACCAGCGCTGCTCCTTGCCCAGCGTGGCTCCCAAGCAGCAGCCCCCAGTGCGCGCTCACCGCGCTTCATCTCCCGCAGGATGTCGTTGTCGCCCGACTGGAAGGGGATGTGGAAGAATTCGCACAGCTTGTCCAGCTCGGAGCAGGCCCTGGGAGGGGATGGGAGCACAGCGGGGAGGATGGCGGTTAGCGGATTTGTGTCCTAGAACAGCACACTCGCAGCCAAGTCTGGCAGGCAACTGGGTCAAGGTCATGCTGCTTCTGGTGCTGGACGTCGCACACAGTAGCCGCAGCATGTATAGCAAGCAGTCCACCCATGCCACACAGCACCACACCACACCGCCCCCAATGGCGCTCACTTGATGAGGCGCTCCGTGAAGTAGCGGGGGTGCGAGGTGGCAAACCGGATGCGTTCAATGCCTGCACAAACGATTAGGCGGCACCCAGCTTGGCTGAACAAACAGCTACCAAACTAGGCACAGTCCAGCCTCTCGCAGCGTCCTGACGCAGTGCTGTGGGCTCCCTTGTGTGCCTGTGCGGCTTCCATGCCCACCCAAGGGCACACCCCTGTGCAGCGGCCCCACCCGCCCACCTGGCACATCATGCACGTAGCGCAGCAGGTCGGTGAAGGTCCAGGCGCGGCGGCCCGAGCCGTCGGCCGCAAAGCCGGGCAGGTCGCGGCCGTACGCATCCACGTTCTGGCCCAGCAGCGTGACCTCGCGGTACCCCGCCTCCCCCAGCGACAGCATCTCACGCCGGATGGCCTCGGGCGTGCGGCTCTGCTCCGCGCCGCGCGTGAAGGGCACGATGCAGTAGGTGCACTGCGCAGCAGCGGGGTGAGGGGAGGGTGTTGGCACAGTCCACATGGCCAGGTTGGCGTGTATGCTGAGCGATTGGGCGCCTCTTTGGATTACAACGACCAGGCCTCACAAGTAACGCACGCCACCCGCCCACCTTCTCGTTGCAGCCATGGATCACGTTGACCCAGGCGGTGATGTCGCTGTCGCGCCGCGCCTGCGCCCAGCAGCAGCGTGTGCAACACATCAGGAGGGGAAATGCTGGACTGCATGGATTCCTAGGTCCAGACCTGCCGCACCGCTGCTGCCTTTTGCTTTGTTGACAGCAGTTTGACTGCCACAACTTGCCCAGGAAGCCGTGAAACAGGTGAGAATCGGGCCATCCACACACGAGCAAAGAGGGGTGCGCACCGCGGTGATGTCCTCCTGGATGTCCACGTGGTCTGTGGCCACCACCTGGTTGCCCTGCTCCACCTGCTCCAGAAGGTCGCCAATCCTGCGGGACAGAGGCGCACGCAGCAGACACAAAGGTCGGACACGGCGGGTGCCGCAAGGCGGGCTGCTTACCGCGCTGTGTTTGCACCACGCTCGCAACCCCAAGACCCAGCAGTGTCCCTCCACGCTGGCCGCCAACAGTCGCCGATGCGGCCGCCCCCTGCCCCTCTGCCGCTGCCCACCTGTTGGCGTGGTGTGGCCCCATGACCAGATCAACTTCAGGCACACGGCGCAGCAGCGTCTGCCCCTCCTGTGCCGCCACACACCTGCGCAGGCAAGCAGAGTGGGTGGTCATGGTCAGCAAGCTGGCCTGCCGCCATGCAGCCATAGCTGCCGCTGACTATAGCAAGTGCATGACCGTCCTGCAAACCCTGCTGTCATGACCAGCAGCAGCGCGCAGGCAAGGCCGCAACAGCAGCAGCAGCAGCAGCGGCAGCGGCGGCGCACCCGGCCACCACAATCTTGAGGTCGCCCATGTGCTGCCGCTTGCGCTTGGCTTGCCGGCCCAGCGCCGAGTACAGCTTGAGCTCCGCCTTCTCGCGGATGCTGTGCAGTGGCGGCAGGCGGAGGGCGGGGCAGGTTGAGAGCAAGGGGCACCTCCAGGCTGGCAGCATCATCCTCTGTGCATTGCATGTGAAAGGTCTGCTTCCTTGACCGCATGCCCAGCACAGCGAAAGCGCACTGCAGCGGGTTGTGCCCACCTGCACGTGTTGTAGATGAGCACGTCTGCGTCGCTGGCCTCCTCCACGCAGCTGTAGCCCAGCGACTCCAGGCTGCCCGCCATGCGCTCGCTGTCTGCCAGGTTCATCTGGAGCAGAGGGTGGGTGGGGAGGCTGCGTGTTGAGCATGGTAGCCCTGCTGCTGAATGCAGCGCCACTGGTGCACTATTGTCTGTTTGCACTGCGGCATCGTTGCCATCCCTGCACCCCCGATAGCACCTCCAGCTCCACAGCTGCACACCTGGCAGCCCATGGTCATGATGTGGAAGGTTTTGCCGTTTGCGTTGGCGGGCGCTGGCCGCGACATCACCTGGCCTGCGACGGTGGGGCGCAGGGCAGCAGCAGCGATGAATGCAGCAGCTAAGCTGGAGGACAAGGCAATGACGCACGCGACTGCCACACCATGTGAACTGGCATCTAAATCCAGCCGCAGCGGCGGCCTGGCGGCGGCGGCGACGGCTGGCGGCAGCAAGTGGTCCGCCCGCTTGCACCGCGCTTACCCTCAGCGCCGCAAAACAGCGACTCCGAGTCGTGCTCTCCATCGACTTCGGGCGGCAAAAGCTGCTCCAGCTGCTGCACGGCGCGGGCTGGGCGCGGTGTGGCCCGCCTGCCGCTGCTGCCGCGCCTCTGGCTGCTGTTGCGTGGTGCTACCCAAATGCTGACGCTGTAGCGCCCGCTGGTGGAGGCAATGCCAGCGCAACGCTGTGAGGCCAACATGGCGGGGCTCCTAGGCTGCTCCCCGTGCAGCTGGGTGTGCACAGATGTCGCGATCGAGCAACACAAAGCAGCGATGGGGCAGAATTGAGATGCCAGGGGTGCATGCTCATGCAAGCGGGCGCAAGAGGTGTCTCCTCGCCTGGCCCGCCCTCTTTCGGCGCCAGCTGACTTCCCCTCTGCACACGGCAGAGGTGCACATTACTTGAACGCAGCTTGGCCAAGGCCTGCCGCAAGGCCGCCACCCCGACCCGCAAAATGGCGAAGAAGAAGCTGGAGAAGCCGGTCGCTGTCTCCGATGCTCCCGAGGTGGGCTGCACGCGGTTGCATATGCAAGCTGGCCCGCAGCGGCCGCCGCCGCCATTCCCCACGCTTGGCTGGGCTTGTTTGGTGGCCCTACAGCTTGCAAACCGCGCAGGTGGCTTGTTGAGTACTGCTAAAAGGCTTGGCAAGCTCCGCCCGCTGCCCAGCGGTGTGCCCTGCGTTGGCGCCGGGCAGGGCGCTGATGCCCCGCCGGCGCCGGCAGCCTGCGCTGCCGCCCCACTGACGCACACACGCCGGTGCTGCTGTCCTCAACCCTGCAGGCGGAGGAGCAGCCTGTGAAAAAGAAGAAGGAGGGCAAGGAGAAGAAGGAGAAGAAGGAGAAGAAGGAGGGGAAGAAGCGCAAGGCGGGAGAGGAGGGCGCCGATGTGGCCACCCCCGCTGGCGAGGCGGGTGACAAGAAGGCCAAGAAGGCCAAGAAGGGCAAGGACGAGGCGGGCAGCGGCAGCGACGGCGAGGAGGGAGGCAGCGCCGAGGCGGCGGCGGCCGCCGCCCCCGCCAACCCGCTGGCGCTGGACAACTTTGCGCTGTCGGCGCCGGTGAAGAGCCTGCTGCGCGCCAAGGGCATCGAGGCGCTGTTTGACATCCAGGCCAGCTGCCTGCCGGCGGTGCTGGAGGGCAAGGACCTGGTGGGCCGCGCCCGCACCGGCTGCGGCAAGACCCTCGCCTTTGTGCTGCCCATTGTGGAGCGGGTGTGCGCGCTGACGGGCGGCGAGGGCGGCGGCGCGCGCCGTCCCTACGGCCGCGCCCCCTCCGTGGTGGTGCTGGCGCCCACGCGCGAGCTGGCCAAGCAGGTGGGCAGAGGGGTGGGGGCTGGGTTGTTTTGCCTCATTTGGACGGTTTGTGTGACAGGAGAGGCGGCGCAGCCGGCGGCTTCTCAGGGAGCCCCACACAAACGCCGACACAGCGGCTTGCCTCTTCTGCCCTCTCACCTTGCCTGCCCCGCTCCACTCACGCCCTCCAGGTGGCCAACGACTTTGAGTACTACGCCAAGGCCTTCAATATGACCACCGTGTGCCTGTACGGCGGCACGCAGTACGGCCCCCAGGTGTGGGCTGCAGCTGCATCAGGTCCTGCCAGCACATGAGCACTAGCGCTGCGCAGGGTTGGCTGCTTTGGGCGCTGCCGGGCTGCAGGCTTCCATCTTGAGAGCATGCACACAGCAGCGCGACCACTCTGCTGCAACCGAACCTGGGCTGCCCCAACCCGCCATCTGCAGGAGAGCATTTTGCGGCGGGGCGTGGATGTGGTGATTGGCACCCCCGGCCGCGTGAAGGACCACCTGGAGCGCGGCACCCTGGACCTCAGGTGCGGGCTGGCGGGCGGCTGATGCAGGGAGGGACCTGAATAGCAGCTGCTGAAGCACCAACAGCGTGCTGCACCCGCAGCTGCCTCCCGTGATCTCACGCTCTCGGCTCCTCAGACGCCCACTCGCCTCCCACCTGTCTCTCCGTCCAACCGCCGCACGGCTCCCCTCCTTCCCTCCCCACTGCCCCACGCAGCAAGCTCAAGTTCCGGGTGCTGGACGAGTGCGACGAGATGCTCAACATGGGCTTTGTGGACGACGTGGAGAAGATCCTGAACGCCGGCGTGGACACGGCGGCGGTGCAGACGCTGCTCTTTTCCGCCACCCTGCCCTCCTGGGTGCGCCAGGGTGGTTTTGGGGCGGGCCGCCGCGGTTGAACTGCTGATAGGTTTTTATTTACAGACAGCAGATGCTGTGGCAGCATTCTAGTTGGGCTGTGCTTGCGCCTTGCACCTAAAAACGCCCCATGGGCTCACTCGTTCGACAACACGCGCTGCCTCCCCCGCCTCCCCCTGCCCCCTGCCCCAGGTCAAGGACATCACCAAGCGCTTCCTCAAGCCCGGCTTCACCACTGTGGACCTGGTGGGCACCGACAAGATGAAGGTGCGGGCCTGGGGGAGGGGACGGGACGGGACGGGAGCGCCACTGTGACGTGCGCAGCTGGCCAGGCCTGCAGCCTGCTGCATCCTGGTAGCCGTATGGTGCGCTGGCTCGTGTTTGTTGTGTGGTTCTTCCCAGCGGCCTGCAAACCGACTGCCCACCACCCACTCACTGCGCAGGCGTCCACCAGCGTGCGCCACCTGCTGCTGCCCTGCCACTGGAGCCAGCGCAACACCATCGTGCCCGACCTGGTCAAGTGCTACGGTGCGCAGCCAGCAAGGGCGGTGCAGCGTGCAGGTGGCCAGCAGTGGTTGCATTGTTTGCATTGCGGCAAGGCAGCTGGTCATCACCGGCGTTCAGCCTGCAGTGCAGCCTGCACATCACAGCATCAAACTGACTCTCCTCCCTCCCTCCCTCCCCCCTGCAGGCGTGTGCGGCCGCACCATCATTTTCACGGAGACCAAGAACGACGCCAACGAGCTGGCGGGGGCGCTGTCGGAGATGATTGGGGCGCGTGCGCTGCACGGCGACATCCCCCAGAGCCAGCGCGAGGTGGGGGCTGCTGCTGCTGCTGGGCGGGCACCCGCCTTTGAGGGGTTTGGGTGGTCTGTGTGCTCCCATTGCTTGCTTGCCTGCCTGCGCTGCACACCCCACAAACGGCCCTTCGTTGGCAGAACTGCGCGCCCCACCGGTGGGTGCGGCCAGTTTTGAACGGGGGCCAGAGCCAATGCGATGCCCAATCTCCGGGGACGGGTAGAGGAAAACATGCACCGAGCCCTCGAATTGGCACCCACATCTCAAACGATGCACCGCTTTGCCACACCACCTGTGCATCTGCGGCTGCCCAGCCTTGCAGTCACCACCATGTGCTGTTCTCTGCACCCAGTGCTGCCCCCATCCCACCACTCACGCCTGTGCCCCCTCTCGCCGCGCTCCCCCCACCAGGTCACGCTGGCCGGCTTCCGCTCCGGCAAGTTCAACGTGCTGGTGGCCACTGACGTGGCTGCGCGCGGCCTGGACATCAGCGGCGTGGAGCTGGTGGTGCAGCTGGAGCCGCCCAAGGACCCAGAGGTGAGGGGGGCGGGGCGGGACAGGGCGGGGGTGCCGGCGGAAGAGGGCAGCAGTTTGGTTGGCTGCCAATGGTACGTGGCCGTGCAGTGGGAATGGACAGATATTGGTAGAACAAGAGGTGAACATTGATATCCATGCCTGCCTGCAACATGCATGCTCATGCTGTGTTATGAGCACCCACTCCTCAGCAACCCCGCCGCTCTTCTTCCCTGCCCCCCGCAGACGTACATCCACCGCAGCGGGCGCACGGGCCGTGCCGGCTCCACCGGCATCTCCATCACGCTGGTGGACCGCAAGAAGGAGGGGCTCATCCCTTACATCCAGGTGAGGAGATGTGGGTGGTTCTTGGCAAGCTGCCAGCAGCAAGAGCAGTGTGGGTTGGAGTTGGGCAGAGTTTGTTGGCTGGACTTGTTTCACTGGTCTGACATCTCAGGGCGCACTGCAGCTCACCACCTGCTCTCACCCCACCTGCCATCCCTGCAGACCAAGGCGGGCCTCAAGTTTGAGCGCGTGGGCGCGCCGCAGCCGGGCGACATGGCCCAGGTGCGCGCCTGGCTGGACAGTCAGTGCTGGGTGGGCTGTGCAGACACAGGAGCTCTTGCTGCATTCTGCTTGTGATGTCACAAGTTCGAATTTGCAGCAGGCCATTATAACATTGCATCAAAGCCCTACTGGGTTTGCAAGCTGCTTACTTACCGATGCTTGCCGGCGGCCCCCCACCCCTTTCCCCCCCAGGTGGCGGGCGAGCGGGCGCTCGAGTCGGTGACCGCGGTGGACGCCTCGGTGCTGCCCTTCTTCCGCGCCGCCGCACAGAAGCTGCTGGAGGTGCGCTGCTAGGCAGGGCTAAGCACAGCACTCCCTGCCAGCTGCCCAGCCGCATCGGTTGAACAGATGACTGGGGAAGCAGAGTCGGTGCCTTGTGTGCTGCCGGGCTTGCCAGCTGACCCTCCTGCGCCCCCCTGCTCCTGCCCCCTCCCCCTCTCCCCGCCAGACTGTGGGCAGTGCGGAGGACGCGCTGGCCATGGCGCTGGCCAAGCTGACGGGGCACGTGGAGATGCGGCCGCGCTCGCTGCTCACCGCGCACGAGGACTTCACCACACTGCAGTTTGTGAGCCCTTACACCGTGGAGAAGCCAGGACAGGTGAGGGGCGGGGAGGCGGGGGCCGCTGGAGGGACAGCAGTGGGCAAACCTGCACATAGGCAGCTTGAGCTTGCTGCGCAGCTCACTCCAACCCCCCACCCCATCCTCTCCCCCAGGTGTTTGGCTTCCTGCGCAAGCACATCCACGACGAGGCGACTGTGGAGGAGGCGAAGCGCGTGACGCTCACCGCCGACGGCCGCGGCGCCTGCTTCGACGTGCCCACCAACCTGGCCAAGGTGCGGAGGGGTGCAGCACTGTAGCCTGTGGGGTGCAGATGGCCTGCTGTTCACTGGCTCCCAGGCAGCGCAGCGGGGCATGGCCTGGCGGGAGGGGATAAGCCTTCGCGCCTGCCACCATCACCATCAAGTCACCCACCCAACCCACCCCAACCACTCCTGCAGGAGTTCCTGGCCAAGTGCGGCAAGCACGAGGGCAGCCGCGACATGGGCCACCTGCTGGCCCCTACCGCACTGCCGGAGCTGAAGGAGCGTGAGCAGCAGCAGTATGGCAGCGGCGGCTTTGGGGCCAGCCCCGGCCGCGGCTTTGGCGGCGGGCGCGGCGGCTACAGCGGCGGGCGCGGTGCCGGCGGCAGTGGCCGTGGCTCCTTCAGCGGCGGGCGGGGAGGCAGCAGCAGCGGCCGCGGCGGCAGGGGCTTTGGCGGCGGCAGGGGCGGCGGCCGGGGTTTCGGCGGCCGAGGACGGCAGTGAGATGCTCCCCATCGACACCGCAACCCGCTGCATTTGTATTGATCGCATGTACTGCTCCACACGTCTCCAATTCTTGTGCTGCTGACTCCTGCTCCCCTCACCAGCGCTGCATTTCGTTTTCGCAAGTCGGTCTGCAAAAGTTGTGCGTTACACAGAGCCGGGGGCGCTTGGTGCAGCGCGCCCGCTCAAAGGGCAGTGTCTGCCTGCCAACATTGCAGCTGGCAACAGGAAACGGCAAGGGGAGTGGCATGGGGCCGGCGGACAGAGGTTGAGCTACAGGCTGGGGGTGTACATTGCACAGCAAGGCAGGTTGAGCAGAAAATTGGGCAAGGGTTGGTTCGTGTGAGCGAGTGAAAGGAGGCAGGCAGAATGTGCGGTTGCGGGGTCAGTCAAGTCAGGGCAGCTGTCTAGTAGGGTCCAGGTTCTGCTCTAGTACAGTCGGTCGGCTTAGCTGGTCAGTAAGCCAGCCACACTCGCCGGCCCCAAATTCGGGGCAGGCAGTATCGGCCATGGGGCATGTCGTCGCAGACACGTCGGTCTCAGGGTGAAGGGGGCGCATTCGTTGTCGGGCATCAGCAGGGGGCAGGGCTGGGTGTGAGAACAAGGGGCGCAGGCTGGCCAATCAGCCAACCCAGCTGCGCATGGGTGCAGCCTTCCGCCGCTTCTTGCTCAAGCTGCCAATGTCCAAGCCGCTGCTGCACCGCGTGGCGTGCGAGACGTCCAGCTGCGAGGACAGCGCTGCTGTGGCCGCCACCGCTGCTGCCGCCACTGCCGCGTATGCCGGCGGCCGCTTGGTGGGCCTGCAGGCAGGGTGTTGGCAAAGAGAATGTCGACCCTGGGTCTGGCAGGGCAGCTGCCGGAAGCAGCAGCTGTCACCCAGCCAACTCTGTGCGTTTGACTGGCCCAAACATACCCCAACCAAGCTCACCGCATGGCTGTGAGGCGCTGCTGCTGCTGCGGCGGCTGGTGCTGCGGCGGGGCCGCCGCCATGGCCGCTGCCACTGCTGCGGAGGCCAGCATGCTGCTGCCGCCGCTGATGCAGGCTGCGCCGCCGGCCGCGCCCTTGGGCGTGTTGGGCCCCAGTCCAAACTCCACATCCACCTGCAGCATTGAGAAAGGGCAGGCAGGGCAAGTTAGTGACCAAGCAGCAGGCCAGAAAGTGCATGCTCTTCACAAAAGGTGACCACCCCAACTCAGCCCAGCCACCCCCACCAATGCATGCCAAGCAGACTTGCCTTGCAGCGCAGCGAGCAGTAGGTGCAGTCGTCGCGCAGCGGCTTCTGGCAGCCCAGGCAGGTGTGGGTGAAGGCCGGGCACTTCTGCTCCTTCTCGATGTTCTGCACATCAGTTGGCAGGGTACCAAGGTGAATGCATGGAGGCCCACATGGCTGCTGTCAGGCAGCACATTCCACCCAAACAGGGCGCAATGCGCCACTGTCAGCATTTACTTGCAGCCCCGCTTGCTGCCCCAGCGCACCTTGGGGTGTATGAGCACCGCGCGGCGCGAGTTGATGCAGTACGCCTGCACGCCGCTCACGTCGTACAGCGGCTGGATGTCGTCCACATGCACGCACGTCTGGTACCTGATGAGGGAGCCAGGGGAGGGTGTGCAGTGCAGCAGTTGAGTGTGCAGCAGGTCAACAGGGCAGCAGGCTGGCGGCGAGGCGACAGGAGGCGGGGCAGCTGGATGCCTGCACAGTACAACCATCCCTGCGCCCCACATGCAGGTGGCCCAGCCCACCCCGCCGCTCACATGTACTTGCGGATCTGGAAGACGCGGCCGGAGCAGCAGGCGGCATGGGCGGGCAGGCACAGCTTGCACATGCCCGTGCCCGCCATGTGGCTGCAGTCCAGGCAGTACTGGTTGTTCTCGTTGCGCTTCACGGTGCCGTTGCGCACCGTGCCGGGGTGGCAGCGGCAGCCGTGGTGCTCAAACAGCGCCACGTTGAACAGGCCCATCAGCCAGGGCTCGGGCACAGCGCCCGGCGCAGGCACCGCCGGCGCCGCGGTTGGCGCCGCCAGGAACGGCAGCGGCTGCGCGGGCAGCGCGTCTGGCAGCGGCAGCGGAGGGTGCAGCAGCTGCCCTCCCAGGTCCGGCAGCGGCAGGTGCTGCTGCAGCAGGTGCGCCAGCAGCGGCGCTGCGTCTGTGGCCAGCTGCGGCGGCGGCTGGTCCACTGCAGGCGGGCTCTCCACCACCGCCCCAGAGTCCTCCGACTCGCTGGGTCCGGCTGCCGAGGCCTGGTCATGCTTGGCTCTGCATGCAGTACGGTGTGAGCAGGGTGAGGTACTCAGCTCTGGAGCGACAGGGCTGGGGCCGGAGGCAGCGGCATGCGACGACAATGGCCGGTCGGCTGCCCGCAAGGCGCAGGGAGCGGCGGCAGTGTGCGCGGCACCACGACAACGGCGGCAAGCTGCCGGCTCACAGGGGGCTCTTCAGGCAGGGCTTCTTCACCAGGTCGGCCTCGTCGGCGCTGGAGGTGGGTGTGGCGTCATGGTGTGGCATCTGCGGCGGCGGGGCGGGCGGGGGTTGGGGCGAGCGAGCGTGGCTTGGTTTGAATTCGGGCGGGGGCGGCGCCCTCCCGCCGCCGCGGCGCCCTCACCAGTGCCGTCCCCCCGCCTTCCCGCCCTGCCAGGGCCCCCACCTGGTCGAATTGTGGGAAGGCGGCGGTTACGCCGGGGCCCAGGAGGCCGAAGGCGGCCCAGGCTTGCATGGTGTGGGCGCCAGGCGCTGCAGGGGCGCGCAGGGCCTGCGTGGGGGGCAGAATTGGGCATGGGCAGGCTGCTGGGGGCGATGGGGGCTGACGGGGAGGCCGCGAGCACGGAGCTGCTGCGGGCTGGCGGAGGAGTCGGGGCAGCGGTTGAGCCGCGTGGGCCCCAGGGCGCTCCCCCCGCCGCGATCGCACGCCCCTCACCTGGCGGGGTGACGGCTGGGCCCGGCGGGCTGCCTCGGGAGCGCCTGCGGGAGCGGTCGGGCAACACTGAGGTGTGTGCAGCTGGCTGTGGGAGCTGGCGCCACGCGGAGGAGCGCCCATTGGGGCCGGCAGGCCTGCCAGGGGCGGGGCGGCGCGGGGGAGGCGGCGCAGCCGCACCTGCAGCACTTGAAGTCGTTGGCAGGGGCGGGCGCTGCGGGAGCTGCTTTATCGCGCTGTGAGGGCTCCAATTGCCGTGAAACTGCTGTAGCGAGCGAGAATTGGGGGCACGGTCAAGGGCTACCGAGCAGCCGAATTCTGCATTGATGCATGGGCAGGTTTGATTGCGGCGACACAAGTCCGCGATCAGGGCTGCCTAAGAGCTTGTGATATCGCCGATCGTTGCGTGCACGCGCCAAGCAGCCCAGCCAGCCCAAGGTGGAGAGTGGCCGCTTTTTTGGGCCTTTGGCCGCCTAGCCTGGCCTGCTGTGGCATCCTATTAGCTGGATGAATCGAATTGAAGGCGATGTCGGCCTGCAATGGCCGTCCACGGCATGTCGCCGCTGCCGCTGGCGCAACGCACCCGAGGTCCCACCGGACATTCGCCGCACCCTGCCCCATGCCTTGCCAGCAGGTGCTGTGGAGCCTTCAGAAGCTTCAATTGCAGCGTGCTGGTGAGTCGTCAAGGGTGAGCCGCTGAGACCGCACCGCTTGGTGGGGCACACGGCAGCAAGACGCCTCGCCCTGCCATGCGCACTTGACTGGGCACGGGTCAGAGGCATGCCAGCCATGCATCGCGTATGCCTGGGCGGGAGACTGCAGCCATCCAGCCATGCGGCTGGCAGGCGTCAGGTAGCATCTCCATGCATGCCGACTCCTTGCTTGCTGCAAGTGCCGTTCACCTTTGCACTTTGGTTCACACGCATGGCCGCTCGCGTCTCCTCCGTCCCCTTTCTCACCTGAAACAGCAGGCATGAGTGCCCAGGTGCGCGCCTCCCACCTGCTGGTGAAGCACCGCGACAGCCGGAGGCCGTCCAGCTGGAAGGAGGCCACCGTGACGCGCAGCCCCGAGGAGGCGCTGGCCATGGTGCAGCAGGTGGGAGGCGTGGGTGCACTGCATGCGGCAGCAGGGTTGGCGAAGCAAGCTGTCATGGGATGCGGCAGCTGCGCCTGGATTTTACATGCATGCAATGGATGCATGCAGCAGTGTACATGGCGCTGCAGCCTCGCGGTGTGCATGCTTACGCTCATGCTCAACCCTGCTGCCGCCCTGTACCGCCTGCCGCGCCCTGCAGTTCCGGCAGCAGATTGCGGCATCCCCTGACGTGCCCGCCGCGTTTGCGGAGCTGGCGTCACGGGAGAGCCACTGCGGCTCCGCCCGCAGCGGCGGCGACCTGGGCTGGTTTGGGCGCGGGCAGATGCAGCAGCAGTTTGAGGATGTGGCCTTTGGCCTTCAGGTTGGCGAGCTGAGCGAGCCCTTCTTCTCGGGTACGTGGTCTGGGGCCTGAAGAGCAGAAAGCAGCTGCTGACCTTCGATCAGTCATGTGCTTGCGGGGGCGCAGCAGTGCGCAGCCATGCATTTGCTTTCATGCCGCTCTAGCAGCTACATGCTGCAGCGCCACTCCTTGGACGGTGCAGAGCGTGCCACGTCTGCTGCATGTGCCTCATCACCCCTGCACCGTGCAGACTCCGGCTGCCACATTGTTCTGCGGACCGCATGATGGCGATCAGGCCTGCCAGCACTGCGCAGCATCTGGACTTGGTCCAGGCTGGAGATCGCAGCATTCGGCAAGCGGTCAGCAGCGGGGCGACACCTGTTTCCCTGCGATACTGAATGTTTAGCAGCCCCACCTGTGACGCAACATACAAATAGCCCTGCAGATGCGGCTGGCCCACTGGGCAGCCGCTTGCATGTTGCGCAGATGCCATGCATGGGGCGTGCACTGAACGCTGACCGCCGCCGCCCACAAGTGGGCGCTCCGGGCTGGGCACCGCCCCACTCTCCAGCCATGGCGTCTCTGGTTGCTGCCACCGCTGCGTTCGCCCCTGTTGTGGCCCAGGCGGCCCAGCAGCGGGCCGCTGCCCGTCCTGCGGCCCGGCCGGCCGTGCAGGTGAGGCCGCGCGCCGCGAGCGGGCCTGCTCTGGTGGAATTGAGCCTCACGATGCTCTTATCGGTCGTTGTGATTGCAGAGGGCGAGCGTGCGGGCTCGTGTGGCGGCACCCGAGGCACCCGAGCGCGCGCCCGAGAGCCCTAGGGGCTTCCCGAGTGAGATGCCCGCTGCCGATGGCTCCGTGGTGCATGCCGGGGGCTGATGGCCGGCCGTTCAGCTGGCGGGAGCGTGGCCCAAGGGTGCCCACCATGGGGATGCCGCCCCCGCGCCTCCCTGCTGCAGTCCCCGCCCAGCAGCTGCCCGAGCTGATCACCAAGGAGACCGTGCGGGCGCTGGAGGTGCGGGCGGGCGGCTGGTGGTGCCGGCAGCGGGCGGCGCCGCACCTTGACTGGCTAAGTGCCGGTGGCGTGCTTGCTGTTTGCAATCCTCCTTGAATTGATTGGCTGGCCAGCGCACGGATGCTTGCAAGTGTGCAGCCTCGTGCCTGACGAATGGGCTGTATCCGTGCCGTTCCGGCTGTGGCAGGCCGAGCTGGACAACGGCGCAGCGATCGCCGCTCTGCGCCGCTTCAACGACAACCTGGCCGCGCTGCCCGCCGACTCCTGGGGTGCGCAGCCTGCCTGTGGAGGCAGCAGCAGGGGCTGCAGCGCCCCTGCTGAACTGGCAAGGCGCCTGCCTGTTGCAGCACATGTTGGCTGCTGCTGCCGCCGCCAGCACGTGCCGGGCCACCTGCTCACCGGTGCCGCTGCGCCCCTCCTGCCGCTGCAGAGGCCAAGCTGCGCCCGGTGATGCATGAGCTGGCGTACAACCTGGAGTCGTTCAACCCCGCCTTCACCGCGGTGCTGCTCAAGGTGCAGAGCACCATTGGCCTGTCCGACTACGTGCGCCGCGACCAGGTGCGGTTTGGGTGGCGGGGGTGTCGGGTGCGCAAGGGTGCAGATGCAGGCGGGCTGCGCTGGGCTGGGCTGGCAAAGTGACGTGTAAGACAGCTGAGCTGCTGCTGCACAGCATCGATGCAGCTGCTCCCGTCACCACTCCCGCAGGCGCTCAAGCACCTGATCCAGCCGCTGGCGGGCGAGTACGGCATGCACAACAACGAGCCCCAGGGTGCGCCAAACGGATGGGGCAGCATGGGGTCTTGTGCTTGCGCGGCTGTGAGGCTGTGGGGCCGGGTGCTGCCGCACCTCGGGGGCAGGGTGCTGCCGCAGTCACATGTGGGCAGGTGAAGCTCTGCGATGCCACCCCTCCTGCCTTCCATGCCCCACTGCTTACCCTGTACCATTGGTGCCCCCTCGTCCCCGCGTCCCCTGCGCAGCGCGCACGCACCGCGAGCTCTTCTCCATCTGGTACGCGGACCTGCTGAAGGAGCCGCTGGAGGACCTGCTGGCGGCCGCGCCCCGCCCCGCCGCCGCCGAGCGCTTCTTCCACCAGATGATGCGCGACATCAACGGCGCCTGCGAGGAGCCGGTGCAGCAGGTGCGGGGGGCATTGGGTGGGAGAGGGCTGCGGGTGGCAGGGGCTGGCGTGGGGGCAGGCGCTGTTGATCTGTAGGAAGGGAGAGCAGGGGGCGGCTGCCTGCTGTCCTGCCGTGCTGAGTGTAGGCTTGCAGTCGCAGCACATTAGGACAGACTCCGTTGCCCCTCTGGACCCCACCTCCTGCCGCAGGCCTGCTACGCCATGGGCTACAACCTGGCCATTGAGTACCTGGCCGACTACGAGAAGACGTGGATGCTGGACTCGTTCCGCGCGCTGAACCAGCGCGTGCTGGCGCCCGCGGGCCGCCCCCTCACCGAGTGGGTCTTCCTGGAGGTGAGGTGCTAGGGAGGAAGAGTGGGAAGTGGGGAGCCTGGTTGCGTGTGGGCCAGGCTTGAGGCGCCCAGTTTTTTGGTCCCTCCTGGCTGCTGCTTTTTGGCCGCTTCTCCCTCCCGCCAAATGCACAAACCTGCATCTCTGCCCCGCCAACCCCTACCTCAGGTGCACGCCGAGGGCGAGGCGGAGCACGCCGCCATCGGCCACGAGGCGGTGGTGTCATTTGTGCCGGCGGAGCAGGAGGCGGTGCTGCGGCGCGCCATCCAGGACCACGACCGCGACATGGCCGCCTTCTACAACCACCTGGCCGACCTGCTGCAGTGAGCGCCCTGCTGCCGGCTGCAGCGGCAGTCTCGCAGCCTCAGTCGGCCGCCTGCCGGGCGGCTCCCCCAAAACGCAGGCGCGCCTGTGGAGGGCCGCTTGGGCCCCCCCGGCGGCCTGTGCTTTGGGGCACTGCCCCTACCCCCGTCCCCTGACTCCACCCTATGCTTGCTCTCGCTCGCTCACTGATTCGTCCCCTCGTTCGTTGGCTCCCGGCGGCCAGTTTTTTGCATCCTGCCCAGCGCTGCTCACCATTACATGAGAGCTGGCAGCAGCCCTGATGCCCTGCCGCAACCCATCCCTGCCCTCGGCGCACTCTGTTGAACTTGCCGTGCGGCCACGCCCTGCTGGTGGCGCGGTTGGCCAATGTAAATTAACATGGAAGTGCAGTTCAGCAGGAATAACGAATCAGGAAGTGCGCATTGCAGTGCAGATAGAATACAGTCAGGAAGTTAGGTGCATTTCGTCACGAGGTCCCCATGTCAGCCGTACGTCAGCATTGTTGCTCACTGCTCCGCCATGGCCGCGCCAGGGGCGGCACTGCGCAGGTGCGCCACCTCCTTACGCAGCGCCGCCAGCTCCGCGGCGGACCGACGCCGCTCCGCCAGCACCATGCGCTGCACCAGCTGGCACGTGGCCAGCAGGGGCACCTGCGGGCGGGTGTGCAGAGGGGTGCAGCCAGGCTGAGTTCGAGTGCATGGATTGTGCCTCCCACCGCAAGTACTGTCCCAGCCAATCGGCCCCAGCTCGCCCCCTGGGCCCAGACAACCGCCCTCCACACCAGGCTTGCCTTAAGGTCCACGTCCTGCTTGGTCTTCTTGTTCAGCACGTAGCCCGGCTCGCGCATGAGGCCCAGGAACAGGCAGCTGCGGCAAGGGCGGGTGGCAGGCGAGGCAGAGTGTGTGCAGGTGTGCCAAACCAATGAGGGGATGCAAGGCTTTCCATAACCGCTGCCGCCCCGCTCTCCCTGCCCGCTCCCAGCCACCGCACACCTGTCCAGCGTGGAGTCGTCGGGCAGGTCCTCCAGCTCCAGCTCGCCGCCCTCGCTGTGGGCGTGCACGTCCATCCTGCACATCCAGGGGGAGGGTGACCCGAGGTTGTGATGCAGGCTGGTGGTCACCAAGCAAATGCATTCCTTGTGCTGCTCAGCCACACACCTGCTGTGTCGCCCTCTGCTAGGAACACCCACCACAGCTGCCCGGCTCACTTGAAGGTGCGCTGAAACTCCTCGTACTCGGCCAGCATCTCCAGGGACACGGGGCAGGAGCCGTCGCCGCCGCCCAGCCGCTGCTGGCGCACCGCTGCCGCGTCCACCTGTGGTGGGGGAGGGCAAGGGTGGCGTAGAATCGTGAACCATCAATTGATGGGCAGGAAATGTGAAGGTGAGCTGCACTGGGCTGGACAGTATGCCAAGCATTCCTGGCAACTAAACCTAGTCTGCTCAACCCTCTGCCCAGTCAAACTTTAAGAGGGCTCACCAGTCCGTAGTTGGAGAAGCCCACGCCGGAGCGCAGCACCACAAACTGCAAGGCAAGGCCAGCAGAGGCATGTTTTGGTGGGCAGCAGGGGAGGGCCTAAAGCGTGTATGCAGCTGACCAACACATGTAGCGGTGCCCACAAAAAGCCCTTGAAGCCAGCAACCCTTTGTCGCGCACCTTGCCGTTGCGTGTCTCGCTGAGGATGCACACCGCGGGGTGCTCCTCCCAGTCCACACTCTGCAGGGGTGCAGCAGGCCAGCAGAGCACGGTAAGTGGGCAGGGCAGGGTAAGTGAGCAGGGCAGGGTAAGTGAGCAGGGCATGAAGGTTGTAAAGTAACAACGCCAGCCAGGTCCCTAAGGGGATCCTTGTCCCAGCCCCTGCCAACCACTCCTGCAAATGCCGCACCATGCGCTCTGCCTCAGCGTCCATCTCGTCCTCCTCCTCGTCCTCTGCCGCAGGCGCGTCGGGCATAGTCTCGTCCTCACCCTCCTGGGATGCCTCCTGCACCTTCTTGCCTGCGGGGCAGGAAGGGCGGGGGCCAGAGGGAGCGAAGGCGTTGGCTAGCTGGGTGACGGGCTGGGGCCTGGCTGAGGCTGTGTGCATGTGCGTTCCTGTTAGCTAACCTAATTCCCCACAGCACTAGCCCACCTGCTGCGCCCTTGCCGCGCTTGCCGCCGCCACCGCCGGCAGAGGCCGCCTTGCGCTTCTTCTGGGGCTTGGGCGCAGGTGCTGCCTCGCCGCTGGCGGCGGCAGCAGCTGCCGGCGCCTCCTTCAGCTGCTTCTTCAGCTCCTGCAGGCGGCAGGCAAGAGGGCAGGAGGGGCAAGATGGGAAGCGGTGAGCACATGAGTAAGACTGGGGCGGATGCCTTTCTAATGAAAGAGTGGCAACCTCCGGCCCGTCTGCCCCATCACTCCAGAGCAGCCGCCCAGCAACTCACCTTGGCCTGGTCCAGGAAGGGCTGCTTGTCCTCCTCGCTCAGCGCGCCCCACTCGGCAGCCAGCAGCTTGGACCGCTCCGGCATGCCCGCCTGCGGGGGAGAGCAGGGAAGGAAGGCAAGGTCGATATTCACAGTTGAGCAAGTGCCAAGCATGCCAGGCCTACAGCCCAAGCTTGCACAGACCGCCAGCGGCTGCTCACCTTGGGGTTGGCCGCCTTCACGTCCGCCATGCGCGAGTCGCAGTACAGCTGGTACGCAGACTGCGCCACAGAGGGAGTGGGAGGCAGGGAGGCACGTTTGGCTCAACATTGTGTGCACAGCGGCATCCACACGCCAGTCAGCACCCCACTCCCAGCCCCATCGCTCCCAGCCTCCCTCCCACCTTGGCGCGGGGCTTCTTCTCGCGGGGAGGCAGCGGCCCTGCCGCCGCCATCTCCGCCTGGAAGCGCTCCTTGTCCGCCGCCGCCATGGCCTGGCAGGGTGGTGAGAGGGGGAGGGAGGCGGGCAGCAGGCAGAGGTGAGGGACGCTGAAAGGAAAAGCACTGTGCAGTTATTGTGCCTGCCAAGCACATGGCTGCCAAGCTCATTCCCCATGACCGCGCCTCTCAATGCCCTCAGCTTGCTGCACCAGCGCCTGCGCACCTCGTACTCCCGCTTGTCGTCTGCCGCCATCTCCTTCCACAGCTCGCCCAGCCGCTTGCTCATGCCCGCCATGTCCAGCTCGGGGTTGGCGGCTGCAGGCGGGAGGGAGCAGATTGCGAGGGTGGTTGTTGAAGTGTGCAGGCTTGGGAGTTGTGGGTGCTGTGCCCAAAACGCCTGGCAATTTAAGCCCCAGGCCGACCCTTCTTACTCACCCTTCACCTCGGCGCGCTTGGCCTGCGCAAAGAAGAAGTAGGCGTTGCAGGCGCGCTTGGGCGCCTTGGCGGCCGGCTCGCCGCTGCCCTCGCCATCTGCAGCTGCTGCAGGCTTGGCGGCCTTGGGCTTGCTGGCGGGCGCCTTGGGCTTGGAAGCAGCGGGCGCGGCGGCACCAGCAGCAGCAGCAGGCTTGGCGGCGGGCTTGGCCAGTCCCAGCTTCTTGGCGGCAGGCTTGGCGGCGGGCTTGGCGGGGGCAGCCTCCTTGGCCACTGCAGGGAGGAGGCAGCAGGAGCATGGGAGGGTGAAAAGAGGAGGAGATGCGCGCAGTGCACACCGCCTCAGTTGCAAGCATGAAATGTCGGGAGGCAAGTTTGCAACCTGACAGAAACCGTGGGTTGTACACCAGCCGCCTCCAAATTCAAACCCGCCAGCACCCACCTGGCTCCTCGGCAGCAGCCTCCACTGCGGGCTCCTCCTCGGTGGCGGGCTGGGCTGCCGGCTCCTCTGGTGCGGTGCGGCCCTGCAGGTGGAGGGCACATCATGTGATAGCAGCTATGATAGCAGCACAGTGGGTTGGCTCGTACTGCAATGAAGTGAGCTGTGCTCCTTGCACCAGCTGGGGCAGCCTGGTGCAGCACCCACGCACAGCACCCATCTCCTACCGGCCACCAGACTCACCTTGGCCGACTTCTTGGCCACGGACTGCAGGGAAGAGGCAGGACGGGGCCAGCAGCTGGTCGTCAACAGGTTGCAATGCACGCAGGAAGGGCCAACTGCGCCCCCAACCACAGGCGGCAGCCAGCACTCACCAGCATGGGCTTGCGCTTCAGCACCGGCAGCGCCTTCTTGGCGCTGGCGGGCTCGGCGGCAGGCTCGGGGGCGGGCTCGGCGGCAGCGGGAGGCTGCGAGGCGGGTGCCTCCTCAGCAGGCTGGGTGACGGCGATCTGGGTGGCGGCGGGCGCCTCCTCGGCGGGCTCGTCCTCGGTGGGCTGTGTCGCAGCAAGGGGCACCTCAGCAGGCAGCGCCTCCTCCGCCTCTGCGTCGGCGGCAGGCTCGTCCTCCACCTGCTGGGCAGTGGGCAGTGACAGGGAGGGGAGGGTGTGGGTGTGGGTGCTGGCAGAGACGATGTTGCTCTGCAGCGGTCGGGAGAGGTGGGTGCTGGCCAAGTTGCAACGGGTGCAGCCCACCTCTTCCATCAGCGCCTCCAGGGCAGCATCCACATCCTCATCAGCAGCCACGGGCTCCTGAGGAAGGGGTGGGCGGGGGAACAGTGTGGAGGAACTGAAGGTGCGGGCAAGGCAGCATTCAAACGCCGGCGGCGGTGGCGGCGGCGAGCGGCGGCGGTCTGAGCGGCGGCACCCAGGGCTCATCCGCAGCCTGTGCAGCGCTGCAGAGGCACGAGCACCGGCTGTAAAGAGCGGGGAGCCGGCAGGCAGCCGCAGGCCGCTCCAAGGCCGGCCGCACCTGCACCTCGGCCTCCAGGGCCGCCAGCTCCGCCTCCACGCTCTGGGACATGGCTGCCTGCGGCAGGAGGGGCGGGCAGCAGCGGGTCAGGGGCGGCCCAACAGCGGCGGCCGCCGGCACTGGTGGTCAGCGCCCACCTGCTTGGCTGCTTGGATCTGCTGCCTTGACACCCCAGTGATGGCCATGGGATGGCAGGAGGTGAGCAGAATAAGACAAGTGGGGAGCACAGGCTCACGGAGAGAGAAATGCGGCGGAGCCGCCCAGCAGGCGGTGCAGCGGCCGCATGGGGCTGTCTCGCCGGCCGCCCTGCCTGCTGGATCACAATTTATTGTTGTCGAATAACGATAGCAACAGCCGACATGGGTGCTGGCGGCGCTGGCGGCAAGGTGCGTAGGGGCTTCTCGGCCGCGGGGCCTCCAAAGTGTCGTGGGCGAGGTGCAGTGGCTTTAGAATTGCTGCTAGTGTGTATATACGTCTCGCATAGGACTGCTGGTGCTCTGTTCTGCCGGCGACTGACGCCTGCCGTCGCCCCAGGCGGCAGGATGGGGTAACCCCCCTCCAATCTCAGTAGGATCCTGCGAGAAAGTGATCCAAAGCCTGCAAAGCCACCCCTGTGCTTCGTTGGGGGTTGCAGGGTTTCCGCCGCCGCTGCCGCCTGTCGGCAGTGTCTGGATGCAATATTCTGTCTCTCCCTGCATTCTCCCTCTGCCCGCAGTACTTCCCTTTTGGAGGAGGAGGAGGCGGGGATGTCGAGAGCGGCCTGCTGTACCCGGGGCAGGACAGCCTGGATGCGGCGCTGCGGTGGGGGTTTGTGAAGAAGGGTGAGTGCTGTTGTGTGTCCGGTGTTAGGCCCGAGAAGCTGCCCTGGTGGCAGCGAACGGTGTGCAGCACAGGCATCTGCCTGGAGCCGAGGACCGCCCCGGTGGGCATTGAACATGCACTGAGGAGCCACGTGCAGTTTGCACAGCACAGCCCGCGCCCGGCACTGGCCACTGCTGAACTGTCCCCACGTTGCTGCTGCGCTCCCCGCCGCGTGCAGTGTACGGCATCATCGCCGCGCAGCTGCTGCTGACCACTCTTGTAGCCACGGTGGTCGTTGTCAACTCTGATGTGCGCCACTTCATGCTGGCCCACTGGGGCGTCCAGGTGAGCAAGTGCAGTGGAAGGGCAGGCTCCTGCCTGCTGCTGGTGCGCCTGCCGTCTGCCTGCTTTCTGCTGATGCTGCCTCATCAACAACATCAACCTGCCTCCCTCCTGGCAGATTGCGCTGCTGGTGGTGTCGATGCTGGGCCTCATCCCGCTCTACATCTGGCGGCACTCGCACCCTCACAACCTACTGCTGCTGGGCGTCTGGACCTGCCTCTTCTCGGGTGGGTGTGGGAGTGGGTACCACAGTGTGCTGCCTTCACGATGTTGTGCCGTGTGTGGCCCCTTCTCTCACAACCACTTCACCCACTATGTTGATCGCTCCTAATCTCCGCACCCTGCCTCTGTGCGCAGTCACTGTGGGCATGGCCGTCAGCTTCTACCAGCCCGTCATCATCCTGGAGGCCCTGCTCATCACCACAGCAGTTGTGCGTGCGGCGGGCTGCGGCTTAGTGTCGGAAGGGACGCTTGAAACCACTGTTGAAGGGAATTTTTGATCTCAATGCCTGTGCGCGTGCCGTTTGGGTCTGGGCGGTGCATCGCAGCACGCATGTCCACCCTGTGCCGCGTTGTGGTCGATGCCCATGTGCAGGTTCTGGGGCTGACGGCGTACGCGTTCCATGCCACCAAGCGAGGCGTGGACTTCTCGTTCATGGGTGAGCTGCGTGCTGCTGTTGGCTCCCACTCCTAGCAAGGCACACAAGGCCGTGGGTTGTTGCTGCATCAGCCCAGCAAACTTTGTCACACCATGTCGCCTCCCCCTGTTTCAGGTCCAATGCTGTGGGGCTGCCTGCTGGCCATGATTGTCTGGTCCGTCATCCAGCTCTTCTTCCCGCCTGGACCCATCGGCAGCACCATTTTTGCGCTGCTGGGAGCCTTCCTGTTCAGGTGACCAGTTCTTTCTTAGTGCAGGCCTGTCCATGTGCAATGAGACACCAAAGCAGCGGCATCACACAGCTGATCTCACTGTCCACCGCGTCCCTGCCGCCTCCACCTTGCAGTGCCTACCTGGTGGGTTGCGAGATGTGGTATGGACGGCCATCTACCTGCCTGCCTGCTTGCCTTGAGGCAGTGCAGGGCTTCCCAGCCACCTGCCAACCCTCCAGCCTGCTTGCCTGCCGTGTCATCCTGCCTGTCTGCCTGCTGGCACCTGCACTGGTCTCAAGTGCCTTCCACACAATCATGTGCAGGTCTTTGACACCCAGCTGCTCATCGCACGATTTGATTTGGACGATTATATCTGGGCTAGTGTCAATTTGTATCTGGACGGTGCGTCGGGTTTTGTGTCACGTGCGGCGATCTTGTGCAGCCGCTGTGCACACAAGTCTGCGTGCCACTGTCGCTTGCCGTGTGCTGACTCAACCCACCTGCCCACTTTCTGGTCCCACTGCCATCCTGACCACAGTTATCAACCTGTTCCTGTAAGTTGACCTGGCCAAGGGGCAAGGGCCTAGTCTTGTGTGCCGCACTGCACTCTGAGCAACCATGTCTTGCATACAGGCAGCTGTGTTCAATCTGCCTGATGTCTGCGCCCTGCTGTGCAGGTACGTCCTGCGGCTGCTGGGGGAGCAGCAGCGCAGCAACTAGACACGCAACCGTCCTAATCAGCTGGAGGCTGCCACATCCCTGCTCTACGCTCTTGTTTGCTCTCATTGGCCATGTGCGGGCGTCGGTTGTAACATTTGTTGGTAGCGGCAGCCTTCTGGAAGCCTCTTGTGATCGGCAATGGGCCGCATGTAAGGTGATCGGCAGTCATGTGTGAGAACAGGCTCAATGGGGCAGCAGGGTCTGTGAGGCCTGCGCGCCAACTCATGCTGGAGGGGGCGGCTGCATGGCATGCATGCAAAAGCGCCTGGCGGGGCCACAGGGCGGCCCGCAATGAGGGGTAACCTAACGGGGTGGGGGACCTAAGACCACGGGGAGATGGGAGGAAGACAACAAGCAGGAGATTGAAGCGGAGCAAAGCACAGAGGGGAGGTGCGGGGGCAAAAATACAGGGCGCAGGCGTGGGTGGGGAAGGGTGGGGCAGCGGCGGGCCGAGAGAGGTGTCGTCGACAGCACGCGCTCATGGGCTCGGCTGCTGCCGGCCCGCCGCACTAGCTGCCGCCTCACTCCTTCTTCTTCTGCGGCCGGTACACACCCACCACCACGGCGTGGTCGCGCTCATACGGCTCCAGCGTCACCTGCACACAGAGTGGGAAATTGGAGGGTCGGCAGGTTGGTCAAGAGCTGGGTGGGCAGGAGCAAGGGGTGGCCCTGGATGCATTTACAGCAGGTGCAGCTTCTGGCTGGAGCCCCAGCAGGCCTGTCAGAGTCATGGAAGAAGGGTCATGCGCGGCAGCCCTCTTAAACGCGCGTGCCCACGAGTGGGCGCGGCGGGGCAGGCATCCCGAAATGGTCAAGGGTCGTCATCCAGGCCAGCGGTGCAGAGCAGGCAGGGCAGGTGCAAGTGCGGTGCAGCAGAGAAAGGCAGCCAGCAGGCAAGCCAGTGTGGGAGTGCAACAGCAGTCAAAGAAGAATGCCAGCAGGAAAAATATATTAGGCAAAGGCGCTCGGTGCAGCAACCCACAGCAGCACAGAAGCAGCCCATGCCATGCGGCCCCACCTCCCTCCCTGCCTCCGCACCTGCTCCTTGGGTTTGAGCTGCTGCTCCTGCAGCTTCTTGACCTCGCGCGCAAACACGGCCTCGGGCGGCGCCGTGGAGTCGATGCACGACGCCTTGATGGAGATCACAAAGTTGCCGCCGTTCTTGAGGAAGTACTGGGAGTTGAGGCCCACGATACGCGCCTGCGCAGGGTGGAGGATGGGGCGGGAGGGGCGCGAGCTGAGAGAGCTGTACAGGCCGAAATGACCAGGCCGCACCTGCCATCAGGGCAGCATCCCAGCCCGCTGCGTTGCCGATTGACGGTTGGGAGCAAGGCCGCTGCCCCACCTGCCCTCCACCCTCCGTCCGGCGCACCTGGTCTGGCTGCGCCACGTCGGCGAACACGACGTCCACCATGGGCACCAGCATGCGGTACTTCTGGGGGTGCCGCGCGTCCTCGATGATGGGGATCACGTTGGGCCGCTTCTTGGCCATGTTCACCAGGTCACGGCCGCTGTAAAAGATGAGGACGCGGGACCAGGGTGGGGTGGGTGAGCGTAATCTGTGTGCTCGGGGGCGGGTAGCTGAGCGAGCGCAACCCCAGCAGCGGGCAGCATGATGGCGATGCCGTGCCTCGTTGCCTCGTTGTTGTGGGCTCGTTTTTAGAAGCCCACCCAGCGTACTACCCAGTGCTTAATACCCAGCCTGCCTCCCAAGGCCCCAGCCATGCGCGCCTGCGGTGCGAGAACTCCACGGCGTACACGGAGCCCTCGGGGCCCACCACGTCGCTCACGTGGCTCACCGACGTGCCGCTGGCGCCGCCCAGGTACAGCACCTGGGGCAAGCAGGAGGCAAGGCGGCGGCACGGCTCAGCAGAGCGGTAGCAGGGCTCAGCGGAACAGCCCCAGAGAGCATATTGCGAAGGGCAGCAGCTTCTGAAAAACTACTCTAAGCAGGGGCGGCCCATTGTGCTAGCTGGCCTGGCTCCTCCCCGACGCCCGCACCTTGGCGCCCGGCTTGATGTGGATGTTGTCCACACCCGCCAGCACCGCCGCTGCCAGCTTGGAGCGGAAGGGGTTCCACACGCGGTACTCAATCTTGTCGCCGCCCTCCTGCTTGGGTGCGAGGGGTGCAGGACCGCAAGTCAGGCGGCAGGCGTGCGATAAGCAGCGCATGCATGCATGCATGCGAGCTGGCCTGCTGCCGCAGCCTGGCTGAGGATGTATGGATGCACAGCCCCAATGAATTCTGTGGCATGCAGAATATAGCAGCCCGCTGCCAACATGCATGCATGTCATGTGACCGCCCCCGCCCGCACCTGCTCCACGCTGATGCGCTTCTCGCCGTACACGCTCTCGCCGGGCACCATGTTGCGGGTGACCAGGGCATCCTCCTTGCCGCGGGCAATGAACACACCCGCGTGGCGATGCTGCTCCACTACCACCTTGGCGCCGCCCTTCATGCCGCCGCGGCCACCGCGCCCGCCGCGGCCACCGCCCCGGCCGCCGCCGCGGCCGCCACCACGGCCGCCGCCGAAACGGCCGCCGCCGCGGCCACCCTTGTCCACACCACCACGGCCACCAAAGCGGCCACCACCGCCACGGCCTGCAAGGAGGGTAAGGAATGCGCAGCAGGCGCGAGTGAGCAAAGGCGGAGGGCTGCGGCAACAAGGGGCCGGCAGCGGCGGCGGCGGGGGCCTTGTGTCTCGTCCGCCCGCCCCGCGCCTGCTACCGCGCAGACTCGACATCCGGCCACCCGTGGGCGTGCCAACGGTGCGCCTGGGTGCCGCAGCGCTGCATGCCATGCTTCTGCATGAGCTGCTCCTCCCCAGGCTCACCGCCGCCCCTGCCGCCGCCACCACGGCCACCGCCGCGGCCTCCGCCGCGCGCTCCGAAGGCCATCTTCCGGTGCTGCTGCCGCCGCTTCTGTAGGGGGCGAGGGGAGCTGCGAGAGGCGCTCCTTCTGTCCCGCTGGGCTACTCGACAGCCGTAATCAACACCGATTAAGGCTGGGCACCGCCGATGGAGCTGCATGCATGTCCCGGCGGCCATGCAAGCGCGCGCTCGGCCCCATGAACAGCCAGCTC
>VFQQ010001934.1_pt1 | contig 25992 bp, 44 predicted proteins | sample 3512341 | NCBI WGS metagenome assembly VFQQ01 (sample SAMN10412373, study PRJNA504923) | tailings metagenome | isolation source: Relicate 2 Philex TSF1 revegetated site | place: Philippines: Tuba, Benguet | collected 2017-08-29 | reverse complement strand
AAACCCACAGGCCTTTCGGCCGGCACCCTTGCCCAACTCTGCCCACCCACGCGGGTTGCTTCCGTTTCCCTGCCGACCCAACTTCGGCTGTAGCGCAGCGGGAGTCGGAGCGGCAGCTTGAACACACTGAACCATGGCGGGAGTCGCGCTCGGAGGCCTCTTGGCGTGCTGCAGCTGCTCGCAGGTGACTGCAGTGGCAAATGCAGCTGCACCAGAGCGCCCGGTAGTGCCACGGCACCGCACCGCCCGCCTGCCGCCACGCGCCGCCGCCGCCACAGCCTGCCTGCTGCGCGGCAGCAGGCTGGCGCCGCAGCTCCAGCAGCCATGGCAGCCCCTGGCACGGCCAGCACAACGAAGGCAGCAGCACGCACAGCCACCGCAAGCGCTGGCACTGCCCGAAGCGCTCGCAGTGCTGGAGGCGTCGCCGGCGCGGGATTTTGCGGCGGCGGCGTTTGCGGTGGCTGGCAGCGTGGCGCTCATCAAGTTCTTCGACACCTTAGAGCGCCTTGGCTTTATCGACAAGGTGAGGGGGACATCGTTGTGCAGTCGCAGGAGGCAGTTCGTTGCAACCCACTGCACATCTGGCTGTATGGCTGGCTGCCCACTAATCGCCCGGCCGCCGCTGTTACGGTCGAGTTCAGCTGTCTTGCAAGCTGCGCTGATTTAGAAGCCCTGCCAATGCTCAACGCAACACATTGCGGCTAATCAGCACACCCGCCTGCCCGCTACAGAAGCTGTCCCGAAAGCTGGTGCACACACTAGCTGGTCCCGGCTTCCTGGCCTGCTGGCCGCTGTTCGGCAGCGCGCCCTACTCCCGCTTCATCGCCAGTGAGTGGGGCTTGTAGATTGTGCTGCAGCGGATGGTGTTGCACTGATGCACCTTTGCCAGCAGCATGAAGCTGCCGCCGCTGCCGCAATTTGCTGCGGCTGCCCGCTAGTGTGTGTAAAAAGCGCTGCCGCCGCTGCAGCAATTTGCTGCGGCTGCCCGCTAGTGTGTGTAAAAAGCGCTGCCGCACGTTGCCCCACCCTTCACTGCCCACCCTCCTCTCGGCCCCCTGGACTTTCCCCGCCACATGCAGCTGTGGTGCCCGCCCTGAATGGCGTGCGCCTGCTGCTCATCGGCAACGGGATCGTGAAGGATGAGCGGGCGGTGATGGCCATGAGCCGCAGTGGCGACCCCGCGGAGCTGCTTCGGTGAGCTACAAACCGTGTTGCAGCCTGCCTTCTTGCTGTTGCATGTTGCATTAGTCATTGGCCACAACGGAGACCCCGCTGAGCTGCTGCGGTGCGGTAAGCTATGCCATGGTAGCCATAGAATGCCATTGAACGTTGGTTGCATTCACAACCAGCCGTAGCGGCGACCGCGTGAATGGAGGTGCTGTCACGGGTGGCTGCTGACTGCCGCCGCTTCCCTGCCTCGTGTCCCTCCCGCCGCGGTTTCTGTCCACCAGCAAACACACCGTGGCCTGAGCCCCAAGTGCTGCCTCGCACCCAACCGTATGCAGGGGCCCGCTGTACTACGTCATTGTGCTGATGGCGGTGACCAGCCTGTACTGGCGCGGCTCGCCCGTGGGCCTCATTGTCGCCTCCCTCATGTGCGGCGGAGACGGTGAGTGGCGAGCATCAATGAACAACAAGCTCAGCGCTGCTACTCAAGACCAACGCCTGGATGCTGCCCCCAACTACGGCTTGGTGTATTGTTTCGATGGCTGCTGCACCCAGCCTAGTTGTAGAGACACCCACATCTCTGTTGCCAACCTACCCGGTCCATCCCTGCCTACAGGCCTGGCGGACATTGTGGGGCGGCGCTTTGGCAAGGGCAACCCGCTGCCTTGGAACCCAGAAAAGAGCTGGGCGGGCAGCACGGCCATGTTCCTGGGTGCGCATCTCAGCCTGCTTTTGACTGCATACTGCATGCTGGCATGCCAGCAAACCTTGCATGATCGCATCGCCTCCCAGGCTACGCTGCTGGTGGCATGGCCCTTGCTGCGTCCGGCTCATCGGCCCTCCTATACCAACCCCCCCTTGTTTTGCCCCGCAGGCGGGCTGGGCATGTCCCTCGGCCTCATCACCCTCTTCAGCTCGCTGGGCTACTTTGAGTGCGACATGCCGGGCATGGCGCTGACGGGTGAGACGCTGCTCAGCTCCGCAGCTTGCAGCTGCAACCTGCGGGAGCATTGCAACAGCTTGGACGCAAAATGCATCCAGCCAGCCCCTGCGCACCATGTGTTGTTTTTGCGCAGTTGCGATGCCCCGCCCCGCTGACACAACAGCCTGCATAATTTCAGGGGCAGCCTCTTGCTCACCTCACCGCCTGCTCGATTCACCCTCTCCGCCTGCCCCCTCGCAGTTGCGGCCATTTCGCTGGTGGCCACGGGTGTCGAGTCCCTGCCTGTGAACCAATCCATCGATGACAACCTGTCGGTGCCGGGAGTGGCCGCCTTTCTGGGCATCATGTTCCTGCAGGCGAGTGGTAGTTTGCCCGCCCAAGTCGGGGGGTTTTAGGGGGTGGAAGAGAGCAATGCCGCCGGCGCCGGGGACTTCATGCTGGCCCCTGCGGCACACCAGCAGTCCAGTGATGAACAGCACAGTGATAGGCAGACCCCACTGGTGTCCCGCCCCTTGTGCAGGTGGCCGCGCTGGCGCTGTGACCTGTCCACCCACCCAACCGTCCGAAACAAACCGTAACCGGCTTTGCGGCGCCCCGCAATTTTGACGCCCGCACCCAAGAGAGCAGCCTGAGCCAGAGCAGCACCACGTCAATTAATCACCTATGAACACCCCCCCGAGAGGCGGGCCACATTACCCTGCCGCCAATTTTCTGTTCCGGAACTCCCTTGTGTGTATACGTTTTTATATGTCCGTCTTGCATGTTAGCTCTCCGCTCCTCTGTCCTGCATCTGGCTTGTAACACTTACTTCTGCCACCTGGCTGCTGTTGGCACATCGCTCAGTGTGGCTGCCGTGTTGATTGGGCAGCAGCAGCTGCAGGCATTGCAGAAGTGAGAAGCGCCAATCATGTATTAGTGATAAAATATGGGTTTTCGTTGCGTTTGGGAGAGTGAGGGAGGAGCAGCAGCTGAAAATGAGGGGATGGGAATGGGCAAAGCTTGCTGGGCGGCGCACGCTGCGCCTGCACTGGAGCTGCGGCGCGCCGCGGCGCGGCGGGCACCGGCCTGCCGTCCAATGCGGCGCCTCGGCATCCACGTAAAACATCCTGCGACTTTGGGGCAATCTCGCAAGCCTGTTGCGCGCAGAGGTGAGCGCGGGCAGCCCCGAGCAATGGCCGCCGCCGCAGCCGCATGTGGCCCCGCAGCGCCTCTGGCTTCGTGGGTCGGTCATGCATCGTCGATCCAAGGTCTTGCAGCAACCGGGCAGGCGGGCAATCGCGCTCCGAGCACCGGGTCCTCTGCCCAACCACCGCAGCTTCCCCCGTCCCTGGCTGCAGTGCGGCTGCGCCTCGGTTGCGACGCGCAATCGGGATCAGGAAGCAGCGGTTATACTGCATCGGCCGCTAGGGCAGCAGGGCGGCGGCCAGCGGCGGCGAGTGGCGCCAGCGGCGGGACCCTCATCCAGCCCCCTGTGCAGAGCCCCGCTGCCCCTGAGCCATGGCACCCGCAATGTCATGCTGGGCCGCCCTGGCGCTGGCGGCCTGCCTGGCAGCAGCGGCGCTGGCGCCCGCACGAGCTGCCCTGAAATACGATGGCAACACCGACGCCTATGGCGGCACACTGCTCACCCCGACAAAGGGCACCATTGACGGGCGCAACTATTACTTTGAGATCCCGCACGACCCAGTGGGGGTGCTGTTCATGGCGCACGGCTGCGTGCACGATGCAGCAGACTTCTGGCCCGCCTCTTCCGCCTGCCCCGAGTGCTCCGGTGCGGCTTGTGGGGCCCCCAATGATGGCTGCTGGGGCCGGGCGGTCTGTGCGGCTGGGGGCCCCTAGTTGAATGCGGATACATGTTGCAGCATGCTGGGTAGATGCCTTGAGTCCAGCAGAGCGGTGTTTACACTGCGGATGCTGCTGCAGGCATGGCCATCATCCTCGTGTGGTTGCCTGCCTGGTGCCCCCGTTTCCCTCCTGCTGCAGACTTACCGGACGAGGTCAGAAGCAGGCACCCCCTGTTGCTTGCATATGCTGCTACGTCTCACCTCTCTATTCCCTGCCACTCCAGGCCTGCCCGAGGAGGTCAGCCACACCAAGCAGGCGCTGGCACGCGGCTATGCTGTCATCGCTGTGGATTCAAAAGACCGCCGCTGGGACAGCCGCTGCTACTCGTGAGCTGCACTTCTTTCTGTCCTGCCCTCACGCATCCGTGATTTATGCTGCTTGCTTTCGTGTCCCAGCGGATAGGGACAGCTGCTAGTCGTGTCGTTGGTCATGCCATGTCATTCTTGATTTTGCTGCTGTCTGATTTCCTGTCCTGGGCAGCAAACAGAAGCGGCTGCTGCTACTTTTCAGCCGAGTTTTGCCGCAACCGGCTCGCCCCCCTGCTGCTGCCTGCTGCTGCAGCTGTTCAGTGGCGTAATATCTCTGTTGATTTGCCTCCAACTATCCCATGCAGCTACGAAAAGGACCGGTGGGGCGTCAAGGCCATCCTGGAGTCTTGGCTGGTCACCCAGAAGCTGACCGCGCTGCCCGTCTTTGCGCTGGGCGTGTCGGCGGGCGCCTCCTTTGTGCTCAAGCTGCCCAAGGTGACGCGCATCAATGGAGTCATCTCAGGTGCGGCGTGCTGATTCATGTGTACCTGGTTTGCAGTGTTCGGAATGCAATGTCGTGATGTGCAGTGCGGCTTGCTTGGTCAGGCGCAGCTGGCTTGTGGTCAGCCGCACCTGCCTGCCAGACACAACTTGCACCTGGTTTGCTGGTTCTGCTGCAGAGGTGCTGGGCGTGCCTGAAGCACCTCCACATTCTTGCCTGCTTGCATTTGCGGACAGTTGCTACAATGTTTCTTTACCCAAGATCTGCCGCAGAGGTGCTCGGCGTGCCGGAAGAGGACTTCCACACAGCCGTGGACCTGGGTGACACCTACCCACCCACCGTGTTTGTGGACATGCTGCGCGATGCTAGTGAGTACATTCCGTTTGAGTTAGAGGCTAATCAGTGGCCATGCTGCGGTTCGAGGCTGGCGGCTGCCGCTCGCAGGCCGTGTTCGTCTATCCTGTCCTGCTCTCGCCTTGTGGCTCCGCCACCACGCTGTGCTAGAATGCTGGCGACCCAGCACAATGCCGCTCTGTTGTGCCCCTTGAGCTGCAGAGATGACGGCCAAGATTGCCGAGAGCGTGGCGGTGCTGCGCTCCGTCAATGTCTCGGTGGCCCGCATTCCGGTAAGCGCTCTGGTTTGCATGGATGCTGGCAGTGTCTAGTGTCGGCAGCAGCATGCGGCACCCTGCACTCAATCTGCTCCGCTCGCACCCCGGTGAGGCTGCCAGACAGGCAGCCGTCTGGATTCGGCAGTGGTGGCCAACAAACCTTTTTGGAGTTGGCGCAATGCCGGGCGCTTTGCCGCCCGCCTGAGGCAGGCCGTGCCGCCGTCCTCTTACTCCACACTCAAAGTTTCACACCCAGTGGCGTTAAAACCGTGCACCTGCCGGCTGCCTCCGCTGCTTACCTTGCCAGGTGGACCCCCGCCCCGTGCCGCCCACCTTTTTCTCCGACCGCTCCGAAGCCATTGCTCCCGAGCTGTCCCTCCGCCTGGTGGCCGGCCTGCGCAAGATCGGCATGCTGGACGCACAGGGCTATGTGACTGCTGATCCGCGCTACACCACACAGGCACGTGCTAAGCTGTCGAACAACCTGTGTTCATTGTGCATACGACTGCTGCGGAGTGGCAGTGGGTCTAACTCAGGACTGAGGATGCCGCCGCCACAGCCTCCACAGGGACGTGATGTCCTACGTCCCCCCACCCACCGCCCTGCAGCCGTGGAAGCAGCAGCTGGCGCAGCTGGTGCCGGAGCTGAGCCTGGAGACAAAGGCGCACGAAGGGCCCGCCCCAAAGGCAGCCATCATTGGGGGTAAGCCGAGCAGGGCACGTGTCCTGCTCCACAAGTGTGTTCAGCCTGCGGCGGGCACATGCCTGCTTCACAAGTTTGTTCAGCCTACAAGGGGACCATTGCCTGCCTCACAAGGTGCGCAAGGTTGGTGCACGCTGTGGCCGAGCGCTGCAACGATTTCTTAAGCCCTGCACCCCTGCACAGGTTGCTAACCCGCAGCTGTGCCTGCGCCCTTAGCCGAGCTGGCCCTGCGTTTTGGTGCCGCCAATGCATCCCCCCTGCCCACATCGCCTCCTTGCAGAGCAAATGAACCTGGCGTTTGCGCAGCACGAGATCATCAGCGACCACTTGACCGCCTGCCTGGCCTGGTGAGGCTGCCTATTGTGAGCAGCAGCTGGAATGGCATAGGCGGGTTGCAGCAGCTGGTGTGCAGTGGCTGGTATGGGGCAGCTGGTGCACGATGGCGAGTCAAGATGTGGGTAGCAAGCGGGTGGAAGGGCAGGTCAGCCAGCTGGGCAGGGAAGGAAACCCTCGCAACTTGAAAGGCCTCCTCTGATCGCTCTCTCCGCCGCTGCCATTGCTGTGCAGGCTGGAGGCGCAAGGCCAAGTGCCCATCGAGCGGTTTGAGCTGGCACTGCAGGTGAGCTGCGTGGTGCGCTTGATTGCTGCGGCTGGTGCCATCGCCGCTGTCCCCGCCGCCACTGCCGCCGCCACCACTGCTGCTGCTGTGGGCTTGCGTGCATCCTGAGAAGAGGCTCCAAGCGGTTAGCGAATCCAAACCAGCCCACCACGAATGCATTGTCCAACCGATCAAGTCTCGCCTGGTGGACCTGCAAGCGCGGCGGCAGGACGCGCCCCCGCTGCTCTCCGATGCTGCGCAGCAGGCGGCTTCCAAGCAGGTATGCCTGTGCGTTCGCACGGTAATGTGTCGCATTGTTCTGCGCCACCGCTGGACAGATCACTTGCTACAGTCAGGTCTGCCGCTGTTGGCAGGTGGCAGGACACATGCGTCAGTCGGGGAACACTGCCATGAACGGTCACTGAGATGTGTCCCGTCCTACGTGCCCCGTGCCCCCTCATCCTCCTCTCCCGCTGCAGGTGCTGCAGCAGCTGGCTGTCACGCTGCCGACCGAGAAGGACAGCTGGGGCTCGATGTACGCCGCTTATGTGACTTGGCTAGAGGCATACCCGCAGGTGGGTGTGGTATGAGCTGTCCAGTGCCCAAGTGGTCGGCCCTGTGCACCTGGCGGGCGTGTTTGCTCTGCGCAGCACATGCCCACTTGCCGGCTGCCCGCCAACTTTGTGCTATTCATTGTCGATGCATCAACTGGCCTAGAGGCTGCAGAATGCCTGTGTGCCATGATGTGCAGGCTTGCTGCTGCTGCCGCTGCTGCTGCTGCCGCCGCTGCTGCTGCCGCCGCTGCTGCTGCCGCCGCTGCTGCTGCCCGGGCTCCTTGCACATTCCACTTCTTGCTACCCTCGCGCATTCCACTTCTTGCTACCCTGTCACGTTGCTCTCGACCTGCCCTGCCCCCTGGTGCTGCAGTTCCCGATCACCTTCCCTCAGTGGCAGGACTTGGGTTCCGCTGGCATGCGGCCCATTCGAGACAAGCAGAATGCGACCGCAGCAGCGCAGCAGCCAGCTGGGGCGCAGCAGCCTGTTGCGGCGCAGCTGCCCAGTGCACAGCCGCAGCCCACGGCAGCTCAGCCCGGCGCCGTCAGCACGGCTGCCCAGGCTGCTCCTGCCAAAACCGCCGGTGCCACACCGGCTGCTGCTGCTAAACCAGCAGCTGCCAACACCAGCAGCTCAAGTGCAGCCAACAAGACAGCTGCAGCTGGTGCGGCAAGCACGGTGACCCCCACTGGTGCAGTTAAGGCCAAAAGCGTGGCTGTTGGTACGATTGGCAGGGCAGCACCCAGCCCCAGCCCAGCAGCCAGTCCCAGCCCCAGCCCAGCAGTATCCCCTGCGCCGGCGGCAGATGCCGCACTTGCCGAGCACCAGCGCCAAATTGAGTCGGCAGCCGCCGAGGCAGCAGCTTTCCAGCAGGAGGCGGCTCGCCAGCAGGCGGAGGCTGTGGCGCAGCTGCAGGCCGAGGCCAAGCGGCTCGAGCAGGTGGCGGCGCAGCAGGCCCAGCAGGCCGCTGCAAGCGCCGGGGCGGCATAGCGCGCGCAGCCCAGCGCTGCGCAACCCAGATTTGTCGTGATTCTACCCTGTTCCTCCTACACTCCATACACCCAAGATCCCCTGTTCATTCACCTTGTGACGGGCGCTTGCCGCCGCTGCTGGCTCCGGATCCCGTTCACCTGCCTTGCCCTGCTTAATACCCTTCTGCACAGTGCTTGCTCGCTTCGCACTTGCTTGCGCTGCAAAGCTCAGAACCCCTCAAGCTGACATTCAATGGCAGCTGATATAACGCAGCAAGCTGAGGCTCTGAAGGTGTCAGTTGTGGTAGGCTTGGCGAGGGGGACGGGCAACACTGGGCAATGGGTGGCAGCGTCGCGCCGCAAGCTGGTCCGTGGGGGTATGTGCTCCTGCCTGGCGAAAAGCAAGCCACACAAGCAGTGAAGATGCTGGTTTGCACGCAGACCCGACCTGGGCCAGGGAAGAGCAGGGTAACGACGGCTTGCTGCCCGCTCGCAGGCAGCCTCAGACTCGCCGCAAGCACGGGTGGCCGGCAGTGCAGGCACCCGCACTGCACGGCCCAGGCAGGCTGAGGCGCCTCAGTGGGACCTACACCCACTGAACACTTGCTAAACGTTCTTTGCGAGCGGCCACAAGGTGAGAGGACGGGCAGGGGTGACTGGCCCGTGTTGCCCCAGCAGCCGGCAGCGGTATCCAGGTGGCGGCGACGGTGCCTGCAAAGGGGTGTGGAAGAGCCCCGCGGCCGTGCTTCCACACTGTCCCCTGACATCGCCCAGCTGCCTTCATAACAGCCTCAGATGTGGGATGCGGGCGCGGAAACGCGCAAGGGGTACATCCCTGCGGCGGGATGCGGAAGCTGGATTCTGTGGCTGGCATGCGCAGCAGGCAGGTATAAGGGGCATGCGACCCCTCAATCCCGCGCACGGTTTCCACCTTTCAGAACCCAAAAACATGCCCAACCAAGATCGAGGGGGCCTTGGCCTGCGGGCCGGCCTAGTGGCTTGTGTCCTCCTGCACACACTCACTTTGCCCCTCACCCTGACGACCCTCGCGTCCCAGCGGCGCCTGGCCACCTCGCTTCAGACTTCAGAGGCTCACTTTCCTGAGACGCGCAGCCGCCACGGCCGCCGCCTGCAAGAGGTGTGGCTGCTGCCGCCGCCCGCGCCGTCCCCCCGCCGCGATTCTACCACACACGGCTGTTGGCCTGTCGCTGCAGCTAGATACCTCCCTGTGCCTGCTGGCTGCTTGGATGTGCGAGTGACGCTGCCAAACCCTGTGGATGCTGCAGGATGGAGGCGCTGGCGGCATGCGGGCGCGCCAGCACAGCCTGAGCGGGGTGAGCTGCCGCTGCTGGCGATGCTGCATGCGCCATACAACTGCTGCTGGGGGCAGCCGGGCGGCTGGGATGCTCCGCGTGCAGCGTCGCCAGTCCAGCCAAGACCTGCATGCACCTATGGTTCTGGCGCTTGAATAGCTAGGGTGTCTCCATACCACCGCCGCTCTGCCGCCACCCGCCAAAGGCCCTGCCGTCCTCACCAGCCCCGGCCCACCCCCCTGTGTATGCAGTCTGAGCTCATTGGTGACCGAGGAGAGCTGCAGGTGGGTTGTGGCAGGCAGTGCCGTGCGCTGTGGGCTGGCCAGTTGGAGGTTTGTTCCCTGGGCGGAACGGCGGGATACCGGCCGGCTGCACCGATGCACCACACACATGTGATGCCACCCAGCTCACCCTTGGTTCCCTCTGCTCCACTCCTTCACTGCAGGTCCTCGTGCAAGATGCCATGGCCGCCGGGCCCGACTCGCCGCACGCCCGTCGCTTGCAAGGTATTCTGGACACCCTGGGCATCGGCCTGTCCGACATCCTGGGCTTGCTGGGACTGACCCAAGGCCAGCTGGACATCCTCAAGCTCCTGACTGGCGTGCTGAACGTGGTTGGCGGCGTCCTGCAAGTGGATGGTGGCTTGAAGGTGGGCTAGCGGTTGTCCACTTGCCAGGTGTCCCGACATTCACTTGTCGTTCCTATGACGCGGGCAGCCTTGCATGGCTGCACCCCTAGTAGGGCCTGACCTGGCTGTCACTAACTTGCCGGTCCGTGCGGCTCGCCTCCCACGCAGGTGCTCAACGGGCTGACCAACCTCACTAACGGGCTGAGCGTGACCGGCAACGCCGCCCTGGGCAACGGCCTGAGCGTGCTGGGCTTCACCAACCTGGCCGATATCAACATCACGGGCCTGACCAACCTGAAGGGCCTGACCTCGGACGGCCCTGTATCCCTGCTCGGCAACACAGAAGTGAACGTCCTCACAGCCAGCGGCGACAGCACCTTTGTCAACCTGGAGGCCACCGGCGACACCACGCTGAACAACCTGGAGGTGACCGGCACCACGCAGCTCAACTCCCTGACCGTCACCGGCACCACCAACCTGGGCAAAGTGAGCGGCGGCGCCGGCTGGGTAATCGCAATGCCCTGCAATGCCGCCGCCACTGATTGGCTTGCGAGCAAGGCTTGCGCTCTGCATTGGCCCAGCTCCTGCGAGTCGCCAGCCTGGCTACCAGTCCGGATCCTACCCGCTCTGATCCTAACATTACTCCACCTACCCTTCTGCCTACCCTCTGCAGACGGTGATCAGCTACAACGCCAATGAGCCCGCTCTGACCGTCTCCAACAGTGAGTGGGCCCGGGCAGGCCACCTCTGCTGCCACTGCTGCTGCTGCCATTGCCCATGCTGTGCAGCTGCAAGTCACCAAGCAGCCACCGCGTCACTTGCGCTATCAACGCACTTGCACCCACACGACTTGCGCTGCCGCCCCCCTGTGACGCAGCCGACCCTGGCGCCAGCGCCCGCGCCATCAAGGTCACGGCAGGTGCCGTTGAGATGAGTGGCCCTTTCCTGTGCACACAGTGCGGTGAGCGCATGCATTGAAAAATCTGGCGATGCCATGAGTGTGTGCTTGTGTGACACGAAGCTTCAGCAGCCACACATGCCTCAGGCTTTACCCCCCCTCCCCTGCGCAGCTGGCGAGCACCCTCACCGCCACGGGTGCCATCACAGCTGCATCTCTTACGGCCGTCACTGGCCCCAACACCCTGAACGGCGGCACCACCATCCAGCGCTCCTCCAGCGGCTTTGCCCTCACCGTGCAGAACACCGCTGGAAGCGGCACCATCGGCGCCATCACTGTGAGCCGGGGGATGAGCTTCGCTGCCTGCTGGATGCCAGCTGGCGTCTATTGACTGGGCAACTGCATGCCAGCTGGCGTTCGCCTTCTATGGACACACAGGTCTTGCTGGCCTGCCCACTGCTGCCACACTCACTGCCTAGTCGGCTACTCACCCGCTCTCCCTCCGCTTCTCCTGCCCACAGGCCACCGGAATCTGTTCCATCACCGGCAAGACGACCATTGTTGCAACCGGCAGCACGAGCGGCCAAGTGCTGAGCGTGAGCGCCGCGGGCACCACCAACACAGCTGCGCTCAGCTTGACCGGCAACAGCGCCGCAGGCAACGGTGAGTTGGGCAGCACAGGTGTCGATGTATGGGCTTCTCAGAAGTCCAGCCGAGGATGCCAGCATCTGCATTCCCAGCCACTGTGCAGCACATGGCTGCATCTGAAGCCTGCCCCCTGCTTGGGGTGATCGCTTCCCACCCTGCCGCTGTGCCTGCAGGCAACGCCGCCCTGTCTGTGAGCAATGCGGGCACCAGCGGCCAGGTGGCGATTGTGGTCAACTCTGGCGACACCTCTCTGGGCAAGGTAGGAGTGATTGCAGGGGCGGTGGTCACCTGATGCTGGATCTGCAGGGGCTCCGTAGTAAGGTAGCTTGAGTCAGGCTGCCTTACACTGTACTACTTTCACCTGTGTTTTCCATTCTTGTGCGGCCGCCCTAGGGGTTGTTTGAAGACATTACAAAGAACTCAGAACGCGGCCACCCACCTCACCCATCTGCCTGCTGCTACCACTCTGCAGACATCGGTCTCCAGCAATGGCGACTATGCTGCCCTGACGGCCAGCAACACGTGAGGCGGGCAGCTGCATTTCGTTATGTGCATCTGCATGTGCACAGCCGATGACTGGCTTGCCGGATGGGCCTGTGCTTTGATGCGCACAGGTGTTTCATGGGCTCAACCACCTTCACCTCGTTGCTCCCACACTCACTGCAGTGCCGTCACTACCAATGCCCGCGCCTTCAAGGCCATTGGCAAGACGGAGCTGGGCCAGACCACAGTCACCAGCAACGCCGACTCCACAGCACTGACTGTCGTCAACAGTAAGTGCCGTGCTGTGCTGCGCCATGCTGTGCTGGATGCTGCTGCTGGGCACAGCAGTGCTGCCTTGCTTCTTGCTGGTACTCCTCTCCTGAGACACTGCGTTCACCTCATGTGCTGCAGATAACGCGGGCAGCAACGCCTTGGGTCTCAGTGTGACCGGCGGCGTGTCCATTGACCGCAACACCAATGGCCCAGCCCTCAGTGTGACGGGCAATGGCCTGGATGGCGCTGGTAAGCTGACGGCGGTGCTTTTGGTTGCTGGCGGGTGGCAGTGGGGGGCAGGGTGGCCTGCTGGGGAGCCTTTCTGGGTGAACAAGTACTATGCAGCCTGCCACCGACTTTACCGCCCAGGGCTGCAGTGCAACCACTGCGCATGAGGTTCTCACCCATGTGCCTGCCGCACTTGCTGCAGGCAATGCCGCGCTGGAGGTGACCAACGCCGGCACTGGCAGCAACCCCATCGCCATCAGCATTGTGGCGGGAGACACCACAGGCGTGTCCACACCCACCGACCTCACCCTCAACTCGCTGACGATCGGCGCCGGAGGCCTGACGGTGAGGAATTTGGTGCACTGGTCTGCATGCCGCATCTGCTGGATCTGTAGGACATGCAAGGTACCAGGCGATGCTGCCGAGCCAGCAGCACACTGCACTGCAGAACTGACTGATGGAACCCTGACTGGTGCCCCCTGCCCCCTGACTGGTGCCCCCTGCCCCCTATGGTAGCGGGCCGGTGCCCTGAAGGCCAGCTCCCTCAACCCACGCCCAAGGGCGTAGTGTTTCTTTCTTTCTTTCTTTTCTTTCTTGACTGGTGCCCCCTGCCCCTCCGCCTGCAGGTGTCCGGCCCCACCGACCTTGGCTCCGCCACTCTGGACTCGCTCCGCGTCAACGGCAACAGCATCCTGACCGGCAGCCTGGACGCAGGCGCAACCACAGTCGATTCCCTGGGAGTGAGCGGCAACAGCGTGCTGACCGGCACCCTGAACGCGGGGGCCACGACGCTGTCTGCCCTGCGGGTCACCGGCAACAGCGCCCTGACCAGCCTGACCACCAGCAGCTCGTCTACTCTGGCCTCGCTCAAGGTGAACGGCGCCACCCAGCTGGTAGGCGCAACCACCGGCGGAGCCACCACCCTGTCCTCCCTCGCTGTCACCGGCGCCGGCACCCTGGGTTCCCTCAAGGTCAACGGCGCCAGTACACTGTCCACGCTCAGCACCACCGGGCTGGCCAGCCTGGCATCGCTCAAGGTCACCGGCGACAGCAACCTGGGCAAGGTGAGCGGAGCAAAAAATCAAGCCTGGGTACAACGCTACAGACAGACATACACCCGGAAAGTGCCTGGGCCAGCAGAGGGAGCATGGTGCACCAGCTTAAGTGGCACCCGCTCCCCACCCGCCGCCTGCAGACCTCTGTGATCAGCAACGGCAACTGGGCAGCGCTGACGGTCAGCAACAGGCAAGTCCATGTCTGGGGGAGGCACGGTGCCTGCGCAGCAATCGGCTCCGCCTTGGACCGTAGGCCCTGCCTTCAGCTGGGGCAGGCACTCTGCAAACAAACGCCAAGCACATGGATGCAGCAGGGCCGCCTCTCCTGCACCAGAGCAGGTGGAGGCGGGTTGCCAGCGTTGCCTGCTGCCATCAACTGTCCACCTCCCGCCCCGCGCTCCCTGCAGCAACACAGGCAACAGCGCTTACGCCATCCGGGTGACTGCTGGCCGCAGCGATCTTGGCGATGCAACCGTCACTTCGGTGATGCCCACCACCCTCAACCTGCAATCCCTGACCGTCGGCTCGGGAGGCCTGAAGGTCACCGGCGTCACCAAGTGAGCAACAAACAGCACTGGGTTGGCCTCCCGGGGGGTGGCCTGCCTGTCACAAAGACTGCTGCAGAAAGGAGCTGCAGACCTGCTTGGTTTGTGTTGAATGGATGGCCGTCCGATGCTTGCACCGCATGCAAACGACCTGGCAACACCTGCGCTATCCTGTTGCAGCCTGGCCACCCTGACGGTCACCAACCCAGTGGCCAAGTTGACCGTCACCAACCTCACCGCCACCGCGCTGACCGTCACCGGCGATGCGCGTGTGGGTGGCAACCTGGCTGTGTCCAAGGCCATCACTGCCGACAGCATCACCGCCCGCCTCATCACCGCCACCAGCGCCCTGGCCTCCAAGGGAACTCTGGCCATCACCGGCACCAGCACCCTGGGCATCACCAACGTGGGCAGCTCCACCAAGCCTGCCACCTTCACTGTCAATGGCGCCACGTCTCTGGCCTCCCTGACCGTCAACGGCAACAGCCTGCTGAAGGGCAGCGTGAGCGGCGGAGCCACCACCCTGTCTTCCCTGCGCGTCACCGGCAGCACCGTGCTCAGCAAGGTGACGCCGCTGGCTCAGCGTAGCAAGCTGTCTGCTCTGCTATGAGCGGTGCCTGCAACCAACTTGGCTGCTCTCATGCCGGGCGCATTTGCTCCTCGAACATTATGGGCTCTGTCGTGGCATCCTCACCCACACCCGCCCTCCTTTTGGTGTACTGCAGACGACCGTGAGCGCCAATGGCAACTACGCTGCGCTGACCGTCAGCAACACGTGAGCTGCTGGCGGGGCAGGGTCGCCAGCAAGCAACTGCGGGTGTTCTGGCATGCCATGCACCACGGCACTGCTTCGACTTGCGAATGGCAAGCAGCCCAGCCTGCTGGTGCCAGCGCTGCCGGCCACCCACCCTCACCCCAGCCTCCCCGCCCCCCTGCACCCCCCTTTGCAGCAACACGGGCACCAGCGCATTCGCCATTGAGGTGACCGCTGGCAAGTGCGATCTGGGCGACTCGGTGCAGGCACCGGTGCCCCGGACGCTGACCTTGGATTCCCTGACCGTGCTGGCTGGAGGCATCAACGTCACCGGCCCATCCACGTGAGGATACTGGTGGTTTCCCGGGCATGGCAAGGTTGGGATTGCAGCCGCTGCGTTTTAGAACCGAACAAATGCCTGCTCTCGTGCCCGCGCCCACCCATGCACCCCACCCCACCAAGCTGCACCTGTTCTTCCACAATCTGAGCCTCCACTCATGAGCACGCCGCCCTGCCATCCCTACGCAGCCTGAAGACCCTCACCGTCAGCAGCAGCGCCAACATCCGCGCTCTGACCGCCGACAGCATCACCGCCCGCCTCATCACCGCCACCAGCGCGCTGGCCTCGAGGGGCACCCTGGGTGTGACAGGGCTGACCAGCCTGGGAGACACCAACTGCGGCAGCTCCGCCAAGCCCGCCAAGGTCAACATCGTGGGCCCAACCACCATTGTTGGCGGCCTGCTACCTGATGTCATCACCGCCCGCATTATCACCGCCACCCAGGCGCTGTCGTCGCGCGGCACCTTCAGTGTGACCGGCGCCAGCAACCTGCCAGGCGGCCTGTCCGCCGGCTCAACCACGCTGGCCTCCCTGATCGTGAGTGATGACAGGCTTGCTGCTGTTGCGCCGTGCCCCTGGTCATGCATGCACTGTGCAATTTTGTGCATTAAATGCCAGTGTGGCGTCCCCGCACGGCCTGCCCTGTGCCACGTTATGCCAGCAGTTGGAACCAATGGCTCGCCACCCTGCTGCAGGTCAACACCACTACGGTGCTGGGCAACACGCATCCTTCCACCGGCGCATCCCTGGTTGTGAACAAGGGCAAGGCGGTGAGCTGAGTTCCTCAGTCGTTGGCAATTGCTAGGGGTTGTGGTGCAGCGTGCCCGCGCCTCCAGCTGCCCACATCTGCTGCAACTCAACTTATGCCACCGCTGGCACCTTGCCAACTGACGCTGGTCTGTCCCATGCCTGTTCAAGTGACCGCTTGCAACTGCCCTGCTCCACTTGCCCTGCAGTCCATCAAGGTGCTGGACATTCCCGGCCGCCTTGGCTTCTCCACTGGTTACATCGGCGGCTTTGTGCACATTGGCCGCCCGAATGTTGAACGTGAGCGGTGTGCGGGATGGATAGCAGGCCGGCAGCACTCGCTCCTGGCCGCTTGCCGTGCGTGCTGTGTGTGCTGTGTGCATGTGGCCGCCGCTGCCGTTGTGTTCCATAGGGCGGCCTGCAGGTGCCCTGCATTGTTACCACATACCTGCGAGCCCGCTGAACTTCCCTCGCGCCTGCCCCTCCTGCTGCAGCCGGCCACCTGATTGTGAATGATGGCATGACAAGTGAGCCTGAGTCGGCGGGTCGTCACTGGGGGTGGTTGTGGGCTGTCACCGCACCGCTCGCCACATCAGCCAGTGCTGCCCGCCTCCTTCACTGCTGGTGCCAAATGCTTGCAGTTGCCACTTGCTGGCCTCGCCTGCCGAGTGCGTAACGGGTGCCTCCAGCACAGGTTCCCTCATGCCTCACATTTGCCCACCTGCCCCCTTTCCCCCCCCATGCAGCCACTCGCCACCTGTGGGTGGAGGGCAACGCCACCATTTACACGCACGCCTCTGTGGGCGGCGACTTTTATGCCTACGGCCGCTCCTTCTTTGGCAAGCACGTGGCGCTCAACACCACCTTCAGCGCCAAGGGCTCCTGCACCTGCGCCTCCCACCCCACCTACTCGGGCTAGGGCGGCAGACGCCCGCTGTACCTGGCCTGTCCCGATGCGGTACGTAATTACAGCCTACTGCGCCGTGCCGCGCCCCAACGGCGCTGGCAATTTTTCCCCACCTCCCTAGCACCATCCGCAAGGGGTGCACTTCTCTGCCTACTAACTAGCCCGGAACGCATACCCGGGCCGCTGCGCCTCTGCAATTCAGCCTGCCTCGCCTGCTCTTATCTATGCCTTGCTTCCCCCCTCCGAAATGTCTTGCCCTCCCCACACCATTCACTGGCCGCTGGCCATGCCTCAACGGCAGCACGCACTCTTGTGCTGTCCCCCCACCCGTCACCACCCCTGCATACATGCATGCACGCGACTGTTCTTCGTCTTGTTTTCAAGCCCCCCTCCTGACCAATCTTTTCATCAGAGCACTTGCTCAGGACACTTCTCAGTGCACCCGTCCGAAGCAAACCCCGCCATCCCTTTGCATGCAGTGCGTGCGCACCAGTTTCGATCCTGGCCCGGCCGCCGGGCCGCCCTCGGTTTCTCCCAGCAGCTGCACTAGCTGGGCTCTACCTGCAACCAATCCAACGCATGCGTTACCTTCGTGATACTCCGCCCATCCGCCCACCGACTCACCATCACCATCACTCCATGTCGGTGGCTTTTCTTGCACCCCGTGCGTTTTTTCCACCTCAGCGCTTTGTGAGCCGCGAGCATTGCCAGCATCACCCATACGCCACCCTTTGGATCGGCGCCCAGTTTTTCGTCTTGTAGGCTGCCTGTCGCTTGTGCACAGCTGCCGAGCGAGGCTGGCCTGCCTTTTTTCCAGCAGCCGATAATAAATAACTCAACCAACCCACCGTGTTTTGTCAGCCCATTCATGATTGTCTGCCCACCTAGCGCGTGTTTGATGTTAATCTGCGATATGTAACCTGGGGACCTGGGAATCAACCGAATGTGAATGCCACACACCCAATAAGCAGTGTCAATGCCTTCTTGACATGCCTGCAGCAGCACATGCCTGCAGCATCGGATGCCCCAACTGCTGCACCGCCCGCCCTGCCTCAGGCACCACACCCAGTCCCTGCCGCTTACTGCCTGCGCCCAGCTGCCTTCTGCTGTCGTCGTCAAGGGCGCAGCCTTCCTGTCTGTTCCCCCCGGTCTTCCGCTGTACTCGTTACAGCACTGAGGGAGGCGCGAGGCCGTCAGGAGCAATAACAGTCGTTGTGTGGGCGCGAGCCGCGGCGCGCGGGGGGAGGGGGCGCGCCGCAGAGCGAAGGGAGGCAAAGCGAGCGATTTGGGGTGTGGCAGCAGGGAGAGGGGGCCTGTGGCGTGAAAACTGAGGACAGGGGAGCCGCGGGGAAGCAAATGAAATGCGTGTGCGCGGCCCCGGTGGCTAAAGCAAGGGTACTGCAAGAATGGTTGCTGCATGCTGGCTGCCGGGGCCGAGGGGGCGGGGGCGGGCGGGCGGGGCGCGCCATGGCTGCTGGCCTAGGCACGCCCCAACACCGCCCGCCCGCAGCCGCAGCCGCCGGATAACGCGGCAGCCAGGGCTGATGCTGCTGCTGCTGCTGCTGCTGCTGGCTGGCGTGGCGGCGGGCACGCTGCGCCGTGAGCCAGCAATATGCCGGCCCGCCGGACGTCACTGCGCCGCCTCCGGCCAGCATAGGGTGATGGCGCTGCTGCACGGGCGCTGGGCCGCTTTACGCAGCGGCCTCGGCCGCTGCAATGTCGGCAGAAGCGGCGCCATCCTCAGAGCGGGCAGCAGCCTCCGCGGCGGCCACCTGTGCAGGGTGGGTAGGTTGGGAGGGCGGGGTCAGAGGCGAGCATGGGCCAGGGGGCGTTGGGGTTTTGACACGCACGCAAGGCTAGGCTGGAAGAAGCTTCATCCGTCTGCCACGCAGGGCTGGCAGTGGAGCACTGCGCATGGCGCGCAGCAGCGCAGCACTCGTGCGCTGCTACCGACAACCCAACCCCCCCGCTGCAGCGGTCAGTCTTCTGAGCAGCAAACGCCGTCCTCCCTGGCACTGCGTTCTAAAGCCTTAAGGCAGCTCACCCGCTGGCGGAACAGAGCGGCCATCTCCTCGGCCTTCTCGTACACGAGGGCTGCAATAATAAGAAAGGAGAGGGAGCATGACGAGTCAGTCACAGGGAGGCGCTCGTACCCCAGGGCTGAAACAATAAGCAGGGAGGCGGGGGAGCAGCAGGTGTGGGCGACAGGCACGAGGTGGAGGGCATCCCACCAGCAGGCAGGCAGGCTGAGCGGAGTCGGGACAATGCAGCATGTCGCCGGGAGCGGGCTCCAGCTCCTGGGTCACAGCTGCCCAGCCCCTGATACCCACCAACCATGATAACAACAACTCCCAATGCTCACCAGGGTCGCGCAGCATGTCTCCGGGCGTGGGCTCCAGCTTCTTGGTGCACAGCGCGACGCGGCCGCGCTCCCGGTCCTGGGACAGCACCATGACCTGCGGGCAGGGCAGGCGCAAGGGAGGGGATACGTCAATCAACGTGCCGAGTGCGAAGACAGATCAGGGAAGAACAGCGCTGCCGGTCCTGGGACAGCACCATGACCTGCGGGCAGGGGGCCAAATGTGTTGGAGCTCAGCAGCCTGCCGAAGAACCAAACAGGACTGCTGCCCACCTCGATGCCCGCTTCCCAAGCCCCATGCGCTACTCGCACAACGCCATGCAGCAACTGCCCCGCTCCTCCTTCACGTTGGCACTGCTGCGCTGCATCCTGCGCCTTGCACACCCCAACTCCAACTCGCACTGAAGTGCATATTCTCTAGAAAGAGTTGGTGGATCCACGCACCTTGATGCGGTCGCCCTCGGACAGCACCTTCTCCACGTTGGCGATGCGGTCGTGCGAGATCTGGGAGATGTGCAGCAGGCCCGAGGCGCCGCCAATGTCCACAAACGCGCCGTAGGGCTTGACCGAGATCACGGTGCCCTCCACCACGTCGCCGACCTGTGGAGTTGAATAGGAAACCGTGCAGCTGATTGGCAGGCTAGTTTGCAGGAATGTATCCGTGGGTTGGAACGGCGGTGCCCTCCACAACGCAGGAAGCTTGGCGACGCAGCGACTGCTCTTGACACCAATCCCCAACATTCCTGCAGGCATGCACGTCACTACCAGCCGAGCAAAGTCAAGCATGTGCGCTGAGGTGGACAAAACACCCACCTTGTAGCTGCCCCCGCGCGCTCGTCCGCCGCTCGCTGCTCGATTTCACAGCTGCGCAACCCCCCAGCTACCCACACGTGCCAAACATGGCTGCACACACCCACCTTGTAGCCGCCCACGCGCTCGTCCGCCGCGATGCGCTTGTTGCTGACCATGAGCCGCGCCTTCTCCTCGTCCACCTCGGTCACCTGGAGGGGCAGACACGTGGAGAACATGGAGCGGTCAGAGCAGGATGGTAAGGCGAGCAGTCTTGCCAGGTGCTGCCAGGTGCAAGCCGTGCCTGCGCCTCGTCACCTCGTGCACATGCCGCGGTCCAACCACAGCACAAGCCCCCACACAGGCATCCTCTCCCCCAAGCACCCAGACAGGCAGCCACACTGCCCGCCTTGAAGGCCATGGTGCGCCCACCACCTCCTCAAAGCTCTGCTTAGTGTTTGTGCACAACTCTGCCCCCAAAACCACCCAATCTAACCCGCCTTGAAGTTCATGGTGCGGCCCATCAGCTCCTCAAAGCTCTGCACGCGCTGGCCCAGCTGGGAGCCGGGGCAGAAGCCGCGGATGTTCTCCACCTGCGCACCAAACAAGTGGAAGCAGCAGCAGTGACGAGAGGAAGGGGGGGCAGCCAGCTGGGGTGGCAGGCAGACCAAGCGGGGCACGCTCGGCAGTGAAGAGGCTGGCACTGCAGTAGGCTGCATCAGTGCACCCAACCATGATGCCGCCGCGGTTGGTGCCCACACACTATCCTCATCGCAGACATGCATCAATCAACACGAGAAAAAAACTGGAAATCGTTCGCACCTCGACGATGATGCCGCCGCGGTTGGTGCCCACCACCTCGCCCTCCACCGCAACGTCGTCCTCCATGCACTGCCGCAGGCGCTGCCAGGCCACCTGCACCACAGGGAAAAACGCCGGCGGCAACTGAGATGAATGCACCAAGCACCAGTGGCAACTGGTTGATGGGGTGCGCCAGTGCGCTGGCAGCCGCTGTGCCGGCAATGCCTTGCACCGGGTAGTGCAGCTGCGTGAGCATTGTGCATGCTTGGTACGCCATTTGCCACAGGGCGGCCCAGCCCGGCAGCTGTCCGCCTGCAGGAACAGATGCTCGCCTCTTCCCTGCAGCCCCAACTACGTTGAGAGACTGACTGCGCTCGGCTGGGAAACCGCAGCCCGCCTTTAAGCATCCTTTCACTGCCATATCTTGGTGGCACACCCAACCAACCAAAATAGCCAGCCAACCGCCCGCACCTGCAGCTCCAGCTTTTTGAGGGACAGCACGAGGTCGCCGCTGCGCTCCTCCCGAATCACGATAAAGTCGCGGCTGGTGTGGGCGCCCACCACCATGGTGGACTGCAATGAGCATGGCGTGGGATGCGGCACAACACGTCAGGAAGTGGGGCGGGGATTGGGGCCGGCAGGGTTGCATGCGGTTGGGACGGGGTAACCGCCGGCGCCGCCTGCCGCCCACAGGAACGGAGCTGCGAGCGCTGCATCTCCAGGCTGCTGCTCCAGCTGGCTGCACAGCAGCGCTTCCATGTCTGTGTACATGCTGAGCCGCATTCCAGGCTGCGCTGTGCTGGCCACATGCTGCAAAGCCATGTCGCTTCATCTGGCATGCCGCCGCATCCCCAGCTGCCATGCGCACGCGCCCAGCACCCGCCGAGCCGGCTGCATCATTTGCGCAGCAACATGCAGCGTGCATGCACACATGCACGCTGCCAATGCCTCTGTGCAAGCAGCAGCAGCAGCAGCGTGCCTTGGGGATGTTGGCCAGCGCCAGCTCAGACGTGGGGCAGAACGCCGTCGACTTGCCGCCAATGTCCACGTGCGCGCCGCGCTGGTCCACGCGCACCACGGTGCCTTGCACCTGCGATGTGAGCAGCGGGGCATGGGTGAGGGCAAGCTGCGCTTCCCCCACGGCGGTCGCGGCGGCGGTGGCGGCGACCCTTGCATGGCCCACCCCCAGCCAGCCAGGCGCGCCCTACCCGGTCGCCGGTGTGGAAGGACAGCATGCTGGCGTCGATGAGCTCCTCGAAGCGGCGGTAGAGCGCCTCGCTGTCCACCTCGGGCTCCGCCTCAGGCTCCACCGCCGCCTCAGGCTCCAGCGTCGCCACAGCCGACACGCGGCGAGCTGCCCGCCGCTGCTGGCGCCGCGAGGCGGTGAAGGCCTTGGCCTTGGCCGGCACCACGGCCGCACCACGCATAGCCGCGGCCTGCATCGTGGAGAGGCTGCACAAACAAGCCTCTGGCAGCCGGCAGTGGGAAGAGAGGGCGCACGCCGTGGCTGGCTGGGTCATCACCGCTCTCACCCCCCTCAGCATGGGCTGCCTTGGCCCCCTGCCGCGCTTGGCGGCGCTTCTGTGCACATGCATTGCACTGTGGCGCTCATCGGAGCTCGTTGATGGGACGGTGGCAGCCCCCTTGGGCGCGCCGGGCGCTCCTCCTCCTGGCGCTCCTGGCGCCGGGCGCGCGGGCCGAGGAGGTGGGTGGCCTTGTATTGATCACAGGAGCGGAGATTTCGCACGGCCCGGCCGGCCGGCCCCTTGCTGCCGCCACCGCCGCCTGCGCCCAGTGGCGGGCCGGCCGCAAAGGCCCCTACCGCAACCCCGCCCTCCTTGTACCCACCGCGCAACAGACGACGCGTGCCTACCGCGGCCTGTGGGGCGGCCTGTTCCGGCAGCAGGCCGGCGGCAGCAGCAGCGAGGGGCGGGCATCACCCACCGACCGCTTCCGCCAAGCCCTGGCCGACCTTCAGCCCCTCCTGCACCCCAGCAATGATGCCGTCACCAGCAGCAGTGGTGCGCAACCGTCGGGTGGCAGTAGCCTGCGCCATCTGCCCTCACTTGAAGAGGTAGCTGCACATGTGGGCAACCTGACGGCCTCCCTGCTGGAAAGCGCGCACTCCGGCGGCGGCGGCACCAGCGCCCTGCTGCAGCGCCTGGCACGCGACTTTGGCCACTCCTCGTCTACTGGCAGCATAGGCGGCTCCCTGGACGCAGCTCAGCTGGCGGCCACTGTGGCAAGCATGCAGGCGTGGGCCCTGGCCGGCCTGGTGGCGCGCAGGGGCGGCAGCGGCCTGAGCGGCGGTGGGGGCTCGCCCGGCCTTAGCAGCAGCCTGGACCCAACCAGCTTCAAACAGGTGGCAGGTGAGCGCTGCTGGGCAGCAGTTCGTTGCTTTTGCATGTACATGACTATGTGCTGGAGGCTTGATGCAAAGCACGATGCACACTACTGGTTAGCCAAGGCAAGCACAGAGCATTGATCTGCTCATGACTTGGGCTCAGCTTTACCTGCCTGCCCATGTTCTGTGCTGCGCAGACCCTGCCTGGGCCTCGTTCAAGCCCCACACCTGCATGCGCCTCCAAAACTTTGGCAATGCCGAGGGCTACAATGCAGCTCTGCTGGGTGCCGCACCATGCGGCGGCGCCGGCGCGCCGGGCAGCAAAACGGCGGGCAGCATTGCGGCTGCGAGTGGAGACTTGCTGCGCTGGGGCAGCGCGGCATCCTTCCTCCTGGATTGCTCTCGGGGCAGCAGTTTGATGGATGCATCATCCATGACCAGCAGCAGTAGCAGCAGTGGGGCAGCAGCCAGTGGCGGCTCAATCAGCGCCGCTCTGCACGCCGCCGCCAGCAAGGCAGCCAGTGCTGTGGAAGCAGCACTGGACCGCACCACCAGCTGCCGCCTGGCGGTTGCAGCCGAGGGCGGCGGGGCGGCGGGCGGCAGCGGGGCAATGTTGCACCACAGTTTCGAGCGGCCGCTGCTGGGCGGCACCAAGCTGGATGCGCTGCGTGTGCGCGTCTGCAACATGTGAGCGGTGGCTGGTGCCTGGTGTGTGGTGGTGGCTGGGGAAGTGGTTGGGCCTGTTGCAAAGATGCACGGCAGGACATGCAGAAGTAGTGCCTTGCATTGCACAGCTCATGTGGGCTCCATTCAGGCACACGGCCTGCAAGTGTGCTGACTGTGCTCCAGTCCTGGTTCCCCTCTCCCCACCTGCAGAGCTCCCTCCACGCTGCAGCTCCCTGCAGCCTTGGCTCGCGGTCCGGTCATCTCAATCTCCTCGCTCAAGCTTAACGGCCGGCTGCTGCTGCGCGCACCGCTGCACGTCTCTACTGCCGCGGCTGCGACGGACGGCTGCCTGGCGCTCCTGTACCGGCTGCCCAGCCGCGCAACCAAGAGCGGCTTTGTGCTCAGCGGGTTTGTTGAGTTGGGTGAGGGCAGCAGCCGCGGCGGCGGCGGCGGCGGCGGCGATGCAGCGGCGGGCCAAGATTCAGGCACCGGCGGCAGCGGCGGCCAGTTTGGAGTGGGCGAGATGGCCAGCCTGGAGCTGACGCTTGGAGAGTATTCGGCGCTAGACGCAGCGGCCTCGCGCTTGCTGGGTGGCATTGGCAGCGGTGGCCAGGCGGTGGCGCAGCCGTGACGGCGCTTTGTCGGGCGCCGCCTGCCCGGGTGCCCGCTTTATTATTTGCTTCAAGACCACCAATGGGCAGTCCCATTGTCTCCATTAATTCACCCACTACCTGCTGGCTGTACAGTAAGTTCAGTCCAGTCTGGTCAAGTCGGTCCGCTGAGCCTCAGCCTGAGGCGCATCTCAGCAGACCAAAGCGCACAACCCGCGGCAATGGGACAGCCGCGCTTGTGCTCTCACACCCCTCAGCGCCAGACTTCAACTTCTCAAAACGCACTGCAGCACGTCCTCAAGCTTGTGCAGTGGCCTAAGACGGCGCAGGCAAGCGGGGCGTGCCGTGCCTCGGTGAGGCTTCACGGCGTTTGGATGCGATTGTAAGATGTTGCAAAGCTTATGGAGACTGCCGGAACGCTCCGACAGCGCAGACTCTTCCGCGGCGAAAGCCCTTCTCACGCGTCTGGCTTTTCTGCTCCTCTTCTGCCCCTCACAGCATTCACAAACTGATGCAAGTCGCGATGCGCGCCTCGGCGGCCCTGTCCGTTGCGCTGCTGCTTGCCGCCGCCACGGCACCCGCCGCAGCAGTGCTGAACAGCGGCGGCGTGACGGCCATGTCGCTGCGCGGGCCCGTGCTGAATGCGCTGGGGCAGCCGCTGCTGACGCCCTCCAACTTCACCATGCTGGGACGCGCAGTGTACTACGAAATCCCCGTCCGGCCGGTGGCCGTACTGGCACTCTTCCACGGCTGCGCACACGACAGCAGCGACTTTTGGCCGCGAGCCGCCTGCGCGGACTGTGACGGTGAGCTGTTGGGTGTGGTGGGCGGCTGGGTTGTTCATGGCAGGGTGTTTCGACAGCTGCATTGCCGTCAAAGGGTCCGCCAGGCGTGATGGGACGCCGAGGTATGCAGCGACTTGGAGTCTTCTGCTTTGCCACCCTTTGCTTGTCCCACAACCAGCCGCCCTGCAATGCACACCCGGGGGCTTCCTGGCGCAGCCCTTGCTGAAGGCGTCCGATTGGCACCTTCACCGCTGCCACATAGGCACTGCCTTATATGTGCAGGCCTTCCGGAGGAGGTGGCGCACACCAAGCAGGCGCTGGCCCGTGGCTATGCAGTGATGGCAATCGATGCCGGCGACCCCAGCCGCTGCTTTGGCATCCACGTCGACCAGGCGGCTGTTGTGACCATCCTCAACAGCTTCCTGAAGCGGCCATACCAGGGCAACCAGACGCTGCAGGTGCGTGTGGTGGCAGATTCTCCCACCATGGTGCCCTGCATGCCAGCCATGTGTGCCGCTGTGGCAGCCGGGGCGCATGCGACGCAGCTGCGCAGCTGCCTGTGGTCACGCATGCACCATTGACACTCCCTCCACAGCCCTCCACAGCCACCATTCCTGACCTCTCCCTGCAGTCGCGGCCCCTGTATCTGGCCGGCGTCTCCTCTGGAGCAGCATTC